>Ga0105048_10006674_pt1 | contig 18599 bp, 13 predicted proteins | sample MAT05_FD_78382 | JGI IMG/M metagenome (GOLD analysis project Ga0105048, IMG submission 78382) | Freshwater microbial communities from Lake Fryxell liftoff mats and glacier meltwater in Antarctica - MAT-05 | ecosystem: Environmental > Aquatic > Freshwater > Ice > Liftoff microbial mat | place... | reverse complement strand
GGTTTAGTCGAACGTACCCGATGTTGCACGATTCATGTTGAAGTCGCCGTCTGGGTTCCCGTGGCTTTTCTTGGGATCGAACTCGGAGCCCAATCTCGCAACTGGAAAACGCGCATTGCCTGGTGGGGAGTGGCGAGTATCGCGACCAGCCAGATAATCGCCGGGTGGATTGGGGTCGGTGCCGCGTACGGATTGATGGCGGTTGCTGCGTACGCACTCTATCGAATCGTATTGACACCGGATCCAGGTGACCGGAATTTGCGGGATCGCGTGGCCAATGGTGTGGTTTTCGGGATCACGGCCGGATTGTCAGCGGCTGTTCTTGCCGCGACTGCGCTGATACCGCGACTCGATGTTGTCGATCGGTCGAATCTCGCCGGTGGCAGCTACGACGGGGTGCTCGATCCTGATCGGGCCTTCAATGGGTGGACCCTGGGTGAATTGCTTGATCGACTGCTGACACAGGACGACACGAGCGGCCGCTATTACGCAGGGGCGACCGTGCTGGCGCTCGCGTTGCTGGCTCCATTCCTGGCAGGAAGGCGTTTTCGTCTTCCGTTTTTTCTGCCGTTTGCCCTTGTGGTTGCAATCCTCACCCTCGATCTGACGATCGTACACCGGCTCTTTTTCCTGATTCCGAGTTTCGAACAACTCCACGAGCACCGGCCACCGCATATCCTGACAGTTTTTCCGATTGGGATCGCCCTTCTCGCTGGCGCAACCATCGCGGCACTCAATAGTTCGAAGAGAAGAATCTGGTGGCAGATCGCCATTGCATTTCTTCCATTCGTTGTCATCGTGATCGTTCGCGAACTTGTGCAGAATCCGGAACCGCCGATTCGCTTGCGCACTGTCGCCGCGGTGGGATTGGTTTCTGGCGCAGTTGCAGTTGGTCTCTTTTTCGCAAGGCGATCAACAACGATTGTGGCTTCGGCAGTGCTCGCGCTGCTGGTTCTTTGGGATCCCGGGCTGATGGCGGTTGTGTTCCGTGAGCAATCCTCGGCCTCGGAGACCCGTGGGCGGACCGTCGACACCTACCAGCGAGTGGACGATGTCGCTCTCTTTCTGCAGGAGCGGATGAAGGACGGCGAAGCGTTTCGCTTCTTCGGGTATGACGGTATGCAACTCGTGGCAGCCGGAAACATTCGCACGTACCACGTCAGTTATAGCCAGCCGGAAACGATGAATCTTCTGGTCAACAATCGAGCGATCCAGTTGAACCTTGAAGACATTCAGGGATACAACCCGGTTCAGGTGAAACGTTATGTCGACTTCATGACCGCCATCAATGGAATGGGACAGAGCTACCACGCCGCCAACATTCTTTTCCGGGGTCTGACCTCACCGTTGATCAAGTATCTGAATGTGCAGTACGTGATTTTGCCTCTGGAAGTTCCAGCAGGCCGTGCAGATCTGCTCCATCTCAGCCAGCGGTATCCGACGGTGTATCGAGATGATGAGGTCCGCGTAATCGAGTTGACCGATTCGCTCCCGCGAGCCTGGATCGTGCATGATGCGGTTTCGGTCGAGTCGGATGAGCAGGCGATCGCGATGATGAAGTCGCGGGAATTCAACCCACGGTCAATCGCGATTCTTCCCGGCGATGAGGCACTCCCCTCTCTCGATCCTTCCGCCAATGCAGCTCGTAGTGAAGTGACGGCGATACGGACCGAACCAGACCACATCGCGCTCGATGTCACGATGGCCGGGGATGGGATGGTGATTCTCAGCGAGATTTGGGATCCAGGGTGGAAGGTGACCATCGATGGCGAGCAAGCGGATCTCTATCGCGCTGATTTTCTCTTGCGCGGAGTCGCGGCGCCGGCCGGTCAACACACGATCGAACTCAGGTACGAACCGGCGCAACTGGTGGTTACCGCGTGGGTAACTGGTCTCGGCTGGGTGATCGTCGTGCTAGGGTATGGTGTTCTTGGAATTGGTTCTCTCCTCAACCGACGCAGGCGAAAAGCCGTCGCCTAGATTCTCGCGCACGGACCCCAAGGGTTCACTTCGGCATCTCACCCGACCTGCGCTGGTCGTTCCGCGTTGATCGCCGATCGATGATCAATCAATCAACTTGTGCCCCCCCCCGTTGATCGCCCAACTGTTCACGTCACATTGCTCCATGCGCCTGTGGAAAGGTTGCCGTTCAACAAAGACTTGTCGGGGGCATGAGTTCAATTGATTGATGAAGACTCGAGCCTGGGATCACCGTAAATCGCATTCCTCTTTGGTTGTCGATCCAACAATGTTTGGCGTCAAGATCGTTATGGAGCCCCACGCAACGTGATTTCGCGAGAATGGAAGAGACCGGTGGAAGCATCTCCACCGGTCTCTTCTCGTCGAACTCGCGGTACCGGCATCTCAACCGGGGCTTTTTGTCCAATCAGCTATCGGACCGTCAGATTCGCTATTGAATCAGGATGTTCACGATCACCCGGTTCGTGTGATTGCACACGCAGCTGTGCAGATCGGTCAGCACGAACGGGTTCTGTGGCACGATCGCTCCTGGATTCGTTCCCGCGTCCTCGGTCAGGTAGATCGTGGTCACAGCATCTGGCACCCAGATATTGACCCGTCCTGTCCCGTCGGTCGTCTTGGTTTCGTACAGGACTCCACTCGACGAAGCGACCTCGAACGTCACGCCTGGGGCGAAGGAGCATCCATACATTTCGTCCGGCAGGAATCCGAGCGCGATGTTCTCCGGGATGAGAGCACCAGGCGCCGGCATTTCGAGACAGTTCAACTTGTACAGGAAGACGGTGTCGCCCTGAGGGTTGAGTTCCTCGGTGTTGACGATCGTGATCTGAACCTGTTCCCCACCGATGACGGTGACGTTGTGCACGGTCTCGTCTCTGAGGTAACCGTTTGGCGAGGTCGTTTCTTCTACCGTGTATTCACCCGCCTCCAGGTTGGTCAGAAGTACCTGGCCGTTGCCATTGCCATCGTTTTCCGGGAAGTCGACGTCAGAGTCAGCGTCGCAAACGATCTCTTGGTATCCGCCAGGACCCTTGACTTCGAAGCAGGCATCAGAGATCAAGGCACCGTCAACACTGCCTGCTCGCTTGATGATGAGCAGTTGTCCTGGCGGAACCGGCGTTGCCGTCGCCGTTGCAGTCGGTGTCGGTGTGTTCGTCGGTGTTGCCGTCGGTAGCGGCGTATTGGTCGCTGTCGGGGTCGCAGTGTTGGTGGCTGTTGCCGTTGGCGTTGCCGTATTGGTTGGAGTGGCAGTCGCCGTTGGCGTGTTCGTCGGGGTCGCGGTCATGGTTGCGGTCGGCGGAACTGGTGTCACCGTGCTTGTTGCAGTCGGCGGAACCGGAGTCGCCGTCTTGGTCGTGGTGGCTGTTGCCGTTGGCGTCCTGGTTACGGTCGCGGTTGGCCCGCCCGGTGTCGCCGTCTTGGTCGCGGTGGCCGTTGCCGTCGGTGTCGCCGTTTTAGTCGCCGTTGCGGTGGCCGTTGCCGTCGCGGTCGGTGGGAGCGGTGTCGCGGTGTTGGTGGCAGTCGGCGGAACCGGCGTTGCGGTTTTGGTCGCGGTTGCGGTCGGTGTTGCCGTCTTTGTTGCCGTCGCAGTGTTGGTAGCCGTCGGTGTCGTCGTCGGTGTGGCCGTCACGCTTGGTGACGGAGTTGCCGTTGGGGCTACGGTCCAGTTACAGGCCGGAGCTCCACCGTTCTTCCAATCGACCTTGTTCGCACCATAGAGATTGGTTGGCGTCAGGATCTGGATGATCGGACCTCTGACGAAGTCGATCTGGAAGTAGCAATTTGGCACCTGCGTTTGAAGGAAGCGCTGGTTCGCGGGTTGCGAGGCGCTGAAGTAGCCACGGTCATTCGCATACGCCTTGTATCGCTGCTGATCGGCCGTGTTGATGTTCCAATAGGGCTCCAGCGTTTCGTAAGCCGGGAACGACAACTCGACATTCGAGCAGCCGCTCTTGAGATCGAAGAACGCCTTCACGAGATCTCCGGCCTGGACGCCAGCGAGATTGGACGCCTGAATGACGCTGCCACCTCTCGTGATCTCGAAACGGTAGGCCTGGATCGCGGTGGCGTCAGTACAGTTCGACGCCGGCGGAGTTGCCGTGGCCGATGCGGTCGCCGATGCGGTTGCGGACGCAACGGCTGTTGCAGTCGCGGTGCTGCCCGGCGGCGGAGTTGCCGTCTTGGTCGCGGTTGCAACCGGCATGCTCGAGTCGTCGTAACAGAAGTTGAGGTGGCTGATGCCGTAGGGAGTGTTGTTGTTCGGGTTGATCGGCCCACTGACTGGACCATAGACATTGCCCGAACTACTGCCGCTCCCGAATCGGTAGAGGACACCACCGTTACCGGCCTTCACGAAGACCGCGCGAAGGGACCTGGAGGCCGACCATTTTGTATACGGGTCAGCATAATTCGAGAGGGTAACCGTGAATGGTCCCGCGTTCGTGGTTCCATTTTTGAGATTAGGGTCTTCGATCTTGTACTGGGACCAGTCTTCACCGAAACCAAGACCGAGTTCAGAACACGTCGGATTGCCGGCATAGATGTAGTTGCCGGTTTCGGTCGTGTTTGCGGCGCCAGACATTCCCGAGCAGGCGGAGGTACCGCCGTCCTTCCCGGAAATCTTGGTGGCGTTGTACATGTTCGTCGGAGTTTGGTTCCAGATCACTTCGCCACGGGCAAAGACGGTCGAGAAGTAGCAGTTGGGGATATCGATCTCGAGGCTGCCACCACTGGAACCGAAGTTCTTTGAACCATACGAGTGGACAACCCGCTGGTTTACCGTTGTTGAGTTGTATGTCGACGATGGTGCTTTGTATGAAACCAGCGAGAGTTGAACACTGCTACAGCGAGAATCGACCAGGAAACTGACCTTGACGCGATCGCCAGGTCTCACGGCGGTCAGGCTCGTCGCGTTGACCGTCGTTCCGCCCCGGGTGATGACCACACTGTAGGAGCGAACAGCTGATGTATCCGTTGGGCAACTCGAGGTGGCTGCCAACGACGCAAACGACAATGATCCGATCGACCCAGTCGAGCCGAGGATCATCAAGAGTGCCACCAGCGGTCCCAAAAATAGACTTATACGTCTCAACCGCTTCACGCTAGAACCCCTTTCCATCTGTGGTAACGCCGCCTGGGACGGCACGACGTCCCACGTTTGGCGGAATCTCGGCGTTCCTTCGTTACGCTCGGTTTGAGCGCGCGGCGTCCACGCCGGCCGCAAGTCACGACCGAACTGCATCCGGGTGAAGACATCATTCTTGGTGTCACCACACGGCTTTAGCCCGTGAGGTTAAGGTAACGGTAAGGCTAAGAATCCTCAATGACTCATAGAACCCGGTTCAAATAGTACGGGGATATCGACGGAGGGGGCGCAATAGGTTCAGCAGCGAAATACTTACGTACCGGAGTTGATTGGACACAATGTATGTGGAACCGACCGGGATCCCCGGAGGCAATCGATGCGGTTTCAACTAGGACAGGGAGAGGAACTGGTCCGGTGGTGGGAATTGGGGACGAAATGCCCATTTCTCGGGTTTAGACCAGCCTGACCCGTCAAATTTCGGAGACCAAATTCGGTTCAATAGTAGGAAATCGGAAAGAGTCTTCCTCACGAACTTCAGTTTCACCTGGGGATCGGAGCTGGTAAGGGCTCACCATTGAGCCCTCACCAGCGTTCTGTTAGCTCGTGACGATGTTCACGATGACCCGGTTAGTGTGTCTGCAGTTGCAGCTATGCAGATCGGTGAGTACGAACGGATCTTCCGGGACGAACGCATGAACGTTGCTATCGGGATCTTCCAGCAGGTAGATGGTTTTCACGTCATTCGGAACCCAGATGCTGACCATTCCCGCGCCATCCGTTGTTTTCCCGGTGTAGAGAACGCCATCTTCGCTTGAGACATCGAATGAGACGCCCTCCGCAAACTCGCAGCCATACATGGATTCGTCCGGTAGGGTGCCCTGTGCCACCAGGTTGGCGTCCAGATTTCCGGGATACTCCAGGCAATTGAGCTTGTAGAGGAAAACGGTGTCACCTGGAGGATCCAGTTCCGCGGTATTGACGATGGTGACTTCGACCCGGGCACCGCCTACCACGGTGACGTTGTGGACGTTCGTGTCGCGGACATAGTTGGTCGGGGCTGATTGTTCCAGCACCGAGTACTCGCCTGCTTCAAGTCCGCTGAGTAGCACATTCCCGTTGCCATTGCCGTCATTCATCGGAGCGTTGTCATCGGCGTCGCTGTCGCACACGAATTCCTGGTAGCTGGCTGGTCCGGTAATCTCGAAACAGGCGTTGGGGAGCAGGTCACCGTCAAGGCTGTCGGCTCGTTTGATGATGAGCAGTTCTCCCGGAGGCACCGTGGTAGCAGTCGGTGTCGGCGGTACTTCCGTCGGCTGCTCGGTCGGGGTCTGTGTCGGTGGCACCTCGGTTGGCGTGCTCGTCGGCGTTATCACTGTCGGCGTGTTTGTCGGCGGAACCGTCGTTGCCGTGTTGGTCGGTGTTCCGGTCGCCGTAGCAGTTGGTATCTGGGTAGACGGAATGCTTGTCACAGAAATGACCGGCGTTTGCGGGGTGACAGTAGCCGTGGCCGTTGCTGTTGGCGGAGCCAGAGTCGGTGTTTTGGTCGCGGTGGGCGGTACCGGGGTGTTGGTTGTTGTCGGTGTCAGTGTCGGGGTCGCGGTCACGCTGGGTGAAGGCGTCGGTGTCGGTGTCACTGTCCAGTTGCAGGCCGGCGAACCGCCGTTCTTCCAATCGATCTTGCGTGAACCGTAGAGATTCGACGGGGAGAGCCTGGTGATGATGCTGCCGGTCACAAAATCGATCTGGAAGTAGCAGCTTGGAACTCTGGTTTCGACATACCGTTGACTGGCCGGCTGCGATGCACTGAAGTACCCGTGGTCCTTTGGTTGTGCGACATACCGTTGCTGATCGGCTGTGTTGATGTTCCAATAGGGTTCGAGCGATTCGTAGGCGGGCAGTGCGATTTCGACATTGTTGCATCCGCTCTTCAGGTCGAAGTAGGCGCGAACGCTATCGCCGGCCTGGACGCCGGCCAGATTCGATGCCTGAATGACCGTCTTGCCGCGGGTGATTTCAAAGCGGAAGGCCTCAACGAGATTTGCTCCACTGCAGTTCGAGATTGGTGTCGACGTGGCAGTCGGGCTGGCTGTCGCCGTGGCCGTCGCCGAAGCGATTGGAGTTGCTGTGCTACCGGGTCCAACGGTGGCTGTCTTAGTTGGAGTCGGAGAAGGGATCGAAGATCCGTCGTAACAGAAGAGCACCTGACTGATCGCATAGGGCAGACCGGTCGAAGGGTTTATCAAGCCTGAACCCGGGCCGTAGACGGTCCCGGCGCCGCTCCCGCCCTGGAATCGATACAACCTGCCACCATCTCCGGCTTTCACGAAGACCGCCTGCATCGATTTGGAGGTCGACCACTTCGTGGAACTGGTGGCAAACGCTGAAAGCGTGGACGTGAATGAGCCGGCATTCGTCGTGCCGTTTTTCAAGTTCGCTCCCTCTGCCCGGTATTCCGACCAATCGTCGCCGAAACCCTGACCGAGTTCAGAACAGTTCGGGGAACCATAGTAGAGAAAGTTCCCGCTTTCGGTCGTATTTGGAGTATTCGTGAAGCCAGCACAGGATCCCGAACCGCCGTCTTTCCCGGTGATCCTGGTTGTGTCGTATTTGTTGGTTGACGTTTCGTTCCAGACAACTGGACCGATTGCGAAAACGGTCGAGAAATAGCAACCGGGAACGTCGATCTCGAGACTTCCGCCAGACGAGCCGAAGTTTCTGGACTGATATGAGTAGACCTTGCGCTGGTCAACCGTGGCCGAACTGTAGGTCGAAGAAGGCGCCGTGTAGGAGACAAGTGAAAGCTGAACGCTGCTACACCGCGAATCGACGAGGAAACTTACCTTGACGTGATCGCCTGATCTGACTGAAGAGAGACTTGTGGCGTTGATCGTCGTACCACCGCGGGTGATGACTACGGTGTAGGACCGCACCGCACTGGTGTTTGTTGGACAGCTAGACGTCGACGCGAGTGACGCGAACGATAGTTGGCCGATCGATCCGGACGAACTGAGGATCATCAGCAGAGCCACGAGGGGCCCGAAGACTAAACTCAACCGTCTCAAGCGTTTCATGATGTGATTCCCTTTCCTTCTGTGATGGTGCGCAGGGACCGAGTGCCTCACCACAATTGACGGAATCTCGACGTCTACCCACCACGCTCGCCCCGAGCGCGGCGCCGACGCCGGCCGCGGTGTCCCACCGGACCTTTCGCTGTCAACAACCTCCAAACGGGGGATGCCGAACGGCCTAAGTTCCTAAGAACAAAGTACTAAGTTGACCAGGAATGCTCAATGAGGAATTGAACCTGATTCAGATAGTACGGAGTTAACTTCAAAGGGGTGCCGAAAGGTTCAGATCGAATTGACTTTCGTACCGGGGAGAATTGGGGCCTTTGTCATCAGGTGCTGACCAGATGCATGTGCTTCTGAGTGAAACTGAAGAAAAATCGGCCGCGAGGGGGGAGCGTTTGGAGTTAGGGCCTACAGTATCCAGTCTCGACGTTCAGCGAATCTGGCGAGGGCTTCTTCTTGAATTGCATTCTCGACCGCATGGGGGCACACGATTCGAAGTTCTGCGATAGCCCGTTCGGGGGGGATGCCGGTCCTGATCAGGTATGCGGCCAGCACTGTTCCCGTACGACCCTGACCAACCAGGCAATGAACGACAACGCGTCTACCCTTCGCAACCTGCTCGTCGATAAACGTGAGCGATTCGGCGATCTGTTCCGGAGTTGGCGCGGTCATATCGACGACCGGGATGTGGAGATTCACGAACCCGTGCCGTTTGATCGCATCTTGGGCGAGTCCGGTTTCAGTGAGTGTGAGAATGGAGCCGATTTCCTGGCTCAGAAGCCAGGAGAGATCCTGTTCGAGCTGAACTCCGCCTTCCCACTGCCCCTGGCGACCGCCGGGACGGCTGCACCCTGCAAGCACATTTGGAACGAGCCAGTAAAAGCCCCTCACCACTGCAATCCAATCTTTTCGATCCAGGCAGGGCGAAGCCCGCTATTGAAGAGCGTAAACATTGGGTGCGCTTCTGGCATCACCATAACGGGGAGTATCGTCACTCGCCAATCAGGCGAGTGACGATACGGTCGACTAGTTGTTCGAACTTCGAGGGATCTGGGGAATGATCCAGCCAAGAAATGATTCCGGACTTCGTGTCTGCAGATAGACATCGCCGGGTCCAGTGAAATCGACCACGAAACCTTCCCCACCGAAGATCGTCGATTTCCAGCTACCGACTTTGCGGATAGAAAACGGCATATGCGATTCGAACGCGACAATGTGGCCCGTATCGATGGTGTACCGCCGTCCGGCTGCGAGCGAAACCTTGTGAATTGCGCCGAAACTTGATGTGATCAGCGTTCCAATGCCTGAACAACGGAGCATGAAGAGACCTTCACCGCCGAAGAACGAGCGCGCGCCTCCCCATTTGCTGTCGACAGTGATCGACGTCGAGCTCGCGAGGTAACTTCCTGACTGGACGATGAGATCCTGCCCGGAAAGCTGCATCACCAGGATGTCACCCGGCAAACTCGGTGCAAAGAGAATCTCACCATCCGCTTCCGCGGTGAAGGTGTTCTGGAAGAACGATTCTCCACCTAACAGAGAACGGCTCAGGGATTTGAACAATCCCCCTGTTGCCTGAGTCTGGATCGTGATTGCTGCGTCCATGCTGACCATCGCCCCGGCCTCGCCGCGTATCGATTCGCCCTTGCTCATCAGCACTTTGCAGACAGAATATGACGGCTGATACATAATTTCCGTTTGCATTGATTTACTCCTTGACCGGCAAAATCAAACGACCAGGACACGGATTTCACGAGCCACATTCCGTGGCCCTACCACATGATTATCAGGCCTCGAGTTCAGATTCGTGCGAATCAGTCACAGGAAACCATGTTGTCGTATGAGACGACTAACTAGACGAAGGGCGCATCGCACAATAAGCGACGCGCCCTTCGTTTTAACGCATGTTGGGGAGGATCTTTGCTTACAGGTACCCGAGTGGATCGACGGTCACGCCATTCAATTTGAGCATAAAGTGCACGTGTGGGCCGGTCGAGAAACCAGTGCTTCCAATTGGTCCGATCACGTCACCCTGATTAACCGATTGGCCCGCCGAAACATACGGCTGTTCGGCCATGTGTCCATAGACAGTCGAAAAGCCGTTGCCGTGATCGATTTCGACGTAAAAGCCGAGACCGCAATCGCACCAACCAGCCGTAACGACTGTTCCGCCATCGGCCGCAAGCAACGGGGTATAGGCGGGAGCCGCGAGGTCGATTCCGTTATGGAATGAACAACCGAGCTGGGCGTTCCAGGGTTCGAACGAGTAACCGGTGCAACCGTACGCCTGGGTGAAAGTGTAGCTTTGAAGCGGGTATATGAAGGTGCCCGTCGGGCCGGTGGAAGCAAGCAACTCGACGCTTTCCGCGCTTACCAGCAAGTTCCCGAACATGTACCCGGATTCGCCACCGAAATCGACGATGTACCAAGGGTCCCCAGCCTTGTCAAAGTCGGGACCTTCGATCACTTTGATCGATTGGCCCTCCTGAAGTGAACCAAGTTTACGGGCATTGACGGACGCGCGACTGCGGACGAAGACACCGTCGGTTCCAGGGGCAGGAGCAACAACATCTCCAGAAGAAAATGTTGAACCATCACCTGAAACACTGTCGGCTTCAACATCGAGATCGCCGGCGCTTGTCAGGTAGGCGCCAAAGACATAGGCTGAGATATCGCCGTCGGTAATGAGATACCAACCGTCTCCATTATCATCGGTGACGGGGCCGTCCATGATCTGAACGACGTCGCCCTCGCCGAGTCCTGCCAGACGATCCTCCGAGGTGGATGGCCCGGCACGCATGGCGAGGCCATCTCCGGTATCGGTTTGAACCGCAACAAAATCGCCCTCAGAGAAGTCGGGCGTGGTCAGGCTTTCGCTGTTATCCGTTGAATCGTCGCTGGACGAGGCGTCCTGATCGGTCGTTTCAAGAAAGAAACCGGCGATCCATCCGTCCTGACCGTCAAACGTAACCGGCCACCATCGGGCATCGTCGTCGACGACCGTATCAACTTTATCCACACGCAGTGTTACGACGGTACCGTCGGGTAGTGTGTCGATGACATCACTTCCGATTCCCGGTTCTGAGCGGAAATTAACCCCGTCGTCGCTATGCGCGACGACCGCATTGAGCCCGGAGAGATCGGCGACGCTGCCAACTGTTATGTCGAGTTCCTGTGCGCTCGCCTGTGCTACAAGTCCAAGGGTGCTGGCCAGCATCGAGGCCGCCAGCACCCATCGGAGCGATTGCACTCGAGTCCGCTGCAACGAACCCGAGCGCCATTGAATTCGCACCGCCCTAACCTCCTCTTGCCCACTCGGCTGGAGTTTGAGACCCCCGAACCACGTGTGCGTTGTTTCCAGCGCTTCCCCGCCACGCCAGAGATACCTGTGGAGTTCTTGCTGCCTCAGGTAGACCAAGATATCGTCTGGAGTGGGTTGGCAGAACCCGCCGACCGCGCGGTGAGCGATCGAGGGGAACTGTCGTGCCGACTTCCGTGTTCCGGGGGTGCGACCCGAACGGTCAGCAAACAAGGCGGGACCTGCGAATCGGTGAAGAACGGACGTTCACCGTGTGCGGACAGCAGGCAATTGCGTAACCGGTTTGGCATCTTCGGGATTCCCGGGGCGACACCAGCACCGCGAACACAATAGCAAAGGTCTCGGCAGGTGGCAATGTGAACGTACACTTTGTTCGGGCATACGTGACCTGAGTTGGATGGAAAGATTACATGTGTCATTAAGTCACGGCGAAAGCCGCCATAATTGTCCGCAAAGTGGCGTTTTGGCATAAATAGGCGAAGCTGACCCGAGACCGGGTATAATCTGAGGTTATTGGGGACGGCCCGATTGGAAGAAGCGCCGGACGACGGCGCCGTCATAAGTAGATTCGAGTCGATCGGCGCTTTTTGATCGATTCGAGCGGCTTGCATACAGAAGGGACGCGACGCGGCGTGAAACTCACGGTTGAGCGTTTGCCCGAGAGTCATGTACGGCTTGACATAGCCGCCGATGACAGCGAATTCGCGGAAGCGATGGAAAAATCCTATCGGAAAGTCTCCAGGGAAATTCAGGTTCCCGGCTTCCGCAAAGGGAAAGCACCTCGGCACATTATTGAACGAATGTATGGGCGTGAGATCTTCATCGAAGAGGCCCACAAGGGTTTGATGGATGATCTGTACCGGAAGGCGCTGGCCGAATCCGAAGTGATCCCGGTAGGCGATCCCGAAGTGGAATACGTCACCGCGGAGCCCCTCGAGTTCAAAGTCACCATCCCGGTCTACCCGACGATTGATCCAGGGAACTATGCGGATGTACGAGTCGATTCGATCGACGCCGCAATTGAAGAGATGCAGGTCGATGAAGTCATCGAGCGGCTCCAGCTTCGCAGCAGTCCGTGGGTGGATATCAGCGAGTCCCGGAAACCCGCTGAAGGCGATCAGGTCACTGTCGATCTCACCCTGACCGGCGAAGACGGCGAAGGCTTTCAGGAACCGATTGAAGATGCGGTCTTCATCATCGGTGAGAGCCAGCTCTTCGAGCCGCTCCGAGCAGCGATCGAGGATCTGAACATCGGCGAAACCGGTGATGTCACGATCGCGTTCGAAGAGGACGACGAAGCGGCCGCCGAGCGATTGCGCGGTAAGGCAATCACCTACGGCGTGATGCTCAAGAGCATCAAGATGCGGGAGCTCCTGACACTTGATGATGAGTTTGCCAAAACCTATGCCGAAGAGGATTCGATGGAGGCGCTACGCACCGCGATTCGAAACGATCTTCACCAGGGCAAAACCAACGAGTCACGCTCCGAAGTGATCAACACCATTACGGAAAAGATTGCGGAAGGGGCAACCATTGAGTTGCCGGCGCCCATGATCGATGACGCCGTGGGCGAAGAGTTGAATCGCGTTAAGCAGCGATTGAGCTACCAACGAACAACCCTGGAAGCGTTTCTGCGTGCGAACGGACAGAGCGAAGAGGAATTCAAGGAAGAGATTCGACCCGGCGTGGCGACCCGGCTGAAGCACTCCCTTATCCTTCGTGAAATTGCCGAACGGGAGAAGATCGAAGTCACCGACGCGGATATTGAAGCGGAAATCGATGGGATCACTGCCGGCGCGCCCAATGCCGATCAGATGCGAACGGTCTATTCCGGTGATCGCTACATGCGAACCGTCCTGCGAAATGACCTGTTCGACAAACGCCTCACTGATTTCCTGATCGAAACGGCAACAGAAGGTCGGGGTGCCGTCACCAACGGTTTCGTTGCTCCCCCGAAAGTCGTAGATATCGAAGTCTCAGACGCGGTCGCGGCGGCGGAATCTGAAGCTGCCGGTGAGTCGATATCTCTCTCCGCTGCGCCGACCGGCGAAACCGCAGGCGTCGCTGAGGAGTTGACAGAAGAGACAACCGGATAGGTGCGAGGGGATGGCAGCCAGGACTGCCCGGAGGACAATCCGATAAAGGGCAGCGAGAGTTCAAAGATCTATCATGTACCGGATGGCAGCTCATACGACACCACCGAGACAGAAATCTGCGTCGCGAACGAAGATGTTGGCATTACGGCGGGCTATCGGGCAGCGAAGGCATACGTACGAAGTTCATGGTGCGCACAACGAAGTGCGCGCCGCACACCCGGCCCGTTTTAATGGATCGGTAGAGGACCAGGTTCACATGGAAATCCCCACAATTGAAAACCTCATTCCGATGGTCGTCGAAACGACCAACCGCGGCGAACGGTCGTATGATATCTATTCGCGGTTGTTGAAAGATCGCATCATCTTTCTTGGCACTCCTGTCGATGACAACGTGGCCAACAACATCATTGCCCAGATGCTCTTCCTTGAGCATGAAGCGCCGGATCAGGACATTCGTCTTTACATCAACTCTCCGGGCGGGGTCGTCTATTCCGGACTGGCAATCTATGACACAATGCAGAACATCAAGTGCGATGTCTCCACACTGTGCATGGGCTTTGGCGCGAGTATGGCCTCAGTGCTGCTTGCGGCTGGCACCAAAGGCAAGCGCTTCTCATTGCCGAATGCCAGGGTGATGATTCACCAGGGTTCGGGTGGATTCCGTGGAGCTGTTCCTGATATCGAAGTTGCCGCGCGAGAGGCCATTTCGTTGACCACCAAGTTGACCGAAATTCTTGCGCTACACACCGGGCAGGATTTCGACCGTGTCAAACGCGACACCGAACGCGATTTCTACATGACCTCGCATGAGGCCCGTGATTATGGAATCGTGGACGAAGTGCTCGAACCAACCAAGATCGCAGACCTCGCTCTCGCGAATGCGGAAGCGAACGGGAAGGGAAAGTAACGCCGTCAACCCGTACGCCAGGTCGGCTTGCGAGGTGGCGGGTCTACCCCATCGCAGGTACAAGGCAAACTCCCGAGTTTGTCGTGGAGAATGACCGGTGATTAAGAGCGAGCGCGATTCATGACCAATTCGAGAGGTGGGCGTGTGCATTACCGGTGCTCATTCTGCAACAAAGGGCAAGAAGAAGTTCGTCGTCTGATCGCGGGACCGAATCAGGTCTACATCTGTGACGAGTGCGTCCAGTTGTGCCGCGAGATTATCGACGAGGAGGAGCCGCAGCCTCCCAAAATGCAGACCGGAGTTGCCCGAATCCCGACGCCGAAGAAACTCTACGAGCAGCTCAATCAGTACGTGATCGGGCAGGATCGGGCGAAGAAGATCCTTTCGGTTGCGGTCTACAATCATTACAAGCGAATCAATGCCGGTCTCGACACCAACGACGATGTCGAACTGCAGAAGAGCAACATTTTGCTGGTTGGACCAACGGGTTGCGGCAAGACACTGCTCGCCCAGACCCTGGCCAAGTTGCTCGACGTTCCCTTCTCGATTGCCGACGCAACCGCGTTGACCGAGGCTGGATATGTTGGCGAAGACGTTGAGAATATCCTCCTTCGGCTGATTCAGGCTGCCGGCGATGTTCAGCGTGCGCAAACCGGCATCATCTACATCGACGAGATCGATAAGATCTCCCGGAAATCAGATAATCCGAGCATCACCCGTGATGTTTCCGGTGAAGGTGTGCAGCAAGCGCTCCTCAAGATCATTGAAGGGACGATTGCAAATGTGCCGCCGCAGAGCGGACGCAAGCACCCCCACCAGGAATATATCCAGATCGACACCCGGAATATCCTCTTCATTTGTGGTGGAGCGTTCGAAGGTCTCGAGGACATTGTCCAGAAGCGAATCGGCAAGCAGTCGAAGATGGGATTCGGGTCCGCGGTCGAAGAGGGCGACAAGGTCGAGAACCCGCTGCAGCACATGAATCACGACGATCTGCTGCGCTACGGTCTTATCCCCGAGTTTGTTGGTCGCTTGCCGATCAGTGTCGCGCTCGATTCCCTGACCCGTGACGAACTCAAGCGTATCCTGACCGAGCCGAAAAATGCGGTGGTCAAGCAGTATCAGAAGTTTTTCAATCTCGATAGCGTTGAGCTCATGTTCACCGCCGAGGCACTGGAAGCGACTGCTCGCCAGGCCGAAGAGCGGAAAACTGGCGCTCGCGGACTGCGGACGACCATCGAGGAAGTGTTGCTCGAGGTCATGTACGAGATTCCTTCGATGGAGGGTGTGCGCAAGTGTGTGGTCGATGAGAATGTCATTCTCAATCGCACCCGCCCGCTGCTGATGACCCAGAGCGAACAGGAAATCCCCTACGCCGAATCGGCGTAAGGTCTATATCGAAGATCGCTCATACGTCGATACCAGCCGGGGTTTTGGCCCCGGCTGTTTTTTTGTCTTCTTTGCATCTGGCAACCAGGCGTGTAAAAGTACGATGGATAGTGGGTGAAAGGTGCGTACATGGTTGCCACGACATTGGTTACGGCTGATGAATTTGCACGGCTCGAAGACGACGATGTCCGAGAAGTTATTGACGGAGACATTGTGTTGATGAGCCCGTCAGGCAAAATCCACATGGAGGTCGTCGGACAAATCGCAACTGTGCTTGCGGTCGACGTATCAACTGTGACGGGGATGCGTTTGCTGGCGGGAAAGGGAGGATTCGCCATACGGCAGAATCCCGATACGGTGCTCGTGCCTGATCTCGGTGTTATGACCTATGATCAGTTTCGCGCCATGATGCATACAGGTGGCACATGTTCGTTTCAGCCCCCGTTGATTAGCGATCGAAGTGCAATTTCCAACCGGCCGGGAAGCGGGTATCGCACGAAAGCTAAGTATTTACACCTCGAAGCGCGAATTGCTGAGGTCTGGTGGTGCGGCCCGAACGTAAGGATGTGACCACTCATCGGCCCGATTTCCCTCCCTCCACATTCCATTCGCGGGCTCGACCACCTCATCCGTGTTGCCCGGATTCAGTCTAGGTAATGCCGTCATTTTTCAGGACATCGATTGAGCAAGTCAACCGCGGTGGAGCTGTAGAGATCTCCAGAAAGAAAAAGACTTCACGCTGACCCTGGAAAGGTCCTTGTGTTCCCCGTCTTGATCGATTGTTTGACGAGCACGACCGCTGATTCGCATTTTTCGACCACATCGTCCGAAATGATTCACCTCCACTCGCCAAATGGTTCGTTGGCGTCTATGTTGCACAATGCTCTTGGAGTGTTGTGGACGACACAGCGTCAGTTTGTCTTCCCTGTCACCATGTATCTGGCGAACACAGTTCGTCGACTCATCGCAAGGAGTTCGACCATGAGTACGATGACCGCTGTTGCGGCCCCCGGAGTTTCCACCAGTCCCGATGCATTCAGTCGATTGCGTCGTTACAACATCGGCCTGGGATTCATTCACCTTGCGCAGGCGGTGGCGATGCTGGTGCTGAGCAACGGCTTCACGCTACCGGTGTGGCGCTCGTTTCTATCGGGACCTCCCGGGACAGCTCCTACCAGTGAGCCATGGTTCGATGTACCGCTTGGCCCACTTGTTGCGGCCTTCTTGCTCTTCGCTTCGCTCGACCACTTTCTGATGGCCGCGCCGAAAATCAACAATTGGTACAACGGGATGCTCGCGAATCAGCGAAATGACGCGCGTTGGATCGAGTATTCGATTTCGGCCTCATTGATGATGGTGCTGATCGCCATGATCTGTGGCGTGACCGACTTCGGTGCGCTTGTCGCGATCGCTGGCGTCAACTCGTGCATGATTTTCTTTGGTCTCATGCAGGAGGTCTTCACAAAACCTGGCAAGGGCGTCAACTGGATGCCGTACATCTTTGGTTGTTTCGCCGGTGCAATTCCCTGGGCGATTGTCGCCATTCAGATCGCTTCCGCGGAGGAACGGGCAATAGATGGCGGAGTTCCAGGATTCGTCTACGGCATCATCATCTCGCTCTTCCTCTTCTTCAACACCTTCTCCGTGAACATGGTGCTCCAGTACAAGCAGGTCGGAAAGTGGAAGGACTACCTTTACGGCGAGAAGGTGTATCTCCTGATGAGTCTGATCGCAAAGACGATACTCGCCTGGCAGGTGTTCGCGAACGTGCTTGTCCCGTAGGAGTTGTCGGTTTTGGTCGCGCAGGTTGGGCCTGATACCGAAATGGACGAAAACCAGCGCATCGTCTTTGTGACATCAATCAGGTTATTGTGGCTGCCATTCGCGGATGATCTGATGGTGTCCGCGGGCGGCGTGCTAGTGGATAGGGTGTGGGCGATGTAAGAGTAATACTCCGGCATCTGCGGCCGTTCGATCTACACCGCCGATGCCACCGGCCAGGTTGGTTGTTTCTTTGTTGACGGACGGTGTGACCCTTATTCTGGGTCTCAAATTTGTCTTCACGATCGGTGCCGATCGAGTCGACTGCGGCGACATGTGCAGTTCAACCGACGTTGCTCCGTTTAAGCGGCAGATATTGCTCCCGCATTTGACGATCGCAATACTGAAAATGATCATGCTGACGCGGTACCGGATGGGGTGAAGTCAGCTTCAAGCTTCCTCGAGAAAAGAGAAGATGGGTGATTGCGGGTGCCATCGCTGCCGCTGCGTCCGTGATCGATTAAGGCAACTTTTGCGATAGCGGCGGTCCATGGGGCGGATTCGCCGCGTTGTTCGCGTTCACCATGGTTGGAATCAACGAGGAGTTGCTGTTTCGGGGTTTCAGTCTCGCGGCGTTTAGCCGACTCAAGAGTGTTGGCGTGGCCTTGATTTTGTCTTCGGTCTGCTTTGGTTTTGCACAGGCGTCAACTCTCTTTCTCGGTCAGTCCCTCCCGAGCACCATCGGTCATGTGGTTGTCACCACGGTCATAGGTCTGGGATCTGGAATCTTTACCGACTGACTCGTTCACTCATCGCGCCCATATTCTTGCACTGCCTGTGAGATTTCATGAACGTCTGGCGAACTGGAGAGACGAAGTTGATCGGTGCACTCGCCATGGTCGATGTGCATACCCCGGTGTTGATGGTGGTTGCTATGGAGGTCGGTTTGGTCCTGGTGTATCGCTTCGCGAGAAGAGTGATCGGGGTCAGG
>Ga0105048_10006673_pt1 | contig 18601 bp, 15 predicted proteins | sample MAT05_FD_78382 | JGI IMG/M metagenome (GOLD analysis project Ga0105048, IMG submission 78382) | Freshwater microbial communities from Lake Fryxell liftoff mats and glacier meltwater in Antarctica - MAT-05 | ecosystem: Environmental > Aquatic > Freshwater > Ice > Liftoff microbial mat | place... | reverse complement strand
TGATCGCCTTGACGCTGGTATATGAGATTGTTTGTATTTATGGTCAGGCGGGGCGTGGGGTTCGGTCGCACTTCAATATTGGCACATCGTTTGACGCGCTGGTGTTTAGTTCGATGGGCGTGATGATCGTCGTGAACATGCTGGCGGCCTTGGTGGGGGCGTGGCAGTTGTGGCTGACGTCGCCTTCGACGGCACTTTCGGCTGCTTACTTGTGGGGGATACGGCTGGGGATTTCGATTTTCGTGCTGGCCGGGTTTGAAGGGGGAGTCATGGGGGGTCGGCTACAACATGCGGTTGGGGTAAAGGATGGAGGGGCGGGGTTACCGTTTTTGAACTGGAGTACGGAAGGAGGAGACCTGCGAGCGGCGCACTTTGTGGGGATGCATGCCTTACAGGCGTTGCCGCTGTTGGGCTATTGGGTGGGTAGTGTGGGAGCGGTTTGGGCGGCGGCGGCTGGTTGGGTGGTGGTGACTGCTTGGTTGGTTGTGCGGGCCTTGGGAGGTCGACCGCTGGGTTGGTAAGAACCTCGCGGCCGACCAGAAAGGGGAAGGTTTAGTGGTCCTTCTTCTTCTTTTCTTCTTTCTTGTGGTCGTCTTTCTTCTTGTGGTCGTCGGCGAAGGCGACGGTCGAGCCAATGGCGAAGGTGAGCGCGAGAGCGAGAGTGAAAATGCGTTTCATGTCGTTAACTTTCTTCCTGATGATTTCAATTTTGCGCTTTACGTTCCGCGCATAAGTGTAGTTTCGGCAAGGGGGGAAAGTTCTTGAGGAATTATGGAAGTTTAATAATTCTCATGCACTAACGCGGTATTCGGCCAGAGCTTCGGGGATGACGTCAAGGCCGAGTCCAGGGAGGTCGGAGGCGATGATTTCGCCGTTTTCGATTCTGTACATTTCCTTGTTGCGGAGCACCTTCAGTCCGGGGGCCCATTGCTGCTCCGGGAGGAGGGGCGGCGTGACGAGGGCGACCTCCTGCCATTCGGCTCCGATGGCGAAAGTTGCTTGAAGCCAGCCGGCTAACATCAGGGCCATGGTGCCATGGAGGATGCAGGGGACTTGATAGGCGTCGGCCATGAAGGCGACCTTGCGACAGGTGAAGATGCCGCCGCTGCCGCGGCCTTCAGGTTGGAGGATGTCGTAGGTTCGATTCACGAGGCACTGCTGGAACTGGCTCGTGCCGACGTAGCCTTCGCCGCCGGTGATGGGCATATCGACCATGGAGGCGAGGCGGGCGGGGGATTGGTAATCGTCGCGGGCGAAGGGTTCTTCGAGCCAGTAGGCACCGGCGCGTTCGAGCGCGCGGGCGGTTTTCAGGCCGGTTTCGAAGCTCCAGACGGGTTGGCCGACCGACTGGGGGAGATGGGCGGTGCGGTCGAACATGATGGCGAAATCAGGGCCTACGGCGGCGCGGATTTCGGTGCAGGCGTCGGCGTCGTCGAGCGGGTTGGGGCGCCAGGCACGGATCTTCATTCCTTTGTACCCGGCCTTTTTGAGGCGGAGGGCTTGTTCCGCTTGGTCGCGATAGGAGACGTGCTGCTGGTCGAGCCGGCCGGGCCAGACGCAGGTTACGTACGCTTTGACCTTTTCGCTGCCGCCCCCGAGGATGCGGCGGACGGGTTGCCTGGCGATGCGGCCGATGGCATCCCAGAGGGCGTGTTCGACGCCGCCCCATTGGGCGAGGCCGTCGGCGAGCAGCTGTTCGATCGAGAACAGGTCGCGGCCGAGGAGGAGTTGGCGGATGGCCGGGAGTTGGGCGACAGGCGGAGCGGCGAAGGAGTAGCCTTTGACGCCCGAGTCAGTGGAGACTTCGGCGACCTGGAAGAGGTGGTTAAGGCCGGCGGCGGCTTCGTCCTTCGAGACGGGGAGGCGGATGGGATAGATGTCTACGGCGGTGATTCTGACCTTGGCGACGGCGAAGGCGGCGAGGAAGCTGCGACGGCTAAGCAAGACGGTACTCCTTAATGGCGGCTTCGTCGAGGTCGAGTCCGAGGCCGGGGAATTCGGGTAGGTGGACGTAGCCGTTTTCGATACGGAACGCCTGCTTGTTTTTCAATAGCACTTCGCCCGGTTGCCACTCTTCGGTGGGAAGGTTGGGGCCTTGGCCGATCATCTCCTGCCATTCGCAGTTGGTCATGGTGCAACCGGCTTGGATGTAGCCGGCGAGGGCGAAGCCGCCCGCGCCGTGCTGGACGCAGGGGACGCCGAAGGAAGCGGCGAGGGTGGAGATCCTTTTGGCGGCCCAGATGCCACCGCAGATTCGGGTATCAGGCTGGACGATGTCGTAGGTCTTGTTTGCGAGGAAGGCCGCGAATTCGTGGATGTTGCGGCCGAGTTCGCCGCCGGTGATGAGGATGTCGACTTCGGCGGCGAGGCGGGCGGGACCTTGGAGGTCCATGCCGTCGAAGGGTTCTTCGAGCCAGTAAGCGTTATGCTTTTCGAGGCCACGGGCGACCTTGAGGGCCGTGGGGTAGTCCCAGACCCAGCCGGGGCGGACGGCGGTGCGGTCGAGCATGATCTTGAACGTGGGGCCGACGGCGGCGCGGATGACGCCGACGGCGTCGACATCGTCCATCGGATTGGGCCGCCAGGCGCGGATTTTGATGGCGGTGTAGCCGTGGTTCTTGAGGTGGACGGCGAACTTGGCCTGGCGGTCGTAGGGGACGTCGGATTGGTCCTGTTTGCCTTCGAAGACGGTAGTTCGGTAGACGCGGAGGCGGTCGCGGGCTTTGCCGAGGAGGTCGGCGACGGGGCGGCCGGAGAGGCGGCCGATGGCGTCCCACATGGCGTGTTCGACGCCGGACCAGCTTTGGGTGCGGGACTCGCCGGAGAACATTTGGAGGCGACGCATGTGGCGGTCGATGGCGAAGAGGTCTTCGCCGATGAGAGTCGGTTTGACGGCGCGTTCGAGGATGTCGGGGGCGACGGGGATGAAGGATGTTCCGGTGACGCCGGCGTCGGTGTGGACGCGGGTGACGGCGTAGCGGTAGATACGGAGGGGCACGGGGGAGCCGCCGTCGGGGACTTTGACGGTAAAGGATTCGATGGCGGTGATTTTGACACGAGGCGCGGGGGCGGGCCAGGCGAGGCTGGCGGAGAGGAGACCGCCGAGGGCGGCGCGGCGGGAAGGGTTGGCATTCGACATGGAAAGTGGGTAGGGGACCAGTATATTCCTTCGGGATACAATGATGGCGTGGCGTTACTCAATGAAGTGCGGATGGACCGCGCGGCACTGTCAGTGGTGACGACCGAAACCGCGTCCGACGCCAGGGCTTATTGGCAGACGAAGAGTATGGCGGAGCGCTTAGAAGCGCTCGAACTAACTAGGCAAGTCTTCAACGATGGCTACGATCCAGCTACCACCCGATTTCAAAGAATTCTTGAAGTTGTTGAAAGTCCATGAGGTTCGGAATCTCTTAATTGGCGGCTTCGCCGTTAACGCGTATGGGTAGATTCGGAACACAGTTGATATCAACGTCTGGATTGCTTCCGATCTTGAAAACCAACGCCGAGTAATCAGTGCCGTTCGAGGGTTTGGGTTCGCTTCGGCCCAAGACGGCTTGCTGGAAGGGGCGCGGGCCATGCTGCGCATGGGAAGGCAATCGCGGGAGTGGAATTTGAAGACTGTTGGGACCGGCGCGTATCTTTGCGCTTGGGCGATCTCGAAATTCCGATGATCTCTCTGCCCGACTTGAAAGCTAATAAGCGGGCGGCTGGGCGCCCGAAAGATCTCGCGGATTTGAGCGAGCTAGAAGTAGATTTTGAGGCCTAGCTGCATGACGCGGGCGGGGGCGGGGGCGGAGTTCGAGATGACTCCAGCCAGGGCGTTGCCGATGCTGGAGTTCGGCGTCGTGAAGTTGGCGCGATTGAAGGCATTGAACATCTCCCAGCGGAACTGAACGCGCTTGGATTCGCCGAAGGGGAATTCGCGCTGGAGACCGAAATCGACGTTTACGTTGCCAGGGCCGACTAGGATGCCCCGGCCAGAGTTGCCGTAGTTGAAGAGGGCGGGGCTGGCCCAGGCGGTGAGATCGAACCAACGATCGATCGTCCGTTCCGAAGTGGGGAGGTTGCCGTTCTTGAGGCGGTTGGGGCGATCGCCGCCGCCGCCGGCGGAGTTGGAGACGCCCGCGGCGGAGATGGCGGTGAACTTCTCGCCGGTGGACAGGGTCCAGATGCCGGTGATGTTCCAGTTGCCAATGATGTGGCTCAAGGGGCCGGTCGAGACGAACTGGCGGCCTTTGCCGAAGGGGAGTTCCCAGTTATGGTTGACGCGGCGATGTGGTTGCGATCTTCCGGCAGGGGGCCCCATTCGCAGGCGGTACAGCGGCTGTCCCGCGGGGCGCCGTTGCCGCCTCCCTTGATGTTAGTCCCGTTCGCCATGTATTTCGAGTAAGTATAGGCGAGTGACGCGGTGAATCCCTTATTGAGTCGCTTTTCAAAGCGGGCTTGGAGGGAGTGATACTTAGCCGAGGCGTAGTTAGTCCGGTACGTTAGATTGACTATATTGGCGTTGATGGCGAAGAACGGGCGGCGGGGATTTTGGGCTCCGGCGCCGGGGATGGATTGGTTGATGTTGACGTTCGAGACGAGGCCGGTGGTCCGGGTGCCGATGTAGGCGACATCAAGAAGGGTTTGGGCAAAAGTTCCCGCTGGACGCCGAAGCTCCATTGCATGACCTTGGTGGATTGGAGGTTGTAGTTCCAGACGTTGGGGCTACCGGAGGAGAGTTGGACGGTGTCTTTGGGGTCGAGGGGGACGGCGGCGGGGATGCCGTCGGAGAGCCGGAGGGGCGGGGCTCCGTTCTGATCGGTGGCGATGACTTGGGAGAAGAAGAAGGGGAGGTTCTTATAAAGCTGGCCACCGCCCTGGCCGGCTTCTACGAAGGATATGCCGAAGCCGCTGCGGAGGACTGTTTTGCGGTCCTTCGTGAGCATGTAGGTAAGTCCGGTACGGGGGGCGTAGTTGTTGCGATCGAGCTTGCGGAGGCGGCGTTGAGCTCCGCTACCGGAGGCGATTTCGAGCTTGGCGGTATCGAGGTTGAAGTTGGACGAGCGGTCGTGGACTTCGTAGGGTGGGGCTTGGATGTCGTAGCGGAGGCCGGCGTTGATGGTGAGGCGGGGGTTGACGCGCCAAGTGTCGTCGACGAAAGCGCCTATGTTCCAGAAGCGCATGCCGAAGGTGCCGACGAGGGCGAAGTCGGAGAGGGCGGTGGCGGTGGCGGTGGTGTTGACTTGGCGGGTGAATTGACCGTTCAAGGAGAAGTCGCCGCGGGTGGGGAAGGCGGAGAAGCCGTTGAAGCGATGGCGGACATAGACGCCGCCGGCTTTGAGAGTATGATCGCCGCGGGTCCAGGTCATGACGTTTTCGTATTGAAACGAGGTGGTGCGACTTACTTCGGGGTAAGTGGAGTTATCGCCGAGCCCGGAGAAGCCGGTGATGGAGAAAGAGGGTAGTCCCCCGGACTTATCGTTGGTATTGTCGCCGGGGATGCCGAGGGGTTCGATGTTCTGGTTCCAGCGGACGACGCCCAGGCGGGTTTCGTTGATGAGGGAGAGGGTGAAGACTTTGACGTAGTTGAACGTGCCGCTTTGGTTGCGGAAGGCGGGTATCGGTGGCCGTGTAAGTCCCGTGCGGTAAGGTAGGGGTTTTTGTCGACGCCGGAACCGGCGCGGACGGGGATGAAGCCGGGGATGACGAGGCTGGTGTTATCCCAGGAGTATTTGTAGAAGAGGCGGTCGGAGGAGTCGACGTTTTGGTCCAGGCGGAGGTCGAATTGGTCGGTGGACTGGCGTTGGGTGGGGTTGTAGGCGAAGTTGCGGTTGGCGGCGGGGGAGGTGCGGTCGGGGAGGGGGTCGAAGAGCTTGGCGGAGGCGGGGTTGAGGCGGGTACGGGGGATTTGATTGCCCGCGAAGGGGGTGCGGAGGGTGCCGGAGAGGGTGGCGATGGTGGAGATGCTGGAACGGGGTTGGGCGACGCGGATGCCTGGTAATCGGCGAAGAAGAGTGTTCGGTCTTTTCGGATGGGGCCGCCGATGGTGCCGCCGAATTCGTTGCGGCTAAAGGCGGGCTTGGCGACGCCGAGGCGGTTGTTGAAGAACTGATTCGCGTCGAGGGCGGAGTTGCGGAGAAACTCGTAGGCGCTGGCGCGGTAGCGGTTGGAACCGGAGCGGGTTTGAACGATGGTGACGGCGCCGGTGGAGTAGTTCGAGGTGAGGACACGCATTTCCTGGATGGAGTAGACGGTTGGGACCATGATGAGGGTGCTGAGCCAGAGGTTTCGGTTGACCATGCCGTCGATGAAATACGAGTTGTTCCGGGGGCTGGAGCCGTTGACGGAGATGTTGGTGTCGCCGCGCATGGCGTAGGGGGAGGTGGTGAGATTGCCAGCGGAGCCGGCGTAGGCCCAAGGGGTTAGTGACGAGTGAGGAGACCATGGCGGTTTGGGACTGAAGGAGCGGGGCCGCCTCAGAGACTTCGATGGTTTGGCGGACGTCGCCGATGACGAGGCGGAGGTCGACGGTGATTTTGTATAGGCCGGGGGGTGGGCGTAGACGGCTTCGCGTTTGACGCCGGCGGCTTCATTTTGGATGAGGACCTTGGCGTTGGCGACGGAGGCGCCGGCCTGATCGGTGATTTGGCCGACGATGGTGCCGCTACAGCGTATCGAGATGCTATCAAAAGTGGGGACTGTGAAAGTGATACGATCTGGAAACCGACGATGCGTTGGCTGAACCTGTTTTTCTTTTCCGTTCTTGGGCTTTGGGGGGCGGATCCGCGCGCTATTTCGTTGCATCCGTTTGTAGGGCAGCGCGGGACTACGTTTACGGCGACGGTGCGCGGGAACAACCTGAGCGAGACGCGGGCGGTGGCGGTGGACGAGCCGGGGCTGCGGGTGGTGGTGGAGGGCTTGGGGAAAGAAACCGGGCCGGCGAGGGATACGGTGAAGATCCGTATCGAGACGACAGAGGAGACTAAAGCCGGGCGCTACTCGTTTCGGTTGGTGACGAAGAACGGAGTGTCGAACTCGCTCGTGCTGGGGATTACTGACGCGGCGGTTTTGGCCGAGCCGGAAGGGACGCATGAGACGGCGGAGACGGCGGTGGCGGTGGCGGCTACTCCGGCGGTGTATGCGGGGCTGATTGGGAGGAAGGGAGAGACGGATCTCTATTCCTTTTCGGCAGCGGAGGGGGAGACGCTGACGTTCCAAGTGCGGTCTGGGCTGCCGTCGTTGGGGGCTCCGGGTGGAAACGCGAATGGGTTCGATCCGGCGATTTCGATTTTCGAAGAGTCCGGGAGCTGGTTCGATGCGAAGCGGTTGAACCGGGTGGCGTTTAACGATGAACCGTTGTGGGTATTGGGGCGTTTGACGGACGCGCATCTGGTGCACACGTTTGGGAAGGCGGGCCGGTACTTTTTGCGATTGGAAGCCTTTTCCGGGCAGGGTGGGCCGGACTACGGGTATCAGTTGCAGATTTCCCCAGGAAGCGTGGGGCAGGAGCGGGAGTCGGCGAAGACCGATTGGGAGGAGCGGGTTTATCAACGGCCGTTGACGGCGAACCGGCTGAACGAGTTGGCGGCGCGGGGTGGAAGGGCAGAGAAGGAGAAGGTGATCGAGACGTATCGGGCGGGGGGAACGGTGGGTTTTCCGGCGACGATAGAAGGGACGATTGGACGGCCGGGGGAGATGCATCGGGCGAAATTTCGAGTGGATGGGCCGCAGGATCTCGCGATTGAAATAGAGACGCCGGACGGGGCTCCGCCGTTGTTTAATCCCGTGGTGCGGCTGTTGGACTGGGCCGGGGCGGAGGTGGTGACGAACGTGTTTGCAGGGCGCGGGGCTTGCACGGGGGCGATGAATAAAGGCCTGACCGCGAAGGTGATCTATCCGCTGCGGAACCCGGGGGAGTATACGGTGGAGGTGCGGGATTTGACGGCGGATTTGGGGGAGGCATCGTTTCGCTACCGGGTGCAGGTTCGACCACAGGTGGGGCATGTCGGGAAGATTGTGATCAATGAGGACCATTTGAATTTGGCACCGGGCGGGGCGAAGACGGTGCGGGTGACGTTTGATCGGGAAGAGGATTTTCGGGGGGCGTTGGCGGTGATGGTGGAGAACTTGCCGGAGGGCGTGGTGGCGTTGGCGGCGGCGGATTACGAGCCAGATACGGACCCGCCGCCGTTTTTGGGGAAGCGGGAGCGCTATGTGCCGCGGACGGAGCGGACGGTGATCGCGTTTTCCGTGGCGGAGGGGGCGGCGCTGACGGAGGTTCCGAAACTCGTGCGGGTGACGGTGCGGCCGGTGGTGGACGGGCGACCGGGCAAGGTGATTGCGAGTAAGCAGATTCCAATGATGGTGGTGGTGAAGCCGTGACACTTTTTGCGTTTTTCCTGGTGGTGAAGATTTGGACGGTGCCGGAGACGGCGGCGCTGGAAGGGGCGCGGGCGGGGCAACAGTTTTTGGCGATGGCGGCCTACGAGGACGGGACGCAAAAGGACGTGACGGGGGAGGTGGTTTGGAGCGTTTCGAATCCTGCGTTGGCGACGGTTTCGGGGGTCGGGCGAGTGGCGGCGTTAGGGGACGGGACGGTGGCTGTGGTGGCGGAGTTGGGGGGAGTGAAAGGCCGCTCGACGGTGCGGATTGCGGGGTCGAAGCGGGAGAGGCCGTTTCAGTTTGGGCGAGACATTGGTTCGATTTTGACGAAGCGGGGATGTAATGGGTCGGCGTGCCATGGGGGGGTAAAAGGGCGTGGCGGGTTAAAGCTGTCGGCGAATGGGCTGCATCCGGAGGACGATTTTGAGTGGATTACGAAGGGCGGGACGTATCAGGTTTTGACGGCGGAGGTGGCGGGGGAACGGGTGCCGCGCATCGATCGGCGGGAGCCGGAAAAGAGCCTGTTGCTGCAGAAGCCGTTGGGACTGCTGGCGCATGGGGGCGGTAAGCGGCTGGAGAAGGATTCCGAGGATTACCGAACGATTATGGAGTGGGTGAAGCGAGGGGCTCCGTATGGGACGCCAGGAGAGACGGCGCAGTTGGCAGGGTTGGAAATTTATCCGACGATGGCGACGATGGGAGTGGCGGGAGCGCAGCGGTTGCTGGTGACGGGCCTGTTTACGGATGGACGGCGGGAGGATTTCACGAATCAGGTGCTGTTCAGTTCGAATAACGGGGAGGTGGCGACGGTGACGGCGGAGGGCGTCGTGAAGGGGAAGGCGCTGGGGGAGACGGCGATTTTGATCCGGGCGGCGGGGCAGGTGGCGAGTGTGGGGGTGGGAGTGATTGGCGCGCCGGTGGCCCGCTACCCGGTGGTACCGCGCGGCAATTTTGTGGACGAAGCGGTTTTCGCGAAGTTGAAGAAGTTCAATTTGGTGCCGTCGGAGTTGTCCGGCGACGCGGAGTTTTTGCGGCGGGTTTGTTTGGACTTGACGGGGTCGCTGCCGCCGCCGGAGCGGGTGCGGGAATTTGTGAGATTGCGGGATCCGAAGAAGCGGGAACGGGTGGTGGACGCTTTGATCGGTTCGCCTGAATTTGTGGACTTTTGGACGTTTCGGTTTGCGGACATCTTTCGGGTGGCAATATTCGCCAATGGTCTGACGCCGAAATTCAGCCAGAAGTATTGGGAGTGGATACGGGCGAATGTGGCGGCGAATCGGCCATACGATGAGGTGGCGAGGGAACGGCTTTCGGCTCAGGGATATGGGGCGGCGTCGCGGCACTTCCTTCCGTACAACCAGATTGGCCCGCCGGCCGATGTGATGGCGGAGGAGGTGCGGGTGTTCTTTGGGCGGCGCTTAGATTGCGCGCAGTGCCACAACCATCCTTACGAGAACTGGAGCCAGGATCAGTTCTGGGGGATGGCGGCGTTTTTCGGGCGGCTGTTCAAGGCCGGACCGGTGGTGTTCGATCATCCGGCGAATATGGATTGGAGCTCGAAGGATGTCGACGGGAAGATCGAATTATTGCATCCGCGGACGAAGGTGGTGGTGAAGCCGGTGTTGTTAGACTCTTCGCCGCTGGCGATGCGGGAGGACGGGAATCCGCGGCAGGAGTTGGCGCGGTGGATGACGAAGCATCCTTACTTTGCCGAGGCGACAGTGAACCGGATTTGGGGTTATTTCTTCGGCCGGGGAATTGTGGATCCGGTGGATGATTTCCGGTCAACGAACCCGGCGACGCATCCGGAGTTACTGGCGGCACTGGCCCGGGATTTTGAGAAGAATGGCTATAACCTACAGAAGTTGATGAAGACGATCGTGATGTCGCGGACTTACCAGTTGGCGCATGAGGCGAATGGAACCAATCGGACGGATGTTACTAATTACTCGCATTCGTTAAGCCGAGCGCTGGAGGCGGAGGTAATGCTAGACGCGGTGGTGGCCGTGACGGGCGTGGCGGAGACTTTTACGACGGCGGTGAGTGAGGGGGGCGCGGTGGGACAGGCTCCGGCGCACACTCGGGCAATCAACTTGAAGGATCCGGACATGTACTTTTCGCGGTTCCTGGAGCTGTATGGACGGCCGAGTAGGGGGGCGATTCCGGAACGGAGCGGGAAGCCGAGTTTGGGGCAGGCACTGCATATGTTGGCAGGGGCGACTTACGTGGATCGACTTTCGGCGCCGCGGAGCCGGCTGCGGGGTTTGCTCGATCGCGGGGCGACGGATGGGTCGATTTTCGGGGAGTTCTATGTGGCGGCGTTGGGACGGGGCCCGGATGCGGAGGAGACGGCGGAGTTAGGGAAGTTGGTGGCGGAGCGAGGGGATCGGGAGGCCGGTTTGCGGGAGTTCGTTTGGGCGTTGATCAGTTCGCGTGAGTTTGCGGAGAATCACTAATGGCACATCGTTCGAGGCGAGATTTTGTGACGGCGGGGTCGCTGGGCTTTCTGGGGCTGGGGTTGCCGCAGTATCTGGCGGCGGCACCGGCTTCGGCGGCGAAGGTGAAGTCGGTGATCCTGTTTTGGCTGGAGGGCGGGCCTAGCCACATCGATACGTGGGACCCGAAAACGAATAGTAACTTCAAGCCGATTTCGACGAATGTGGCCGGGATACAAATCTCCGAGTTACTCCCGAAGATGGCTAAGAAGATGGATAAGTTCGCGTTGATCCGGTCGATGCACACGCGGGGGAACGATCATCCGCAGGCGACGCATTATGTGATCACGGGGCATGAGATTAACCCGGCGATGCAGTTTCCGAGTATCGGTTCGATGTTGACCAAGGAGTTAGGGCCGCGCAATGCGGTGCCGCCGCATGTGCTCGTGCCGAAGTGGGATCGGGGACGGCAGTACGAGGACTATTTCCGGGCGGCGTTTTTGGGTGGGGACTACGATCCGATGTGCATCCCGGATCCGAGTAAGCCGGATTTTCAAGTGACGGATTTGAGCTTGCCGAAGTCGGTTTCGCAGGCTTCGGTCGACAGCCGGAGCGCGCTCTTGAAGGCAGTGGACCGGCGGTATCGGGCGATGAACGAGACGGCGGAACATACGGACATGGACGCGTTTTCGGCGCAGGCGATGAAGATGATTATGACGCCGGCGGTGCGGAACGCGTTTGATCTGGGGAAGGAATCCGAGGCGACGAAGGCGCGTTACGGAAAAGATTCGATTGGGCAGTCGTGTTTGCTGGCGCGGCGGTTGGTGGAGGCGGGGAGCCTGTTTGTGACGGCGGCGGGGTACCACGGGACATCGTGGGATACGCATAGCGACAACGATAAGAGCCATCGGGACAAGCTTTGTCCGCCGCTGGACCGGACGCTGGTGACCCTGGTGGAGGATTTGGAAGAGCGGGGATTGCTGGACGAGACGTTGGTGGTGGCGATGGGGGAGTTCGGACGGACTCCGCACATTAACCCGGCGCTGGGGCGGGACCATTGGCCGAATTGCTGGTCGCTGGCTTTGGCCGGGGGCGGGATTCAGACGGGGCAGGCGATCGGGACGAGCGACGCGAAGGGCGCGAATGTGACGAGCCGCGTGGTTTCGATGGGGGACCTTTATGCGAGTATTTACAAGCTGATGGGAGTGGATTGGACGAAGGAGATTATGAGTCCGATCGGGCGTCCGATCAAGATTGCGAATTCGCTGGAAGACAAGACGGGCGAACCGATTGCCGAGCTTTTCGGGAAGGCATAAAAGAATGACTCGACGGGGGCTGTTAGGGTTGGCCGGGGGCGTGGGGTTGGCGGCGGGGGAGCGGCTGGAGATTACTTCGATCAAGGCGGCTCCGTTGCGGATTCGAGAAGGGGCGGGGGAACGGAAGGGGCCACCGTTGGGGGATTTTGATCCGCAGCGATGGCGGACGTTTGGGCCATTTTCCCAGTTGGACGGGGCGATTTTGGTGCAGATCCGGACGAAAGAGGGGTTGACGGGCTATGGGCTCGGGGGAGGCGGGGCGGCGGGGTGTTTGGCGATTGAGCAGCATTTGGGTCCTATGCTGCGGGGAACGAATGCGATGAACGTGGAGTTGCTGTGGGAGCAGATGTTCTCGTCGAGTTCGTTCTATGGGCGGAGGGGGGTGGCGATTCAGGCGATTAGCGGGATCGACCTGGCGCTGTGGGACTTGGCGGGGAAGAGGGCGGGGTTGCCGGTTTATCGGCTTTTAGGGGGACCGACGCATGCGAAGGTGATGGGCTACTACACGGGTAATGACGTGGAGCACGGGATGAAGCTGGGCTTTCGGGCGGTGAAGATTGCCAGTTTTGAGAGCTTTCGGCATGGGTCAGCCGGGATGCGGAAGAACGTGGAGAAAATTTTGGACGCGCGGAAACGGGTGGGGCCGGAGGTTCGGCTGATGCTGGATGCTTTGTGCGCTTGGGATGTAGAGTACACGATTGAGTTGGCAGCGCGGGTGGCTGAGGCACGGTTGTTCTTTATGGAAGAGCCGTTGTTGCCGGACGATATGGACGGATATGGGCGGCTGTGCCGGGAGATCAAGACGACGCGGATTGCGAGCGGGGAGCATGAGGCGACGATCTACGGATTCAGGGAGCTGCTGCGGAACAAGGCGGCGCATATTTTGCAGCCGGATCTTTCCTGGTCGGGGGGGTTGACGGACGGGAGGCGGGTGGCGGCGGCGGCCGAGGCGGCGGGGGTGGGGCTGATGCCGCATCGGGGCGGAAGCGTTTATGGAATGACGCTGCTGCTGCTGGCGCATACGACCGGGATGGCGGAGAGCTTTGGGACGGGCGAATCGGGGAACGAGTTGATGGAGATGATGACGCCGAAGTTTGAGGGCGGCTACTATTTGCCGCCAGCGGGGCCGGGGTTTGGCGTCGAGTTTAGCGACGCGATTTTGCGCAAGTATGCGCCGGGAGTGATTTAGATGAATACGCTTTTTGAACGGCGGCGGTTTCTGCAGATGGCAGGGGCGGGGGCGTTTGCGTTGAACGCTAGCGCGGCACCTTCGGGCCGGCCTTTGCGCGGGATCTTCCCGATTGCACAGACTCCGTTTACGGCGGCGGGGGCGCTGGACATTCCTACGCTCGTGAAGCAGCTGGAGTTCATCCATAAGGGCGGGGTGCATGGATTTGTATGGCCGCAGTTGGCGAGCGAATGGTCGACGCTGAGCGAGGCGGAGCGGCGGCAGGGGGCCGAGGCGCTGACGGGGGCGGGTAAGAAGTTGAAGCCGGCGATCGTGATTGGCGTTCAGGGACCGGACGCGGGGACGGCCGCGCGGTATGCGCAGCACGCCGCGAAGATTGGGGCCGATGCGGTGATCGCGTTGCCGCCGCCCGGGAAGCCTAGCGAGGCGGATGTGTTGGGTTACTACAAGCAGGTGGGGGCGGCGACGGAGTTGCCGTTGTTCGTGCAGGCGGTGGGGAACATGAGCGTGGACCTGCTGCTGCAAATGTGGAAAGAGGTTCCGACGCTCCGGCTGATCAAGGACGAGGCTGGGGAGCCATTGATGCGGATGGGGAGGCTGCGGGCGGATTCGCGAGACGAGTTGCAGGTGTTTACGGGCGGGCACGGGCGGACGATGATTGACGAGATGTATCGGGGGAGCGCGGGGACCATGCCGGCTTCGTCGTTTGCGGATTTGTACGCGGTGGCTTGGGACCAGTGGCACGCGGGGAAGAAGAAAGAGGCTTTGGAGGCTTTCTCGAAGGCGTTGCTGTTCATCACAGAAGTGCAGGTTTATGGGATTCCTTCGCTGAAGTACATCCTGGAGCTGCGGGGGGTGTTTCCGAACCACGCGGTCCGGGGAGACGGCGCGGCGGCAGGTTCGATTTTGGCGCAGAAGGGGGCGTTGGACGAGAAGGGAAAGGAGGTGTTGGCGGAGCTTGTGAAGTTTGCGAAGCCTTACTTTCGGGCATAGTTTGGGATGGAGGTGGGATGATGGGTTCGATGACGCGGCGACGATGGATTGGGATTGGAGTGGGGACGGGGTGGTTTGGGTTTTTGGGCGTATGGATGTGGCGGATCGGGAAAGCGGAGCAGGCGGCTCGGCTTGACGTGACGGGGAACGCGGAGTTTTTGGTGACGGATAGCGTGCGGGATGCGACGCTGCCGGCGGGGTTTGAGGCGGTGGCGACGCCGGCGGATTTTCGAAGTGCGTCGGGGCGGTACATTGCGGCGGCAAATGCGTTGTTTGCGTTTGATGAAGCGGGGGTGATGACGGAGCAGTGGCGGTGCGGGTTTGAATTGCCGGCGGCTCGATTGACGGCGGTGGTGGAGGTGGGTTCGGTGGTTTGGGTGGCGACCGACGGGGCGGGGGTGGTGGCGATTGAGGGGGGGAAGGTTCGACATGTGTTGCCAAATTGGCTCGCGCATCGGAAGGTGAGGGCGTTGCTGGCGGTGGAGTCGGGAAGCTTATTGTGGGGCACGGACGGGGGAGTGGTTCGCTTCGATGGGAAGGCGCTGAGCCGGTTTCAGGGGTCGACCGAACGGGTGGACGTAACGGCGCTGGCGGGGAAGGAAGAAGACTTGTACGTAGGGACGCGGACGGCGGGGATGTGGCGGTTCCACGCGGGGCAATTAACCAAGTTTGGAGAGGCGGAAGGGTTGCCGGATGGGGAGGTGCAGGCGGTGGGGGTGGCGGGGGACGTGGCGGTGGCGGGGACGCCGTTGGGGGCGGCGCTGTTTCGGGCGGGGAAGTTTGAACGGAAACTGGCGGAAGGGTTTTTTGTGCGGTCGCTCGTGGTGGAGGGGGAGACTTTGTTCGCCGGGACGATGGAGGACGGGTTGGTAACGGTGCCGCTGGGGGCGACGGGGAGGCCGGAGGTGACGGGGCAGGGGGAGATTCGACAGGTGGTTTCGCCGACGCGGGTGTTGACGGGGACGACGCTGGTTTCAAAGGGGAATCCGGTGGTGAGGGCACAGGCGGGTTTGTTGACGGACGGGAACGTTTCGGCGTTGGCGATGGATGGAGCGGGGCGGTTGTGGGTGGGGTATTTTGATCGGGGATTGGATGTTTTAGGGACAGATGGGCGGGTGGCGCATTTCGAGAATGACCGGTTGTTTTGCGTTAACCGGATTGTGCACGGGTCGGGGCGGACGGCGGTGGCTACGGCGAATGGGTTGGTTTATTTCGATGGGACGGGGAAGCAGAAGCAGGTGTTGACGAAGGCGGACGGGTTGATTGCGACGCATGTGACGGACGTGTTGTTGGGGGACGATCGGGCATATGTGGCGACGCCCGCGGGGGTTACTGTTTTCGACAAGACGGGGGCGCGGTCGTTCAACGCGTTTCATGGGCTGGTGAACAACCACGTCTATAGCTTGGCGGCGCGGGGGATGGATATTTTTTGCGGAACTTTGGGCGGAATTACGCGTCTCCATCAGGGAGAATTGCGCGTGAGTTACAACACGGCGAATTCGGGGTTGGGGGCGAACTGGGTTTCGGCGCTGGCGGTGGCGGGGACGGACCTTTACGCGGGGACTTATGGGGGCGGGGTGTACCGGCTGGATGGGAACAATCAGTGGCGGGGTTTTGGCAATGACTTGCCGAAGAATGTGGTGGTGAACCCGGGGGCTATGTTGGCGACGGCGCAGGGGATCTACGCGGGGACGTTGGAGCATGGGTTGCTGTTTTACGACTTAGTGAATCTGCGCTGGCAGGTGATTGCGCGGGGGTTGCCGTCTATTAATGTGACGGCGCTTGCCTTAGGGAATGGGTACCTTTACGCTGGTACGGACAATGGTCTTGTGAAGATTGTGGAAACGGGGTTACGAGTTTGATGCGCTACTCGATATTTCTATTGACTGCGGCGGGGCTGTACGCCGATGCCGGGAGTCTGATTCCGACGAATAAGCAGGCGCCGGATCCGGCCGTGCTGTCGATGGAAGAGATGGCGATTGACGTGCAGATTGATGGCTCGTCGGTGAAGGTATTAACGCGGCAGATTTTTGCGAACAAGACGGCGGGGGTCTTGGAGGGCAACTACGTTTTCGCGCTGCCGGGGAGCGCGCTGTTGTCGGACTTTGCGGTGTGGGACGGGGCGACGCGGATTCCGGGGGTGATTCTGGAGCGGAAGCGGGCGGAGGAGCTTTACAACGACATTCGCTTGCAGGCAATTGATCCGGGGCTGTTGCAATTGGGCGAAAGGGACGTGGATGAGGCGAAACGGACGAGTGTTTTCAGCGCGCGGGTGGTGCCGATTCCGGGTTATGGGACCAAGCGAATGGAGATGGAATATCATTCGCGATTGGCGACGGTGGATAGCTCCGGTTCGGTTTTCGCGTTGCCGCTGAAGCCGGACGCCTATAAGCAGCAGAGGGTGGGGCGGTTGTGGATCACAATGACGATCACGTCGGCTCATGCGATGAAGGATTTCCAGTTGCTGTCGAAGGCATATCCGCTGCAGATTCTGGAGAAGAAGCCGAACCTGGTGCGGGCCAGTTTGGACGTGCGGAACTTCGAATTGACGGAGGATTTTGTAGTGCGGGTGGACCGGGAGGCGGCGACCGCGGACCGGTTGGCAGTGATGACGCAGCGGGAAGAGGCGAACGGGCCGGGGTATTTTGAGGCTTCGTTATTAGTGGCATCGCAGGTGGCGGCGGAGTCGGCTCCGAAGACGGTGGTGGCATTATTTGATGCTTCGTTGTCGATGCAGTGGGAGAAGCTGGAACGGAGTATGCGAGCGGTGACCGAGTTGTTGATGGGGTTGGGGCCGCAGGACAAGTTCCATTTGCTGGCGTTTAATTCGCAGGTGGCGGCGTTTGCGCCGGGGGCGACGGCGGGGGGCAAGGCGACGGCGGAGCAGGCGCTGGCATGGCTGAAGACGCAGCCGCTGCGCGGGGCGACGGATTTGGGCGGGGCGCTGGCGAAGGGCTTGGCATTGACGGAAAAAGATGGGATTTTGGTGATGTTTAGCGACGGGGGGGCGACTTCGGGGCAGGTGCGGACGGGGAAGTTGCTGGAAGATTACGCCAAGGCTTGGGCGGGGAAGAAGCCGCGGACGTTTATGTACGCGGTGGGGGACGATGCGAATGGGACGTTGATGAAAGCGCTGGCGCGGCAGAACGGGGTGTTTGAATGGGTTCGTTCGACGGAGCCGGAGGAGTTTAAGCTGCGTTGGTTTTTGGAGAAGTTGGGGAAGAGCGCGGTGGAGGGGGTGGCGCTGGACGTGCAACCGAGCACGGCGGTGTCGCTCGTGTATCCGCTGCATGAGGCGGTGTATCCGGGAAGCGAAGCGGTGTGGGTGGGGCAGTATGGGCAGCCGGGGAGCGCGACGTTCAAGGTGCGCGGGGCATCGGCGACGGTGAACCTGCCGGCGACGGAGACAGCGCATCCGCAGTTGCCCCGGACTTGGGCGAAGGCGCGGGTGGATGCTTTGCTCGAGAAGATCGATCGGGAAGGGGAAGACAAGGCGTCGATTGACGAGATTATTCGCTTGTCGAAGAAGTACAAGTTTGTGACGCCGTATACGAGCTTTTTGGCGGCGCCACGGGCGTTGTTGCGGCCCCGGTTGATTCGGCCGGGGGACCCGGTGATTCGGGTGCGAACGGATGCGGCGATTGCGAGCGTGGTGGCGGTGTTTCCATTTGGCTTAACGAAGGCGTTGAAGTTTTTGCCGGAAGAGGATGTTTGGCAGACTCGGTTTTTGGCTCCGTCGGACATGGTGGACGGGACGCATGCGGTGAAGCTGGTGATGCGGGATAAGAACGGCCGGACTTACCGGGAGGCGAAGACGTTCCTGATTGTGAGTAAGCCGCCGTTGGTTTCGGCAAAGCTGTCGGCGAGTTCGGCGCGACGAGGGGAGCAAGTGATGGTGACGGCGGATGCGGGGGCGACGACGCGGACGATAACGGCGAAGATGTACGGCGCGGAGACGGCCTGGCTGAAGTGGGATCCGAATAAGAACGTTAGCGTCGGGTATTTGACGGTTCCCATGGGGATGCCCGCGGGCAAGTATTCAGTAAAGATTATGGCGGAAGACATTGCTCATAACATCAGTACGAAGGAGGTGTTCCTTGCGGTACTTCCTTAGTTTCGTTTTCATGGCGGCGGCCTGGGCGGCCGATTTGCCGAGTTACATCTCGACGGTCGAAGGGCGGAACCGGTTAGAGGACGTTTTCTATCGGGTAACGACGTTTGCGGGGAATACGCTGGCGTGGCGGAAGTCACCGGCGGAGACGCGGGTGGCGTTGACGTCGCAGATACAGGCGGAGGCGAAC
>Ga0105048_10006671_pt1 | contig 18602 bp, 17 predicted proteins | sample MAT05_FD_78382 | JGI IMG/M metagenome (GOLD analysis project Ga0105048, IMG submission 78382) | Freshwater microbial communities from Lake Fryxell liftoff mats and glacier meltwater in Antarctica - MAT-05 | ecosystem: Environmental > Aquatic > Freshwater > Ice > Liftoff microbial mat | place... | reverse complement strand
GTGCCGCCGATCCGATGTATTGTCACACTGGAGGAATAACGCGATGAAGAGGTTTCAAGGGAGAATACCATTGGTAAACACCTTCGGAAAAGCGTCTCTACATCCAGTCGACGGCACACCCGATTCTCCAGACCGACGTGTTGCAAGGAGCCGTGGCGCTCCAAGTCTATAAGAACGCCGCCGATCCGAACAGCGGGGTCGCGGTCAACGCGGCATTTGCCGTCGTATTGCCACCTTTCCTAACCTTTGGCGACACATGGTATGTGCGTGTAAGGGCGACGGGACTCACGAATTACACCATCTCGATCCGCCCCGTAACAGTCGAGCGCCCCGTCTGGGCGATGCCGACAACCTTCAACCAGACGTTCGGCGATTCCGGCAATGACAGCGCCGGCAATCCGTTGCCTGGGGATCGCGGGATCGATCTTGTGTAGGGGGCATGGCATTTCTATGCGGTGGACGTTCCGAACGGGAATGCTGGGCTTCTCCGCACGGAGTTGCAGGCAATCAGCGGCAATTCGGACCTCTACATTCGTGAAGACGGCGTACCGACGACGGATCACTCCAGCATCGGCCCGCTATACTCGGGTTACCCCGCACTGTTCGACCGGAGCCTCACCGGAAACGTTACCGAATACGGTAACTGGGTGCCGCTCGACGGACGTACGGAGAAGCAGCTACGACCCGGCAGATGGTATCTGGGTGTCAAGGCCGCTGGGAACTCGAACGTGCGTTACCGGCTGATTGTATCCACCGGTGCCGTGCAGGGTCTTTCGCTCAATACGCTCGGAGCTTTCGGAGTGAACATCACCAATGGCGGCAGTGGCTACAGTTCGGCTCCGACCGTGTCTTTCTCGGGCGGAGGCGGCAGCGGCGCTGCCGGGACGGCAGTCATCCAAAACGGCAGCGTGGTCGGAGTGAACGTAACCAACGGCGGCAGCGGCTACACCACGCTCCCGAACGTCTCCATCTCCGGAGGCGGCGGGACGGGCGCGACCGCGACCGTGACCTACAGCCAAATCCTGGCCGACAATGACTGGCGCTACTACCGCTTCACCGTTCCGGCCAATGCGCCAAACAACTGGGCGCTAACCTTCAGCCAGCAAGTGGGCGACGTGGCGATGTGGCTGCGGGATTCGGTGCCGCCTGGGCAGGGCTATTACAACGCTCCAAGTGGTTACTACGGGTACATTCAGAGCTCGTATTCCGATAACAAGAACCAAGGCCCGTATAGTGGGTACGGTCACGACGCTGCGGGCACCTATACGTTCATGACGCCCCCATTGCGTCCCGGCCGCACCTACTATGCAGGCTTCCGTTCCAACAACAGCGCCACCTTCTCCGTGAGCAGCGCGACGAGCGGTGGCAGCATCGGCGTGCTGCCGGTGCTGGCCTTCTGTAGCGGCGCAATCAACACGACAGTTCCCCCCAATGGTTCGCTCCTTTACCGGATCCCAGTGCCGATCGAAGCCACGCGGATGAAATGGGTGGCAACGCACGCGGCCACCATGGATGTCCGCCTGGAGCAGGGCACTTTGCCCGGCATCACCGGCGGCCAGCACTGGACCAGTGGCGGAGGCACCGATGTGCCATTCAATATGGTGCTGAACTCCGCATCCTGGCCGTGGCAGCCGAATCAGAACTATTACCTCCGGATCGTGAACAGCACGGGGAGTCCGCAGCCCGTGACGCTGACAATAAACGGGAAGAACGCCCAGACCGAGGACGAGGACAACGACGGGCTCGCAGACGCGTGGGAACTGCAGCACTTCGGCAATCTCAGCTACGGCCCGAACGATGATCCAGACGGCGACGGGCTCGCGAATTTCGCGGAGTACGCATTCAATCTGTATCCGTTGCTGCCCGGCCTCCCGGTGCTGACTCCCGGCACCGGCACCGCCGGTCTGCCGGCGATTCAACTGGTCGGAACCGGCCCTAATGCGCACCTCGCGGTGGAGTTTGTCCGACGCAAGGCGGGCACTGTGCTCTACACGGTCGAATTCACCAATTCACTCGACCCCGGAAGCTGGCAGCCGGCGACCGCGCCGCCAGTGGTCACGTCCATCGACGCGAATTGGGAGCGCGTGGTGATCGAGGATCAAGTGACCGTCGGTGGTGCCGCGAAGCGCTTTGGCCGCGTGATGGCAGCCAAACCGTAGCCGTCGGCGTCGAACCGCCTGTGCGCACGCGAGCCTTCCGATTTGAGAAGGCCGAATTATTTTCCGCGCGGCGCACCCAGCGCAGGGCCGGGTCGCGGGGACGTCGAATTGCTTGCTCAGGCCGATGGCGGCGCGGTCGTTTCAGGGCCAGATGGCGGCGGCGGCGGATTGAATTTTTGGCGCTTTTCTCAAAAGGAACGTTCCTCTTGCCAAAAGGTGCGCTCCCTCGGATCGAAGGAATGGTCCTCTCCCGGCGGAGGAATGTTCCCCGCCGCGAAGGAAGCGTTCCTGCCGGTGGGAGGAACGAGCCGGCGCCGGGAGGGAGCGCTCCCTCCGATCGAAGGAACGTTGCGCCAGCCAGAGGGAACGGCACCGGGCGTGCGGGGGAACGATCCGCGAGGCGCAAGGCGTGTTCCTTCCAGCGGAGCCGATGGCGGCTCGCACGGGCGGAACGCCGGATGCGCGCGAAGGATGGCCCGGTCCGCACGAACCGGGCCGGGCGGGTGGGCGCCCGCCTGGGTGGCGAGTTACTTTGCGGGGACCGGGGCCGGGCTGTTGCGCGGGCCGCGGGCGCCGGGGTTGCTCATGTCGCCGCGGATGCCGCGCGCGGCGACGGCGGCGGCGTGGCTCTTGCCGAGCGCGCCTTCGATGAGACCCACGCTGGCTTGGGCGAGCTTGTAATTGTCGCTGCGCAGCTTGTTGGCGAGGTCGAGCGCGTCCTTGGCCGCTTCGTCGGCTTTGATCACGGAGGCCTCGGCCTGGTCGGTGGAGGTGGCGCCATTATCGAGATTGGTGATGCGCGTGGACGGATCGACGTCCTTCGCTTTCATCGCGTCTTTGTATTGAACCAGGATGCCCGCGATTTGCCGGGTGTAATCCTTCTCTTGTGCATTGGTGAGGTCTGACATGGCTGGCAGTTTCCTTTCTGGATTTGGGTGGATTTGAAAGGCGCGGAAAACCAGTCGCCCAACATCCCGCGCACGATGGATGTCGTAGCAAACTCGGTGCTACGGAAATCATCCTGTACCAAATGCCGCCGGGTGATTGAGGCAGCCGAGGGTTTGCCGTGGGCGTTTGCCGAACGAAATCGCTCTGGCTGAGATTCGGCCTGCCAATGCGGTTCTGGAGAGCCGGTTCGTGATTTCATTTGGGAATTCCGCGTCACGGACGGAGGCGGCACCCCTATTCGCGTGGTGATACCTGCCCATCGCGATGTGAATCTTTCCGTGAAAGTCATCACGACGCCGTGCAGTGGATCGCGAAGTAGCCCGGTAGCCGACGACGTGAGGAGGCGGGCTGATCTTCGTTTCGCGTTCCGAGTTGCGCGTTCCAACCGCGTGCCCGCCTCCTCACGGCTACTATCGCGCCGCAGCCCCTACCCCTCGATTTTCCACCGCACCTGACGCAATACGGCAAGCTTCGGCTCGCGCATGCTCTCGTACCAGACGGTGAGCAGCGTGCCGTCGGCAAGCTCGACGGTGCTCGGGTAGCCGAGGTCGCCGCCTTTGCCATCGCCGGAGAGGATCATCTCATCGCTCCACGTCTTCCCATTGTCGGCGCTGATGCGCGCCTGATTTCCAAACGGTGCACGTCGGTGGCCGTAAGTCATCAGCAGACGACCGTCGCGGAGTCGTAGCAAATGCGACGGCAACCCGAAGCAGACCGGATGCGGTTCGCTCCACGTCTTGCCGCCATCTGCGGATTCGGTCTGCAGCGTCCAGCCCTTGTTTGCCTCGTTGTGATTTCGGATCTGCGCGACGAGCGTGCCGTCCGCCGCTTCGACCGCGTGCAGTTCGTGGTAGTTCTTCGCAAGATCGCCTTTGCGCGCGGGAATCTCAGCGAGCCAATGCCACGTCAGCCCGTCGTCCTTCGATTCACAGACTCCGATCTTCCTGTCATCGGTCCACAGTTGCTTGCCGGCGTAGAGCAGGCGTCCGTCCTTGAGCTGAACCGGTCCGTGCGGGCTGTTCACGATGGTGGGCAGGCGCGGGGACCACGTCCTGCCACCGTCGGTCGAGCGGATGAGCCACTGGCCGAGTTCCGTCCTTCGCTCCGCATCGCCCAGACGCTCGTGTGCGGCTTTCCACCGCGCGTACTGCGCGCCGGGCATCGCCTTGCTCACCCAGCCTCTGTCCGTGTGCTCGGCCATCGTGGTCGCTTTTTGAAAGGAGTCTTCGTAGGCAAGCGATGTGAAAGTGGTCACGAGCAGCGTGCCCTTCGCCGTCTCGAGTACGCCGGAGTCGCGGTCGTCGATCGCGCTGTCGAGCAATACGCGCGGCCACGTCCACGTCGCGCCGTCGTCACGCGAAGTCATGGCATGCACCTGGCCGAATGGACACACATGCGCCTCGCGCCCTCCGGACCACGTCACCCACAGTTCGCCATTCCCGCGCCGCGCCAACGTCGGCCAGCCGTGATAGAACTCCGGCTGCTGCGAGATGACCTTCGTCTCGATGATCTTCGCCGAAGCAGCGCATACACGATGCGGCACTCCGATGATCGCGGCGGTGGAAATGCAGCCCACCGTGCGGACGAAACGGCGGCGGGAGACGCAGGAGAAGTCAGTCGAGTTCATGAGAAGTAGAGGCGGCATCCAACGTCTTTCTTATTGAGTCTCGCATCAGGTTGCTCACTTTGGCGGTCGGGCAGGCACAGTGAGGCGGAAACGCTGCTCCGTCGCGGCCATTCGATGCGGACAGGAGTGTCGGCATCACCGGCTGCCCGCGTTCTCACTCCGGGAGCGGACGGCCTTTCGTCTCGGGGCCGAGCCAGATGATCGCCAGGCCGATGACATAGATGCCGGCCATGACCGACGCGGCTTGTGGAAAACTGCCACCGAAGAACGACATGAGGTTCGCGGTCTGCAGTCCGCCGATGGCGGCGACGATGCGTCCGAAATTGAAGGCAAAACCCTGACCCGTGGCGCGCACGGCGGTGGGAAAAAGCTCTGGCAGATAGAGCGGGAAGAAGCCGTAGAACGACGCGGTGCATGCGCCCGCGATGGCCGCGCAGACGAGGAAGTAGGTGCTGTAGCCCGTGTTGGTCTGGTAGAGCAGCAGCGCCGCGCCGATCGATGCGACGCAGAGCACGGCGTAGGTGATGCGGCGGCCAAAGCGGCCCGCGGCGAGCGCGGCGGCCATCGTGCCGATGATTGCGCCGAAGGAGAGCCAGAACAGCGTCCATTCCTTTGCGAGCTTCGTGGCGTCGGGTTCGAGTTGCACGGCCCACTTTGAAGCCCACTGAGTGGAGCCCCATGTGCCGAGCAGCGCGACGGCTGCGAGGCCCGCGCCGAAGAGCATCATTTTCACAATGCCCTGGTTCGCTCGGATGGAGCCCGCGGCCTCGGCACGCGAGAGATATTGCCGCACCGGGAAGAGGTAGCCGAACAGGGCGATGATGACACCGACAACGGTGATCGCCGTGGCGGCCAGCGCGCCCACTCCCGCAGGCGACCATGCCCAGACGATGACCAGTGCTGCGATGCTGCCGACGAGTACGCCGAGCAGGTCGGTTTTGGCCCAGTGCGAGGTCGCCCCTCGCGCGTGCTCGGCCTTCCACTTCTCCGACTCGGGCACGAGGATGAGGATGCCAAAGACCATCAGCGCGGGCAGCGCGCCGCTGATCATCAGCAGACGCCACGCGTTGTGAGAGAGGAGGTGCGTGGCCGTGGCTTCTGAAAAGCCGATGCTGAGGAAAATGCCGTGAGTCTTCTCGATGAAATTCAGCAGCACCATGCTGAGCAGGGCGACGAGCAGATAGCCGATGTTTGCCGCCGCGCCGATGAGCCCCGCGGTGAGGGCGCGCGATTTTCCGGGCCAGATCTCGTTCACGAGCGCGACGCCGAGCGACCACTCGCCACCCATGCCGAGCGAGGCGACAAAGCGCAGCGCAGCGACGTGCCACGCCTCGGTCGCAAAGCCGCACAGACCGGTGAAGATCGCGTAGGTGAAAATGCTCAGCGACATCGCGCGCACGCGCCCAATCTTGTCGCCCAGCCAGCCGAAGATGACGCCACCACTCGCCGCGCCGACGAGGAAGACCGCAATGATCGCGCCGAACCATTTGTTCGCATCGTCCGGCGACGACGACGGGCCGAGAAGATCCAGCAGAGCGGGCTGCCCGATGAGCGGAAAGAGCCCCATCTCGAAGCCGTCGAATAGCCAGCCGAGAAAGGCGGCGAGCAGGGTCATGTATTTGGCGCGGTTCATTTCGAGCAAGGAGGTGTGGGTGAAGAATTCCGCGGCGGACGCGCGGCGGAGCGTTGTCCGCTTTTCACCCAGCGCGGAGCAAGCACTTCGTCAGCCGCCGGGGCCGGCGGGCGCGATCTAGAGTCGGTCCGGCGAACAGAAGTTCGCTTGTTCGATTCGGGCTGCACGGAGCAGCGGGATACCTCTGTGTCCATCGTGTCTGTGCGGTTTGAAAAATGCGTAACGCGCCCCGGCGAGCCCGGGAGTTTTCGGATAAACCACAGAGGCACGATGGACACAGAGAGACGCTTTTTTGGATTGGAATTCCATCGCACCCGAGGAGGAGGGGCGTGATGGAATCCGAGTCCAAGACGAGGTCTGGCAGAGTCGTGGAGTGCGCAGGGAGGGGCGGCATGATACCGCCCTCTGGCAGCGGACGCTCCGCGCCGCTGCCAGCCATGACCGTGGCAATGCGAAAGGATCCTCGAACTCCGCAGATCCCCTGAGTTCCTCACGCCTCGGGCTCGATGCGGCGCGGAGCGACCGCAGCGAAAGGGCGCTATCAAAGCGCCCCTCCCTGATCTCGCCTGGGCGTGAAATGAATCACGCCGGGGCCGGCTGCGCTTCTCCCGAGAAATCAAGTCGCGCAACCTCCGCCTCTTCGCGTATGGACGGGTGATGGCTTCATCGCTCGCAGTCCTCGTCACCGGTTCCTCCGGGCGCGTCGGCCGCGCCGCCGTCGCCGAACTTCTTCGTCGCGGCCATGCGGTGCGAGGCTTCGATCTCAATCCGACGCCCGGGCTCACAGACTGCATCATCGGCACGCTCGCCGACAGCGCGGCGATCGATCGCGCAACGCAGGGCATCCATGCGCTCATCCATCTTGCCGCCACGCCGGACGACGCGGACTTCCTCACCGAGTTGCTGCCGAACAACATCACCGGCCTCTATCATGTGATGGAATCCGCCCGCGCCGCCGGGGTTCGCCGGATCATCCTCGCGAGCAGCGCGCAGGTGAACTGGTGGCAGCAGAAAACCGGGCCGTTCCCGATTCGCCCCGATGACCCGATCAGCCCGAAGCACTGGTATGCTGCGACGAAGATGTTCATGGAAGCCATCGGGCGCAGCTTCGTGGAAATCCATGGCATCAGTGTCATCATCGCGCGCCTCGGCTGGTGCCCGCGCACCCGTGCGCAGGTGGACGAAATCGCAGCAAGCGAACTTTTCCGGGACATCTATTTCAGCCCCGGCGATGTCGGACGCTTTTTTGCCTGCGCAGTCGAGGCTCCCGCCGACCTTCGGCACGCCGTCGTCTATGCCGCAAGCCGCGCGGTGAAGCAGACACGCTTCGACATGTCATCCACCACGAAACTGCTCGGCTACCAGCCGCAAGAACGCTGGCCAGATGGAATCGAACTGATCCGGTAGCGCGCGTTCGCCGGAGACGCCGAGATTGTCAGCCGTGCGGCAAAATCCATGAACTCGGCGGTCCCAAGCCAGCGATCCCATACTGAACGATAAACGGATGTTGGCGGAAAAAGTCCGGCGCTGCCTGGTCCGATCTTCATCGTCATCCTAACGAAGGATCTCCGCGAAGAACTTCTTCATCGCGCTCCACGATTCCTTGTCGGCTTTTTCCTGATAGGCGGGACCGGGCTTGGTGAAGCCGTGCTGTGCGCCTTCGTAGGTGATGAATTCCATCCGCGCTTTCGCCTTTTCCATCTCCTCTTTGAAGGCGGGGACTTCCTGGTTCACGTGTCCGTCTGCACCACCGTGGCAGACCAGGATGCGCGCTTTCACTTCGCCGGGTTTCGCGGGCATGGTCGTGGAGAGGCCGCCGTAGAAACTGACCACGCCAGCCATCTCGGTGCCGCTGCGCGCGAGTTCGGGCACGCTGGTGCCGCCGAAGCAGTAGCCGATGGCGGCGAGCTTTGTTCCGTCCACGCCGGGGTGTTTCTTGAGCTGGTTCACCCCGAGCAGGACGCGACGGCGGAGAAGCGGCAGGTCGCTCTTGTACGTCCCGGCCTGCACCGCGCATTGCTTCGGGTCGATGGGACGGACGCCCTTGCCGTAGATGTCCGCGGCGAATGCCACGTAGCCGAGTTCAGCGAGCTGTTTCGCGCGTGACTGCGCGTAGTCCTGCAGGCCAGTCCAGTCGTGGATGACGAGAATGCCGGGCTGCGGTCCTGTCTTGGAGTCGTCGTAAGCCACGAAGCCTTCGAGTGCGGCAGTGCCATCATGGTAAATTACGGTCGCGGTCTTGATCTCGGCGAACGCGGGGAGGGCGACAGCGATGAATGCCGCCACGGCGGAAAGAATGGAGGTGGGTTTCATTCCCGCACGCTCGGTAACGCGCGCCGCCATGCCAAGCCGCAAAATCCCGCGCGGAAGCGGCCGCGTGGAAAAGAAAGAGCACCGTCCGCGCAGGGCAGAAGGTGCTCTGTCTGAGATTGGAATCACGGAGCGCTACGAGGCGATTTCCTCGCCGACCTGATAGCGGATGAAACGGCGGACTTCGATGGTGTCCCCGAGGGCCTTGGCTTTCTCAGCTACGAGCTGGATGATGGTCTGCTCCGGATTCTTCACGAATGGCTGCTCGAGCAGGCACACGCCCGCGTAGAATTTGCTCATCTTGCCCTCGATGATCTTCTCGATGACGGGAGCCGGCTTGTCCTTCGGAGTCTGCTCCGCGTAGATCGCGCGCTCACGTTCGACGAGACTGGCCGCAACCTCATCACGCCCGATGCTCACAGGACTGGCTGCGGCAATGTGCAGGGTGATGTCGCGCACTAGCTGTTTGAATGCGTCGTGATTCACCGTGTCCTGCTTGCCGGCTCCGACTTCGAGGAGGACGCCGATTTTTCCACCGAGGTGGATGTAGGCGGCGACGAGTCCGTTGCCGCTCACCTCGATGCGCGCGTGACGGCGAATCTGGAGGTTCTCGCCGATCTTCGTGACGGCTTCGATGCGGGCGGGCTCCAGGTCGGCAGCCGGGTTCTCGGCGAGGGTCTTGGCCCATCCGGCGGTGAGCGCGAGGAAGCTCTCGTTCTTCGCGACGAAATCAGTTTCGCAGTTCACTTCGAGCAGCAGGCCGACTTTCGCGCCGGACAGGATGACCTGGGCGATGACGCCTTCGTTGGCGGCACGTCCGGCTTTCTTCGCGGCGCTGGCGGCGCCCTTCGCGCGGAGGATGTCGATGGCGCCTTCGAGGTCGCCATTCGCTTCGACGAGCGCCTTGCGGCAATCCAGCATGCCCGCGCCCGTCTTTTCGCGGAGCGCGGCGACTTGCTTGGCATCAATATTTACGGTGGTCATGATTCAGGGATGATGTTGGGTTAAAAAATGAGAGACGAGAGCGTGGAACCCTCGTCTCTCGAAATTGCTTTGCAGGCGGGTGCCTACTCCGAGATGCCGGCGAGCTCCGACTGTTCCTTCTTCGCTCCCGAGGCGCTGCCGCTGACGAAGGCATCGACGAGCTTCTGAAGGATCACGCGGATGGCGCGGATGGCGTCGTCATTTCCCGCGATGGGATAGCTGATGAGATCCGGGTCGGCATTCGTGTCCACGATGGCGACGACCGGGATGCCCAGGCGACGCGCCTCGGCGACAGCGTTGGCTTCCCGGGTGGTGTCGATGATGATCATTGCGTCGGGCTGCCGGTCCATCGTGCGGATGCCTTCCAAGTTCCTGAGGAGCTTCGCACCTTCGCGCTTCACGGCCGAAATTTCCGCCTTGCCCATCTTCGAGTAGTCGGGCGACTTCTCGAGATTCTCGATGTAGTTCAGCCGGGCGATGCTCTGGCGAATGGTCTTCAGATTCGTCAGCGTGCCGCCGAGCCAGCGTTGATTCACAAAGAACTGGTTTGCAGCCTGCGCGGCCTCGCGGATTGCCTCCTGCGCCTGCTTCTTGCAGCCGACGAAAAGAACCTTCCCATTCCGTGCAGCCACGCTCGCGAGGAATTCGCACGCAGAGTGCAACTGCCGCACGGTCTCGCCGAGGTTGATGATGTAGATCTGATTCTTCTTCTCGAAAATGAACGGCTTCATCTTCGGGTTCCAGCGCTTGGTCTGGTGGCCAAAGTGAACGCCTGCTTCGAGGAGTTCGGTCATCAATTCAGTGGACATAGGATCGGTATGGGTTGCGGAAAAAGGGTGGGGAACTTGCCCAACCCGCCCGCCTTTGGCAAGCGCGAGTTTGGGAAAAATGAAAGTATGCCCAAATCGAGCGTAAGCTGAGGGTGCCCGGTCACTTCGCGTCGCCGCCAGCTTTCACCGGCGAAACGGCCGTCTTCTGAAATTCCGCCTTCAATCGCTCCCGCATCTCGCCCACGAGTTGCCGACGCTTCTCGTCGGCTTCCTTCCTCACCCTTTCCTCGATCACGCGCCGCTCCTCAAAGTAGCGCATCGCAAACGACTTCTTCCGCTCCTCATCCAGTGGGATCCCGTTCTCCTGCATGGCACGCTCGATTTCCTCCCGCGCCTTGTTGCGGCGCTCGTCATCCATGCCCAGCAGCATCTGCCGCTTGTCGGGAGGCAGATTCAGCACCGCCCAGACAACCTTCCAGAGATCCTCGCGCTTTTCGGGTGAGAGCTTCTGGAGTTCCCCCATCATCCGCTCGCGCATCGCCTGACCCTCGGGGCTCAGATGCGGGAAAAATCTCCTCCCCGGCTCGGGTCTGGGGCCTCCGCGATCCGGCGGGGCGGGCGATTGTGCGACAGCCGTCGCCGCCACGCATCCCGCCACGACTCGCGTCAGTAAATCGAGGCTGGGTCTCCGGCGAGCCATATTGAGTAATCCTCCGTCGTCAGCAGTGTCTCCAGGGAAGCGGCGTTCTCGTGGGTGGCAGTCGCCGCCATCGCGATTTCCTCCAAGGGATCCGCTCCCAATCCAGGCGCGGCCGGTCCGACGGCAGAGCGCAGTGCCAGCGTTGCGAAGATGACCGCACATGCCCCCGCCGCAATCGGCACGTACCACTTTCGGCGCAGCCATTCCACAATACCCGGGCGGGGCTCCCCATCCTCGCGAAGAGCCCGCAACACCTTGCTCGCAAAGAACGGCGAAACCTTCGACTGCCGGGCCTTGCCGAGCAGTGTCCAGAGTGGATCGTGTTCTTCGTCGTTCATGACTGATGCGGGAACCGTAGCTGAGCGCAGAAGTTGCGAGAAAATCTGCCGCCAGACCAGAACAGATTCCGCCAGACCCGCGAAAAGCCGCAGGAGCCCGCGGCCGCCCACATGCCCGCGACAGGGAATCAGACCTGCGCCATCGCTTACGCCAGACGCAAATCCGTCGCCTCCAGGAAGCCCTCGAGCTGCCGGATCCGCGTCGGGTGCCTCATCTTGCGCAACGCCTTGGCCTCAATCTGGCGGATGCGCTCGCGGGTGACCTTGAACTGCCGCCCGACCTCCTCCAGCGTCCGGCTGTAGCCATCCACCAGGCCGAACCGCTGTTCCAGCACCTGCCGCTCGCGCTCGGTGAGCGTCGTCAGCACGTCGCGAATCTTATCCTTGAGCAGGCTGATGGCCGTCACGTCCGCGGGATCTTCCGCCGTCTGATCGGGGATGAAGTCGCCGAAGCTCGTATCATCGCTGTCGCCCACCGGACTCTGCAGCGAGATGGGCTGCTGCGCCATCTTCAGCACCGCCCGCACCCGCTCGACCGGCAGATTGATTTCCTCTGCGACTTCCTCAGGAGTGGGCTCACGACCGAAATCCTGCACGAGCTGCTTCTGCACCCGCATCAGCTTGTTGATCGTCTCGATCATGTGTACCGGGATGCGAATCGTGCGCGCCTGATCGGCGATGGAACGCGTGATTGCCTGCCGGATCCACCACGTCGCATAGGTAGAGAACTTGTACCCCCGGCGATACTCGAATTTCTCCACCGCTTTCATCAGACCCATGTTGCCCTCCTGGATGAGATCGAGGAATGACAGCCCGCGGTTTGTGTACTTCTTCGCGATCGAAATGACCAGGCGCAGGTTTGCCTCCACCATCTCCGTCTTCGCGCGCAGGGCCTTCTTCAGCCATTTCCGGAGCTGCGCAAATTCCGCGGCAAAACCCTCGGGGCTCATCCACATCAGCCCCTGCTGGTCGCGAAGCTGCGCACCGTAGTCCACCTTCACCCCACCCGCCGCGCGCTGCTGATGCTTCTTGGGTTTGTTCTCTTCATGCTGGAGCGCAAGGATGACCCGGTTCTTCTCCTCGGCGAGCGCCACAAAATCCTCAGTGACCTTCTGCTTGAAGAAAAACTTCGGGAAATATCTCTGCACAGACAGGTGGCGCTTGACGAAGATCTCGTAGCCCTTCGACTTCTGATTCGTCCCGCCATGCGCGAGGTAGCTCTTGTAGGCCCTCACGGCTTCGTTCATCGCTCCCTCGAGCTGCTTCATCAGCCGGGGCAACCCCTTCATGTAGCGCTCCCGGCTCTCGATCTTCTTGTCGAGGATGACCCGGTCGAAACGTTCCCGTCCATCGAGCAACTTCTGGCCCAGCTCGAGATAGGCGCGCGGGATGAAGCCAAATTGATTCACGTGCTTCTGCACGTTCAACTCGGCGTCCTCGATTCGCATCGAGATCTCCACCTCCTGCTCCCGCGTGAGCAGGGGGACCTGCCCCATCTGCTTCAGATACATCCGCACCGGGTCATCGAGAATGTCCAGCTTCTCGTTCGGCTTCTCGGGCTCATCCTCTTCCTTCTGCTCCTCGGTCTTCGGTCCGACCTTGTAATTGTCCACCTGCGACGCGTCGATGATGTCGATCTCCATCCCGCGCAGCCGGTTCATGATCAGCTCCATCTCGTCCGGATCGTTCACCGATTCCGGCAGGTGCTCGTTCAAATCATCAAACGTCAGATAGCCCTGCTCCTTCGCGAGCTTCACGAGGTCGCGCAACTTCTCAGCCCCTTCCGGCGTGTCCAGAATGCTCTGCCCCGGACCGAGCGTCGGCTTCGACGGCGTCTTCAGCAACTCCGCCAGCTTCGATCCCGCGCTGCCATTCCCGCCGGATCGCTCCTTGGCACGCTTCTCCGTCTTTGCAGTCTTCGGGGTCGAACTCGACTTCTCGTTTGCCACCGCACCATTTGAAGCCTTTGCCTTCGCGGACGTCGTCTTCTTTGCCGGCGCCTTGCTCTTCGGAGCTTTCTTCGGGGACTTGGTTTTTGAAGCGGCGTGTTGGGATTTTTTCGGCATTTCCTCGAAGCAGTGTTGTTTGGGCTCACCAATCGCGTCCCAGGAAAATCCTTGGCGCACGACTGGAAAAAGGGCCGGAGAATATGGGGAACACCCCTCGACCGGTCAAGAGCCACCTTCCGAAATATTTTGCACCGCTTAACCCGCCGGTCGCGGCGCCCTCGGAGCCGGCAGCGCCGCCGCCTCCCGCTGCAGGGCGATCACCTGCTCATGCAGCCGCACCATTTCCTCCATTGCGAGACCGGGTGCCCGCAATTGCGCCTCCACCGCCTGCCGTTGTCGGAGAATCACCCGCCGCTCCAGCTCATGCCAGCAATCCTCGGCCATCACCTGCGCATCCTGCGGCACGGCCAGCTCCAGCACAGATGAAAGCGCAGCCTCCTCCGCGGGTTCGAGCGTCGAAAGCCACGCATTCACCGAAGCCGGCTCATCGACCCTCAAATCCGCGTCCAGAATCTTCCCGAGCAGCTCCGAATCCGGCTGGCCGTCATCCAGCACCCGCTCGCACGACCGCGACTGCAGCCATGCGCGCGCCGCCTGACTTCGCAGCGCCACGAGCGCCAGCCATTCCTTGGTCCGATCCAGGGACTCCGCCTGCACCCGTTCCTGGTTCGCTGGCTCTGCCTCCCCTGCCGGCTGACGCTGGGGAGCGCGTTTCACCAGCACCCGCAGATCCTGCGCGCTTGCTCCGATGCGCATCGCCGCGTTGCCCAGCACCGCCTCCCGCGCGATGCCATCCGGGATGAAAGCGATCAGCTCCGCGAGCTTCTTCGCCGCCGCGATCTTCCCGCGCGGCGTGCCGAAATCCGGCAGCTTCACCTGCCGCTCGATCTGGTAGTCGAAGAAATCCTTCGCCGCCGCGATGCGTTCCCGGAATACATCCGCCCCCTGCTTCCGAATGAGCGAATCCGGATCCTCCCCCGGCGGCATCGCCACCACCCGCACTTGCAACCCCTCCGCGAGGAGCTGCGGCAGCGACCGCTCCGCCGCCTTCTCACCCGCCGCATCCGCATCGAAGCACAGCACCACCTCCTCCACATAGCGCTTCAAAATCCTCGCCTGCCGGTCCGTGAACGCCGTCCCCTGCGGCGCGATCACATTCTGCACGCCAGCCTCGAACGCCGTGATCAAATCCACCTGCCCCTCGCACACGATCGCCTGCTTCTTGTCGATGAGCGCCCGCTTCGACTTGTGCAGTCCGAACAGCACCGCGCCCTTCGTGAAAAGCATCGTCTCCGGCGAGTTCACGTATTTCGCCGGGCTCTGCTCCGCATTCAGCACACGCCCGCTGAAGGCGATCACCTCGCCCGTGTCGTTGCAGATCGGGAACATCAGCCGTCCGCGGAAACGGTCGTAGAGCCGCCCGCCCTCCTCGCCCTGCGAAAAAAGCCCGCTCGCTGCGAGTTCCTCGTCCCGGTAGCCCGCCGCGCGCATCGGCGCCAGCAGCCCGTCCCACGCATCCGGCGCGAAGCCGATCTTCCACGACTTTGCCACCTCCGCCGTCAGCTCGCGCCGCTTCATGTAATCGCGCGCCGCATCCGCCGACTTCCCGCGCATGAGCTGCGTGTGGAAAAACTCCGCCGCCTCCGCATGCAGCGAAAGCAACCGCCGGCGCATGCCCACACGCTCGTAATCCTCCTGCGACATCTCCGCCTCGGGGATTTGGATGTTCGCCTTCTCCGCCAGCTTCCGCACCGCCGAGACGTAATCCACGTGCTCGTATTCCATCACAAAACCGATCACCGAACCGCCCGCGCCACATCCGAAGCATTTGAATCGCTGAAGCCGGGGATTCACCGTGAAAGACGGCGTCCGCTCCTGGTGAAACGGGCACAGCGCCTTGAACATCCCGCCCATCCGCTTCAGCGGAAAGTACCCGCCGACCACCTCGACGATGTCATTCGCCGCGGAGATCTGCTCGATGATTTCTGGAGGAATGTGCGGCATTATTTTCGAACGCGAATCACAAGGCCCGCACGCGGCGTGTCAAGCCCGCCCCACTGCACCGGCCGACGGTCGAGCGTGATTAAACCAAAATCCGTGATTGGAGTGCCCGCGAAAAACACGAAAGGGCCCGAAAGGAAGCCTTTCCGAAAAACGATGCATTCATCCCGCGGGTGAAAGTCCGCTCCGATCGTATCTGTTTCATTTGGTGTTCTTTCGCGTATTTCGCGGGCCTCCCATTCACGTTTTCAGGTTAAAAGCGGGTCCATGCGGAAGGGCCAAAGGCCCGGCTCGATACCAGCCTGGGGCAACGCCCCAGAAAACCGGTCCATCAGCAACCACAAGGGCTGAAAGCCCGGCCCATGCCGACGCTTGCGACTGGAATGCCGGTGGATGGATCGGGCTTTCAGCCCTCGTTCATTTTCGCCGGCAATCCTGGGGCGATGCCCCAGGCTGATATGGCCAGGGGCCGTTGGCCCTCAGATTTGGACCCGCTTTGCATCACACCACCCCGCTGCCGGGGCAGAAATCAAACGCGTCCTCCGGCTCTCCGCGGACCGTTCCCGGTAGCCGGGACCGAATTGGGCATGAACCGACGCCTTGCCGCACCTCGCGGGTGCGTGCTACTTTCCGCCGCATGAGCACGCTCGCTGAAATCGAAAATGCCGCAGACTCGCTGCCTCCCGGGGAAAAGGAAGAGCTGTTTCGTTTTCTCGCCATGCGGCTGCGCAAAGACCGCGCGTTGTCGAAACCGCGCATTTACTCCGACGAGGAACTCGCCGCGATGATCGCCGAGGATGAAGCCGACGGTGAGCGCTTCCGGCAGGGCCGGTGAGATTGTTCATCGACAGCAGCGTCGCTCTCGTCGCCAGCCTTTCCGCCACCGGCGCATCGCGGGTGATCTTCGACTTTGCCGGTGCGCAAGGCTGGAAATTGTTCGTGTCACCGTGGGTGCTGCGCGAAGTGCGCGACAACCTCGCCAGCAAGCCGCCCGGCTTCACCCGTGGATGGCTCGCATTGCGCCCGAAGGTCATCGTCGAAGAAGACGAACTCACCTTCGACTGGCCGCTCGTCTTCGACGTGGCCAAGGACAGGCCCGTGCTCTGCACCGCCCTTGCCTGTGCGGACGTGCTCCTCACGCTCGACCGCCGCGACTTTCAAACGCTCCTTGGCGAAACCGTCTATGGCCTGCGGATCGAAACGCCCGGCAAATTCCTCCGCACCGAACGTGCGGCAGGGCGGATTCTGTAGCTGTCCCGCAAGTCGTCCATCCGGGCGACACGCAGTTTTGGAGCTACTCTACGAATGCCAGACATGGCCGACGGCCTGCCCATCGGCCCTCACATCCAAACCCGCAGCATCATCGGCAATCGCAGCCGGCCCGGCCCGCTCGCGGAGAGCAGCCATCTCCCGCAGGCGGAAAGTGAACTCGTGGTCCCCGCCGGCCATAGCGTTTGCCGCGAGCCTGCCGCCGTGGCCGAAATCAAACGCATCCTCATGGTCTCCGAACACCGGTCCCGGTAGCTGCGAACAGCAAAAAAATCTGCGCGAACACCGTGCCAGCGAAGCAGGCAGACGACGCGTTACGGCCACTCGCTCGACTCGATCAGAGTGGCGCGCAGTTCCTCACGGTCGTCGCTGTTCATCTCCAGCAGCCACGCGGTCGTTCGACCAATTGCCGTCACCCCGACGATCCTGCCTCCGTCAAAGCGGACGTGCTCCGTCCAGATGTCCTTCCTCGGATGAAAGAGCCTCTCCAGTTTTTCCGTGTCGGGATCGATGCCGGAAAGGTTCGGCCCTTTGAGGAGATTGCAGAGCTGGCAGGCGAGCGCGAGATTCTCCAAGTCATCCCCGCCGCGGTGCTGCGCCGCGATGATGTGTTCGATGTGGAATGGCCGGTGAAGCTCGTGCTCCTGTTTCAGGCGGCAGTATTCGCAGCGATCACCGGCGCGTGTTCGGACCCGCTGCCTTTGCGCTTTCGTCATGCCGGTCCGGCGAGCTTCTTCCGGTAAAGCCTCGCCTTCGCCTGGAGCAGCGAGATGAAAGTGCCGGCCCTCACCCACGTCTCATATTCGCGCCGCTCATCGGCTCCGAGCGTGCCCGCGTTCGCCTTCTCCGCGAGTGTTTCCATGCGTGCATTTTCGGCATCGCTCGCCTTCAGGGTCAGCAAAGTCTGCACGCCCTCGTCCGTGAACGACGGATGCGCGGGATCGAAGAGCGGGTCGAGCACGGAGAACGGGTTCATGACTGGTGCCAGCTTTGTCGCGCCTGGCGCAAAGCGCAAGCCCTGCGGCAATCGCGGCCGGCCCGCTCGCGGAGAGCAGCGACGGCTTCGTCCCCTGCTGGAGCAGCCATCTCCCGCAGACGGAAAGCGAAGTCGTGGTCCCCGCCGGCCATAGCGTCTACAAGAACCCCGCCGCCGTCGCCGAAATCAAACGCATTTTCCGGCTCCCCGCGCACCGGTCTCTGTAGCCGCCACCACGGTATCAGCCTCTACTAGGATCGCCATTGCTCCCTTCGCCCGAGAGGCTCTTTCACCGTGTAGTCGAAACTGTTCTTCCGCAGTTCGCGTTGCAGCGTTGAGACTCCGATTTGCTGCGGCAGACCGTCCCTCAAAAGCCTTTCCCGCCGCGGCTCGAATCCGTTGAGCCAAGAGCGCCGCGCTCTGGCGCCCTTTCCAAGCTTCGATCTCATAATCGATGTACGGCCCTAGCCCTCCAATAACATACAAAAGGAAAATTGAAATCGCGAAAAACCAGCCAATCGTCATGGGAACACCTCTGGGTAAATCCGGTTCTTCCGGTTTTATAGTGGGTAGAGGCTGAGTTTTCCACAGAAGAAGAGGATGCGGGTGCGATAGTTTTCAAAGGAACGAAAGCCACGGGCATTGGACTTGATGGATTGGATTTTGCTGTTGAGTCCTTCGGTGACCGCGTTGGTGATCGGGTGGCGCAAATAGGTGAGGATGTTTTCCAGATGGCGCTTGATCATTTTTGCCACCTTGATGACCGGTTGGAGTTGGCTGCGGGCGGCCCACCCGAACCAGTTCTTGAAGAACTTGCGGGCGCTCCCCTCGTAGCAATAATTCCACAACTTGCTGAAGAGTTCCTTGATGGCCCAGGC
>Ga0105048_10006669_pt1 | contig 18603 bp, 12 predicted proteins | sample MAT05_FD_78382 | JGI IMG/M metagenome (GOLD analysis project Ga0105048, IMG submission 78382) | Freshwater microbial communities from Lake Fryxell liftoff mats and glacier meltwater in Antarctica - MAT-05 | ecosystem: Environmental > Aquatic > Freshwater > Ice > Liftoff microbial mat | place... | reverse complement strand
CCTGACCCCCTGGCGGAAATCCGGGCGATCCGCGACGAAATGGCCGCCCGACACAACAACGATGCCGCCTCCTTAGCCCGCGAACTGATCGAGCGGTCGCGGCAGGCGGGCCGCGTGCTGGTCAGCTTCCCCCCGCGCCCGCCCGCACCGCCGCGCGCCGAACGCAGCCCCACAGCCGCCGTTGCTCCTGACTCCATCCTTTCGGCCCCCGTGGCGTAGTGGCACCGGAGCATCATCGCCCGAGGTACGATTCGATGACCGCCCCCACCCGCCGCGAGTTCGCCGCCGTCGCCGCCGCATCCGCCTGCGCCGCAACGGCCGCGGCCGACCCCCCTGCCCCACCGCCCACGCGGCCGTTTCTCACCCCCGCCGGCGAGTTCCGCGACGTGTCGCGCGGCAGCCCCGTGCCGCATACGCTCCGCGGCCCCGCCCAGGTGGCGGCCCGACTCACGCCGGAAACGTGGCGCCTCGAACTCACCGCCGACCCGGCTATCGAAGAGCCGCACACGAAGCAGCCGGCCTCGATCGCACGGCCGCTCACCACCGCCGCCGGGACCGCGCTCGACCTCACCGCACTGCTCGACCTCGGGAAGGCGCACCAGGTCCACTTCCTGAAGGCCATGCAGTGCTTGAACATCGACACGCCGCTCGGCCAGGGGCTGTGGACCGGCGTACCGTTGCGCGAGGTACTGAAGCTGGCCGGGCGGATGAACAACGTGCGGCGGGTGTACTTCTACGGCTTCCACAACAACGACCCGAAACAGCGATTCCAGTCGTCCGTGGACTACACGCACGCGATGGAGACGCCGCCGGGCGAGCTGCCGGCGTTCCTCGCGTACCGGCTCAACGGCGAGCCCATCCCGCCCGAGCGCGGCGGCCCCGTGAGGATGGTCGTGCCGTGGAGCTACGGCTTCAAGTCGATCAAGTGGCTGCAACAGATCAGCGTCACGAACAACCCGCGCAACACCGACACCTACGCCGAGGGGAACAACGACCCCGAAGCGGTACTGAAGTCGGCTGCGTTCAGCGACCGGGTTCCCGAGAAGCTCCCGGCCGATCGGCCACTGACGATCCGCGGCGTGGTGATGTGCGGCCCCTCGGGCGTGCGTCGCGTCGAGTTCTGGGTCCGCCGGGTGGAGCCGGACAGCCCCGCGCTGGCGGACGACGCGCCCGAGCTCCTGCGGGCGCCTTGGGCGGAGTGCCCGCTGGACCCGCAGCCGGACTGGGGGAGCGTGTTCCCGGTGGGAGTGCGGCCGCAGGACGTTCTCGGCTTCGATCGCACGACGGGACGACCGCGGGAGTGGCCGTTGCGGTACAGCGTGGCGCCGTTCACCGCGACGGTCCGCGGGCTGGCTGCAGGCCGTTACGAATTCCGCGCCCGGGCCGTAGACCTGAACGGATTCGCCCAACCGGAGCCGCGGCCGCTTCAGAAAACGGGGAAGAACGGCATCCTGGTGCGGCGGTTCGAGGTGGGGTGAACTGTCCGCGACGCTCCAACATCCTTTCGTCTGGCCGACTCAATGCGTCTGGTGAACCCCCGGGGGGGTCGGCCAGACACATTCCACCCGGACCCAGTGACGGGCGTGCGATCACGGCCCGGCGACGCGGAACTCGGCCGGCTGGCTGCGGGCGATGCGGCCACTCACCGGCTCGCGGACCTCGACCGTCACCGTGTACACGCCGGCCTGTGGCGGCATGAGCAACTGGAACGGCTGAAAGTAGTCGCGGACCGGCGACCGCAACCGGTCCTCGATCGAGAACCGCACGACCCGCACCCGCTGCCGGTGGTCGGCCGGATCGACCTGCTCGACGAGTTGCCCCTTCGCGTCGCGCACCTCCAGCAGCGTCTCGGCGCGCGACAGGAACCCGTCGGCGGCGGCGTGGCAGCCGAGGTTGCGCACTTCGACGTACAGCCGGGCGATGTCGCCGGGGCGGTACGGCTGAGCCTGCGGCCACGGGTCATAGCGACCGAACCCCTTGATCTGCTTGCAGAACGCCACCTTCTCCACCCGCAGCGCCGCCTTCGCCTCCAGCTTCGCCGCGGCGCCGCCGAGCTGGTCGGCGAGGTGGCCGGCCTCCTGCGGGTCGGGGGCGGTCAGGTTCATCGCCGCGCCGCGGGCCAGCACCGGCATCACCGCCAGGGCGAACTCCTGGTTCGGCCGGTCGAGCTTTTCGAGGTGTCGGATGGCGTCGTCCGGCCGGTTCTCGACGTAGGCCCGCATCGCGGCCAGGAGCGGCGGCTCGGGCAGCGGCGGCATTCCGGGCAGCGGGAACGGCCCCGGCTCACCGGACTTCACGACGACCACTTGCTCCGGCGGCGCCACCGGCTCGGGCTCCGGCGCGGTTGATTTCGGGGCCGGCGGCCTCTCCGCAGTCGTTTTCGGCTCGACCGTCGGCCGCGTGGCGATGGCTTCGCCCGGTCGCAGGCTGGCAAAGCCGTCACCCTTCGCGGCCGGGGCGGCGGCCGGCTTCGCGTCGGTACGGTTCACCGTGCCGTGAACGTGGAGGCAGCCGGGTGCAAGCCCGAGTGCCAGCGCGGCGAGGAGCCGGGGGGAGACGGCCATCCGTGACCTCTGAACCCGAAACGGCCGCACCACGGCCCCCCGCCGTATAGGCGAGTCGCGCCGCGGCGCCAAGGCGACCCGTTGGCCGTCTCATTTTGCCGCACGATGAAGGCCGAGGACGCACGATCCGAACCATGATTCTTGTTCGGATCGTGCGTCCTCGGTCTTCATCGTGCGGCGACATCCGCTAGATTGGCTACTCTCCACGGAGCCCACCGATGCCCCGCTTCCTCGCGGCCGCCGTACTCCTCGCGGCCGTCGCCGTCCCCGCCCTCTGCCAACCCGTACCCGACGACGTGACGGTCGAGCGGAACGTCGAGTACGCGACCGCGGGCGGCGAGTCGCTGCAGCTGAACCTCGCCCGACCGAAGGGCGCCGGCCCGTTCCCGGCGGTCGTGTGCATCCACGGCGGCGGCTTCCGCGCCGGCAAGCGCGAGAGCTACGACCCGCTCACGGTGAAACTCGCGCAGCGCGGCTACGTCGCCGTCACGGTCAGCTACCGGCTGGCGCCGAAGCACCAGTTCCCGGCCGCGATCCACGACGTGAAGGCGGCGGTGCGCTGGGTGCGGGACAACGCCGCGAAGCTGAAGATCGACCCGGACCGCATCGGCGTCACCGGCGGGTCGGCGGGCGGGCACCTGGCGCAGTTCCTCGGCGTGACCGGCGACGTGAAGGAGTTCGAGGGCGACGGCGGCAACCCCGGCGTGTCGAGCAAGGTGAAGTGCGTGGTGAACGTGTACGGCCCGAGCGACTTCACGAAGAGCTACGGCAAGAGCGTGGACGCCGCCGAGGTGCTGCCGCTATTCCTGGGCGGCGACCTGGAGACGGCCCGCGCCGCGCACGTCCGCAGCAGCCCGATCAACTGGGTGACGCCGAACGCCGCACCGACGCTGTGCATCCACGGCACGGAGGACAAGTACGTGGCGCACGAGCAGGCGGTGTGGATGATCGACCGGTTGAAGGCGTGCGGCGTCGAGGCCGAGTTGCTGACGCTGCAGGGCGCGGGTCACGGCTTCCGCGGCGCGGACGCCGAGAGGGCGGAGAAGGCGCTGTTCGCGTTCTTCGATCGGCACCTGAAGGCGAAGTGACGGGGATTACTTCCCGGGGATGGGGCGGCCCATCTCGCGGAGGAGGAGCTTCATGTCGTCCCAGGTGTCCTTCCGCATCGCCGTGCCGCCGGCCGACTCCTCCCGCAGCAGCGCCGACGGGTGGTACGTGCACACCACCGGGATGTCGCGGTAGGAGTGGACGCGGCCGCGCATCCGGCCGATGCCGAGGGTGGTGTTCAGCACGTTCTTCGCGGCCGTCGCCCCGAGGCAGACGATGTATTTGGGCCGCACCAGCGCCAGCTGCCGGTCGAAGTAGTCGCGGCAGTTGTCGCGCTCGTCGGGGGTCGGGGTGCGGTTGTTCGGCGGGCGGCACTTCAGCGTGTTGCAGATGTAGACCTCGGACCGCTGAAAGCCGCACGCGGCGATGATCTTGTTCAGCAGTTGCCCCGCCCGGCCGACGAACGGCTCGCCCTTAGCGTCCTCGTCGGCCCCGGGGGCTTCACCGATGAAGCACACGTCCGCGTCGATCGGGCCGACGCCGAACACCGTCCGAATGCGAGTGCCGAACAACTCGGGACAGCGATCGCACCCCGCGACCTGCTCGGCGAGGACGACGAGTGCTTGACGCCGGGCAGGCGGGTTGTCGGGAACCGCAGCCGGGGTGAACGGTGCGGTGGGCGCGGCGGGAGCGGCTGGGGGCGGGACGGGGATGCCCTGCTTCACGGCTTCACGGACGGGGGACGCCAGCGCGACGGTGGGTGCGCGGGGGACGAACTGCACCCCCGCCGCCTTGAGCGCTTCGAGGTGAAACACGATCTGGCGGCGCAGGTCGTCTGGTGACATGGCTTCACGTTGAACATTCTCGAATCGCGCGGCTACGCCTCGTTTACCCGTCGGACGAATTCCTCGACCAGGGCTTCAGCGGTCGCACCGTCGGGTAACCGAGTCCAACCTTGACCGTCCAACGATACGGCCACACCAGCCGTCTGGAATGGCTGTTCGATCTCCGACCGCGACGCCGCACCACGTCGGAGCGACCCGACATCGACCTCGAAACAATTCGGGTAGTCGGGTTGGGTGCCGGTCGTGTTGGCTCGGCGACCGGACGCCGCCCGACCGACGTACCGCAGAAGCCCGCGGTAAGTGAACAGGATCGTTTCGCCCTCTTCGAGGCCGTCCGCGGCAATCTCGTTCTTGCAGAAGAAGAGGCCGGGTGGCGTACGCCGCGGGAGTTCGACCTGAAAGAACGCATCGACCTCCGCGTCGTCTGCGAACACCTTCCGGCTCAGCTTCACGACTCGCATCGCACGACTCCCGGTCGCGTTCGTCTTGTAGGTCGGGTCGAGTCTTCGAGACCTGACGGCGATCCCAACCACGAACGCAGGTGGTCGATCACTACGACCGCGGGTGCGTGGTCGTGACCGCCGTCAGGTCTCGAAGACTCGACCCGACCTACAAGACCCGAGCCGCGGATCGTTACTTCGCCCCCGCAAGCGCCTTGAGCTTCTCCAGCCCCACGCGCTCGCAATAGTCGCCGAACAACTCCCCCGGCGTGCGCTCGTCGCGGAACGCGGCGAAGATCGGCTTCAGCTTCGGGGCGATCTGCTCGATCGGCACCGAGTCCTGCAACTCGACGTTCATCCGCCGGCCGTACGAGTCGCCGCCGATGTACAGCGTGTACTTCGTGCCCCCACGGCCCACGAGCCCGATGTCGCTCTGGTACGGCCGGGCGCAGCCGTTCGGGCACCCGGTCATCCGCACGCTGATCGGCTCCTGGTCCAGCCCCAGCTCGGCGAGGATCGGTTCGAGCTGGTCCACCACGGCCGGCATCGAGCGCTCGCTCTCGGTGATCGCCAGCGGGCACGTCGGCGTCGCCGGGCAGGCCATGCTCCACTTCTGCACCTGGCTCAGCCCCTCCGGCCGCGGGATGCCGTACTCGCTTAGCAGCGAATCGACCGCCGGCCGGTCTGAGGTGGTGATGTCGCACAGGAGCACGTCCTGCTGCGTCGTGATGCGGACGCTGCACCCCACGCGCGTCACGATCTCGCGGAGCCCGGCGCGGAGGCGGAAGTTCCCCTCGTCCTTTACCCGGCCGTTCTCGATGCTCAGGCCCAGGAACCACTTCCCGTCGCCCTGCGGCTGCCAGCCGAGGTGCAAGTCGAGGCCGGTAATGGGGGCGTCCACGACCGGCCGGAACGGCGACTTCAGGTAGTCGCGGGCGAACACCTCGCGGAACTTGTCCAGCCCCCAGTCCTTCATCACGTACTTGAGGCGGGCGCGCTTCCGGTCGGTCCGGTCGCCGTGGTCGCGGAACAGCTTGATGACCGCCTCGGACGCCGCCACCACCTCATCCGCGTGGACGAAACACACCGGCTGCGCCAGCAGCGGGTACGTGTCCGGCTTGCTGTTCGTCTGCCCCTGCCCGCCGCCGGCGTAGAGGTTGTACCCGGCCGGTTGTCCGTCCGCGCCGCGGACGCACAGGAAGCCGAGGCACTGCGCCAGGATGTCGGTGCAATTGTCGTCCGGGAGGGCGAAGCCGACCTTGAACTTCCGCGGCAGGTACGTCGGGCCGTAGATCGGCTCGGCGTCCTTCGGCCCGGCCGGGGCCGGCTGCTTCTCGCCGTTCACCCACATCTCGTGGTAGGCGTGGCCGCCGGCCCGCGGGGCCAGGTGCGCCGCCACGGCCTGCGCCAGTTCCTGCATCTGCTTCCGGGCCGGGTCAGGTAGCGGTGCGGGGCAGGCGACGACGTTACGGTTCACGTCGCCGCACGCCCCGAGCGTGGACACCAGCGCGTCGTTAATGCCGCCGATGATCGTCTTGAAGTCGCCCTTCAGGATGCCGTGGAACTGGATGCTCTGGCGGGTGGTGAAGCGGAGGGTGCCGTTCGCGTACTCGCCGCAGAGGCGGTCCATCTCCAGGTATTGATGCGGCGTCAGCACCCCGCCCGGCAGCTTCAGGCGGATCATGAACATGTACGCCTTGCCGACGCCCGGCTTGTCGCGCCGCTTGCGGGCGTCGCGGTCCTCCTGCTGGTAGCTGCCGTGGAACTTGATGATGTTCTTGGCTTCGTCCGACAGGTGATCCAGCGCCGGGTCGGCCAACTCGGCGAGGATGCGGCCGCGAAGAAAATTGCTCGTCTCCTTCATGGCCTCGACCGGCGACACCGTCGGCTCGGTCGCGGGGGTCGTCTCAGTTCCCATGATCCTTCCCGTCCTCTGAGCCGTGATGCCACTGCATCGGCGGGCGTAACGAGTGTGTTATAGCGGAACCACCCCGAATCAGAAGCCCAGTCGTGAGTCATAGTTGATCGGAGAAGTCGGGTATCACGGGCGGAACAACCCACACGTTGCCCCCAACCGCGGTTAGAGCGACGCGGAAGGCGGTGAAGCGGCCCGCCGGCGGGGTCCGATGAAGGGAGGCACCTGCTACGACACCGGGGCTTCGAGGACACCGCGTGAGTGACCGCACCGCTTCGCCACCGACCCTCGGGTTCCTGACCGTGCAGCAGGAACCCGCGGGCTGGGCCGGGTATTACCTCGTGACGAACGCCTGGGGCCGGCCGCTGGAATTCCGCATGTCTTCGGCCGTGCAGCCGAACCGCGTGCAGACCGCCCTGTACGGCCCGACGCTGCTGGACTACCTCCACGCCGAGGTGATCGGCAAAACCCTCGTCGAGAAGACGGCCCTCAAACCCGACCTGATCGTCACCGACACGCCGTCCGTGCTCGCGTTGCGGAGTCGGGTCGAGGTGCCGGTCGTGGCGCTTTGGCCGGACGCCGCGGTTCTGCCGCCCGAGACGCGCACGCTGACCCACCCGCGCAGTTCGCTGGCGCTGTTGCTCCCCGCCGCGTTCGCGGCCGACGAACCCACCCTGGTGGCGCGGCTCGACGCCGCGGACCCGTCGGTCGATCTGGCGGAGCCGTTCGCGCGGATCCGCGAGGCCGTGGCCGAGGCCCGCAAGCTGGGGGTGAGCGGCCGTGTCGCGTGACGATCAACCGGTAGTCGAAGAACTGCGTGAGGCGCTGACCGAACAGCCGGCTAACGCCGGCCGCTCGCCGGCCGACGAGTTGAGCATTGACGTGCTCCCCTTCCCCCGCTTCGACCGCCCGCTGGACGCCACCGTCCGCGAGGCCCGGTTGCTCACCGATGCGCCGTGGGTGCGTTCGGCCGGGCAGTTGACGCTGAGCGTCACCACCGAGGGCTGGAAGTTCCCCGCTCCGCCGCCCGAGTACACGCCCCCGCCGCGGCTGCACACGGAACCCGCTGTAGGCCGGCACGCGGTCGACCTGCCCACGCTCCCCGACGACCCAAACGCACCCCCCAAGGCCCGCATCCGCCCGAAGCCGACGGCGGACACGGTGCTGTTCAAGGACCGGCTGTTGTTGCTCCTGCAACCGCCGCTCGACGGCCTGTTCGACGGCCGCTCACTGTCGGTGCCGTTCGAGCCGTTCCCGTACCAGCTCGAAGGCATCGCGTTCCTGATGCCGCGGCACGCGGCGCTGCTGGCCGACGAAATGGGTTTGGGGAAAACCGCTCAGGCGATCCTGGCGCTGCGGCTGCTGTTCCATCAGGGCCAGATTCGGCAGGCGCTGCTGGTCTGCCCGAAGCCGCTGATGCACAACTGGGGGCGCGAGCTGAAGATGTGGGCGCCCGACCTGCCGTTCGAGACGTTCGACGGCGACGCCGACCAGCGCCGCACGACGTGGCTCGTCTCGAACTGCCCGCTGAAGCTCATCAACTACGAGACGCTCACCCGCGACGCGGACATCGCCGCCGACCCGCGCATCTACTTCGACGCCGTCGTGCTCGACGAGGCGCAGCGGATCAAGAACCGCGACTCGAAGACGGCGCAGACGGTGCGGTCGATCCGCCGCGGCCGCAGCTGGGCGATCTCGGGCACGCCGATCGAGAACAGCCACGAAGACCTGGTGAGCCTGTTCGCGTTCATCGACCCGGGCCGCATCCCGGCGGACTGCCCGCCCAAGCACCTGCCGCAGTACACCGCCGACTGCATCCTCCGCCGCACGAAAGACCTTGTGCAGTCGGACATGCCGCCGAAGTTCTACCGCGACCTGGAGGTGGACCTGACCCCCGCCCAGCGGCAGGCGTACAGCCTCGCCGAGGAGGAGGGCGTGGTTCACCTCAACGAGCTCGGCGAGACGATCAGCCTGCAGCACGTCTTCCAGCTCGTGATGCGGCTGAAGCAGATTTGCAACTTCGACCCGCTCACGGGGGAGAGTGCGAAGCTCGAGCGGCTCGTCACCGACATGGAGGAGGTGGCGGCGAGCGGGCGGAAGGCGATCGTGTTCAGCCAGTGGGTCGAGCCGCTTGAGATTCTGGCCAAGGCGCTGGAGCCGTTCGGGCCGCTCCAGTACCACGGCCGCATCCCACAGCACGAGCGGACGCCCATCCTCGACCGCTTCAAGGCCGACGCGGACAAGCACGTACTGCTGATGAGCTACGGCACCGGCAGCGTCGGACTGAACCTCCAGTTCACGAACTACGTGTTCCTGTTCGACCGGTGGTGGAACCCGGCGGTCGAGGACCAGGCGATCAACCGCGCCCACCGCATCGGCCAGCGGCACCCGGTGACGGTCACGCGGTTCACCGGGCTGGACACGATCGAGCAGCGGATCGCGGCGCTGTTGGAGGCGAAGCGGAAGGTGTTCCTCGACCTGATGGCCGCGGCCGACAAGCCGACGACGATGGGGCTGACCGAGGACGAAATCTTCGGGCTGTTCGACTTGAAGGCGCGGCCGAAGCGCGGGGCGGCTTAGGCGTCGCCGCTCGCGGCGGTGCACCGCCGCAAGCGGCTCAGAGGGTCAGTTCCAGGACCGGGAACCGGCCCTGTTCCTTGAAGTAGCGGGTATAGAAGCCGATGAGGTGCGGCGCATCCGTCGGGCACTGCGCCGCAAGCGACGTGACCGACCCTTCCGTCAGTTCCTGGTTCACCTCCGCGAGCAGTGCCAGCCCCGCGGGGAGGGCGTGTTCCGGCTTCGTCACCACGTAGCTGAACAGGCCGTTCACCCGCTTGGCGTTCAGCCCCTCGGTGCCGAACGCGCCGAGCCGGAAGCACGGGGCGAGCGCGTCCACCTTCTTTACGTCCGGCCAGTTCGGGTTGTCGAGCCCCACGCCGACGGCCACCGGGCCGTGGCTGCCGTCCACGACCCAGTACGCTTCCGCGGGGTAGTGCGGGCTGTTGAAGACGTGCTGCTCAAGTTGCTCGGCTGACACCCGGACGACGCCGCGGCCCATCGCCACCAGCGCCGGCAGGTCGGCCCGCGTCAGCCGCCGCACCGGGTTGCCGCCGCGGCTGGCGATCGTCGGCAGGTCTACCGGGTCGGCGGCGTAGTTCACCACGTCCCGGACTTTCTGGTAGCCTCGGGCGGCGAAGAACCCGAGCACCGCGTCCCAGTCGCGGCGGTACGCGGTGAACAGCGTCCGCAGGCCGCGCTCGCGGGCGCTCCGCAGGGCGGCGTCGTACAGTTCCCCACCGACGGCCTCGAACCCCCGTCGGCACCACGGGTAGCCGACCCGCCCCTGGTCGGGTTCCAGGACACAGTAGCCGACCAACTGGTCGTTCTCGACCGCGTAGAACCGACTGGTCGGGTCGAACCCGCGGCCGCGGGTGCGGCGGCGGACGTCGTCCTCGGTGGCCGGCTTGAACCCGGGCAAGGCGAACGCCGCCCCATTGAACAGGGCGGCCTGGGTGCGTTCATCGCCGGGCTGAAAGGTGCGAATGGTCACAGGGAGAACAACCCGGAGGCGAGTCTGGGGTGGGTTACACAGATGCTACCACGCTTCGGCAACCGTGACAACTCGCAGCCGGCGGTGGGGTTGACCGGCCGCGCCGAATAGTCGTAGCATCCGCGTTCGGCCGCACCGCCGGGGGGCGCGGGCGGCCGCCGCACGGACGCGCACCCATGCCGACGATCAACAGGCGGTTCCTCCTCAAGCTGGTCCTGGTGGTGTTCGGCCTCGGCGGGTCGCTCGCCGCCGCCCATGCGCTTCAGGCCCGCCGCATCCCGGACGCCCTCCGCCGCCAGGCCGACCGCTCCGCCGACGCTGGCAAGACCGACGCCGCAATCCACTACCTCCGCCAGTACCTTGAGTTCGAGCCGACGGACGTGGAAGCACACGTCCGCCTCATCGAGCTGATCCGCACCCGGGCGACGACCGGCCGCGGGCTGAACGAACTCGTCTTCCTCTACGACAAGGTGCTGCGCCTCGACCCCGACCGCGACGACACCCGCCGGCAGGCGCTGGCCCACTGCCTGAAAGTCGGCCGCTTCTCCGACGCCGCCGCCCACGCCGACGCGCTTCTGAAGAAGTTCCCCGACGAGGGCGCGTTGTGGCAGCAGCTCGGCACCGCGCAGCACGGGTTGAACCAGATACCTGACGCCCGGAAGTCTTTCGAGTCGGCCATCGCCAAGGCGCCGGACGCGATGCTGACCTACCAACGGCTGGCGCAGCTGCTGTGGAAGAACCAGTCCGACCCGGCCGGCGCCCGCGCCGTGCTCGACCGCATGGTCGCGGCCGTGCCGCTGGAGCCGCAGGCGTACCTCGTCCGCGCCCGCTTCGAGACTTACGCCGCCGAGGACGACGAGCGGGCGAACCGGCCGGTGAACCTGGACCCGGCGTGCCGCGACCTGCGCCGCGTGCTCGAACTCGACCCGGAGAGCGCCGACGCCTCGCTGCTCCTGGCCGAGATTCTTCAGAAGGGGCGCGATATCCCCGCGGCGCACGCCATCCTCCGCGACGCCGCCGGGCTCTACCCGCGCGAGCTGAAACTGGTGCGGGCGCTGGCGTGGCTCGAACTCATCCGCGGAAACATCCCGGCGGCGCTCGCCGCGCTGGAAGACGGGCTGAAGCACACGCCGGACGGCTTCGACCTCCTCGTGCCGCTCGCCGACCTCCTCGTGCAGCAGGGCGACACCGCCCGCACCGCTGACATCCTCCGCCGGCTGGAGGCGAAGCGGCTGCCGCCGTCGCAGGTGACGTACCTGAAGGCCCGCCTCGCCATGCGGCAGGAGAAGTGGGCCGAGTCGATCGACCACCTGGAAAAACTCCGCGGCGGGAGCGGCGGCCCGCCGGGGCTCGAAACGCAGGCGAACCTGCTCCTCGCCACCTGCTACGAGCGGACCGGCGACGCCGAGAACCAGGAACGTGCGCTGAAGCGCGTCGTCGCCGCCGACCCGGGCCACGTCGCGGCCCGCGTCGGCGTGGCGCTGTTGTTCCAGAACCTCGGCCGGTTCGACGACAGCATGCGCGAGCTGGACATCGCCGTCGGGTCGCCCCTCGCCCCCGGTGCCGTCGTGAGCCAGTGGGTGAGGATGAAGGCGCACCGCCTCCGACACGCGAGCGCCAGCCCCGACGACTGGCGGAAGCTCGACGCCGCGGTCACGACGCTGGCGCCGCGGTTCGGCTTCGGGTCGAGCGAGCCCGTCGTCCTCCGGGCTGAGGTACTGGCCGCGCAGGGAAGGTACGCCGAGGCCGTACAGCTGCTCCGCCGCGCGGCGTCCAGCCGTCCGGGTGATACGCGACTGTGGGCGGCGCTGGCACACGCCGCGGCCGACGCCGGCGGCACCGCCGCGGGGCTGGCCGTGATCGACGAGGCGCAGGCCGCGGCCGGCGACGGCCCCGACGTGCGCATCGCACGCGCCCGGCTGTACGCCCGCGAACCGGGCCGCGTCCGCCCCGTCGCCGCGCTCGCCGACCGCACCGACGGCTGGGCCGAGGCCGATCAGCTTCGGCTCCTATACGGTCTCGCCGACGTGGCCGACGAAGCCGGCGACCGGGCGAAGGCCGTCGAACTGTTCCGCGCCATCGCCGCGCGCCGCCCCACCGACGCCGCCGGCTGGGTGCGTCTCGCCGAGCGCGCGGCCGACGCCGGCAAGGCGGACGTCGCCGCCGAAGCGCGGGGGGCGCTGGTGAAGCTCGAGGGCGACGCCGGCACCTCGGTGCTGGTCTGTGACGCCCGGGTGTCAGCGGCCGCCGCTGAGAAGCTCGCCGCGGCCGTGGGAGCGTCCCCGAACCGGGCCGACGCCTGCCTGGCCCTCGCCCGCTTCAAGGCCGATACCGGCGACGTGAAGGAGTCGCTGCGGCTCACCGAGCGTGCCTTCCACCTGGAACCGACCGGCATCGAGTCCACGCGGGCGTGGGTGGTGTCGCTCGTGAAGGCCGGCCCCGACGACCGGGCGGGGAAGGCCGTGGCCCGCCTCGCGGCCGACCCGCGCTGGGCCGGCGAGCCCTTCCGCCGGCTCATGGCCGGCGTCGTCGAGCGCGTCCCGCCGGCGGCCGCACCGCAGGTGGTCGCGTGGTGCAAGCCGCACGTCGAGCGCGAGCCCGGCGGCCCGGCGTGGCTCGCCGCCCGCTCCCCCGCCTCCGCGGAAGCGCTTCTCACGGCCGCGACCTCCACGCCGACCGCCACCGCCGACGACTGGCTGCGGCTCGCCATCCACCACGGCGCGAAGGCCGAGCAGGTGAACGCGACGTTCGCCGCCGCCCGCGCGAAGCTGCCGCCCTCGACGTTCTTCGGCGCCGCCGCGGTGTTCGCCGAGTCGCCAGCCGGGAAGGCGTGGGTGCCGGCCGCCGCCGACCCCGCCGAGAAGCGGGCGTTCACGCAGGCCCGGCTAGCGGTCGCCCTGTCGCGGGGCGACAGCGACGCGGCCGTGCGCGTGCTCGAATCGTTCGCCGCCGACCCCGCCGCCCGCCCGGCGGACTCCGGCTGGGCCAAGCGGAACCTCGCCATGCTGCTCGCATCCCGCGGCACGCCGGAGGGCCGTACCCGCGCCGCCCAACTACTCGCGGAAGCGAACGAGGGCGGGGCGACGGTCGAAGACCTCCGCGCAACCGCCGGCGTGCTGACGACGCTGGCCCGCTACCTCGAAGGCGACGACCGCCGCGCCGCCCTGGCCCGCGCGGCCGCGGCGCTGGACAGCGTCCACAAGTCCACGCAGTCGCCGCGCGACCTGTACAACCTGTCGCAGCTCCACCGCGTCGCCGGCGACCGGAAGGCCGCCCGCGACGGGCTGAACGCGCTGATGAAGGCCGACCCGCGCAACCTCTACTACCTCGTCGCCGCACTCGACGAACTGACCGAGGACCGCAACTTCCCTGCGGCCGAAGCGTTCGCCGGCCGGCTGCGGTCGCTCTACCCCGGCGAGTTCCGGGCGGTCGCGTCGGTGGCCCGCTACGAGGCGCGGGCCGGCAAGGCGGATCGGGCGCTGGCGCTGGCCGAGGCGTACGCCGGCGCCGCCGACGCCGGCGCCGGCGACTACCTGGCCCGCTCCGCCCGCACGGCCGAACTGCTGGACGAACTGTGTCGGATGCCCGGCGTGAAGGGGACGCCCGCCGGCCGGGCGATGGCGGCGGCCGCGGCGCAGCGGTTCGCGGCGCTGGTGCCGTCGCGGCCGGAAGCCGTGGTCGGCGTCGCCGGCGTGCTGGCGAGCGACGGCCAGCCGGCCGAGGCGCTGGCGAAGGTCGAGCAGTTCGGCCGCTACCTACCGGACCGCGTCCGCGCCCAGGCCGGGCTCGCGGTGCTGCGGGCGGGCGGGGCCACCGACCGCCAGTTCGACCTCGTCCGCGGCTGGCTCGACAAGGCCGTCGCGGCCGCCCCCGCCGACGGGCCGATGAGGCTGGCCGAGGCCGAGTTCCTGACGCTGCGGCAGGAGCCCGAGAGGGCCGCCGAGGTGTACGCGAAGTTGCTCGAACGCGACCCGCGGAACGTCGTCGCCCTGAACAACCTGGCGTGGCTCCTCGCAGCCGACGCCGCCACCGCCCCGCGGGCGCTGGAGCTGCTCGACCGCGCAGCACGCGAGGCCGGCGTATCCGCCGACCTGCTCGACACCCGCGGCCGGACGCGGATCACACTGCGGCAGTTCGCGGCCGCCGAGCGAGACCTCATGGAAGCGATCGCGATGGACCCGAGCGCCCTGCGCTACTTCCACCTAGCGGTGCTGCGGTTGGCACAGTCGCCCCCGCAGCCGGACGCCGCCGCCCAGGCGTTCCGCGAAGCGAAGGCACGAGGGCTGGACGCCCGCTCCGTTCACCCCGCCGACCTTGCGACATTCCGCCTCCTGGACGCGGCGAACCCGTAACGGCGTCGTTCGGGCTGAGACACTTGTGTCTGGCCGAGTCACACCCCGGTCACCAGACGAACATGAGTCGGCCAGACGAAAGTACGTGAGAACGATGTCCGCCCTCCGGCGGCTCCGAAAGGGGCCGCCGGGTTGCGTTTACGACCGCACATGAAGGTTGCGGATCATATAGACGCCACGGCCGACGATCGTCCCGAGCTACTGCCCGCATCACGGGCGAGCTCCCCAACCCGTCGCACGGTCCGCGGGCACTCGACGCCCTTCACAATCTCGCCCCGAAAAAAACTTCCCACCCGAGTCCTACCCGCAGTCACCGGGAAATGACGTGGTTTCCCACGCATTCCGGCGCTGGCACCCGGCCGGACGCGGGGTGAACCGCGTGTGTGGTCCGCCACTTGCTTTCCCCCTTCCGCAACCCGTTCCGCCGTATCCCCTGGCCCAACCGCCGCAGCGCACGCGCTGCGGCCGCGGAGATCGTGCGCCGTGATGCCGAGCGAACGCACCCCCCCCGGCACCGTCTTCCTGGTCGGCGCCGGCCCCGGCGCCCCGGACCTGGTTACCGTCCGCGGCCTGAACACCCTCCGCCGGGCCGACGTGGTCGTCTACGACGCCCTCGTCCACCCCGAGCTGATCGGCCATGCCCCCGCCGACGCCGAGCGCGTGTACGTCGGCAAGCGCGGCTACTGCGTCGGCTCGACGCTCCAGGAGACGATCCACGAGGTGATGGCGAACCGCGCCCGCGCCGGGCTCACGGTCGTGCGGCTGAAGGGCGGCGACCCGTGCGTCTTCGGCCGCGGCGGCGAAGAGGCCGAGTACCTCGCCGAGCGCGGCATCCCGGTGGAAATCGTGCCGGGCGTGACGACGGCGGTCGGGGCGTGTGCCGCGGCCGGCATCCCGCTGACGCACCGCGACGCGACACAGAGCGTCACGCTCGTCACCGGCCACTTCGACCCCGACTCGCCCGACTGCACGCTCGACTGGGCCGCCCTCGCCCGGGTCGGCACGCTGGTCGTGTACATGGGCCTGCGGCACCTCGACGCCATCGCCGCCCGGCTGATCGGGAACGAGCTCGCGGCCGACACCCCGGCCGCCGTCGTCTGCCGCGGCACCCTCCCGGACCAGATGGTGATTGACAGCCCCCTGTCACTCCTGCCGGCGGCCGCCCGCGCGGCCGGGGCCGCCGCCCCCGCCGTCGTCGTGATCGGTGAAGTCGTCGCCCACCGCGCCCGCATGTTGTCCCTGGCTTCCGCCGCTTCCGAAGGAGCGCTCGCGTGACCACCCCCCAGCGCCCCCGCCTCGTGGTGATCGGCAACGGCATGGCCGGCGCCCGGCTCGTCGAGGACGTGCTCGCCCTCGACCGCGACCGGTTCGAGGTCGTGATGTTCGGCGACGAGCCGTACGGGAATTACAACCGCATCCTGCTCTCGAACGTGCTCAACGGCACGCAAGACCCGAAGGAAATCTTCCTCAACCCGCTGGCGTGGTACGACGAGAACAACGTCACGCTCCACGCCGGGAAGAAGGTGACGCGGATCGATCGCGACAATCGCATCGTTTATGCCGATGGCGTGGAGCAGCCCTACGACGTGCTCGTTCTCGCCACCGGGTCGAAGCCGTTCGTTCCGCCGGTGCCGGGTGTCACGCTCCACGGCGTGTTCGTGTTCCGCACCCTGGACGACTGCCGCAACATCGCCGGCTACGCGAAGGGGAAGACGAACGCCGTCGTCATCGGCGGTGGACTCCTCGGCCTGGAAGCCGCCAAGGGATTGATGACGCACGACCTCGCCAGCGTGACCGTGGTCGAGATGGCGCCGTGGCTGATGAGCGTGCAGCTCGACGAGGCGGGCGGGAAGGTGCTGGGCCAGACGATCGAGAAGCTCGGCCTCAAGGCACTGACCAAGACCAGCACCGCGGAGATTCAGGGGCACACGCACGTCACCGGTGTCAAGTTCGCCGACGGCAGTTCGGTCCCCGCCGACATCGTGGTCATCTCCGCCGGCATCCGCCCGAACGTCGACCTGGCGAAGGAGTGCGGGCTGACGTGCGAGCGGGCCGTGGTGGTGGACGACCGGATGCGCACGAGCGACGCGAACGTCTTCGGCGTCGGCGAGTGCGTGCAGCACCGCGGCATGGTGTACGGCCTCGTCGCCCCGCTGTGGGAACAGACGAAGGTGCTCGCCGAGGTGCTGACCGGCACCGCACCGGAGAAGGCGTACACCGGCTCGAAGATCGCCACGAAGCTGAAGGTGATGGGCGTCGAGCTGGCGAGCATGGGCCGCATCGGCGACCTGAAGGACACCGACGAGGTGGTGCAGTACAGCGAGCCGGCGCGGCAGGTGTACTGGAAGGCGATCGTGAGGGACGGCAAGCTCTCGGCCGCGTGCCTCCTCGGCGACCTGGGGCCGGCCGACAACCTGATGGAGCTGTTCAAGAACGACCTGCCGGTTCCCGAGCGCCGGCTCGAAATCTTCTTCACGGCGGGATCGGCGAAGAAGGACGTGTCGCTCGCCGACCTGCCGGATTCGCACCAAATCTGCGACTGCAACGGCGTCAGCAAGGGGACCATCTGCACGGCCATCAAGGCGGGCAAGTGTACGGTCCCGTCGGTCGGCAAGGCCACGCGCGCCGGCACCGGCTGCGGCAGTTGCAAGGGGCTGGTGAAGGGGCTCATTGAGGCCGTCGCGGGTGCGGTGAAGGCGGACCCTTCGGAGGGCTGGTACGTTCCCGCGGTGCCGATGGACAAGCCGACGCTCGTCGCCGAGGTGCGGAAGCGCGCGCTCAAGAGCGTGTCGGCGGTGTTCCGCGAGCTCGGCACGGGCGTGGACGAGAAGAGCAAGATGGGCCTGGCGTCGCTGCTGAAGAGCCTGTGGAACGACGAGTACGTGGACGAGCGCGACGCGCGGTACGTGAACGACCGCGTCCACGCCAACATCCAGAAGGACGGCACGTTCTCCGTCATCCCCCGCATGTATGGCGGCGTCACGACCGCAGACGACCTCATCAAGATCGGCGTGGTGGCGAAGAAGTACGACGTGCCGATGGTGAAGGTGACCGGCGGCCAGCGGATCGACCTGCTCGGGGTGAAGAAGGACGACCTGCCGAAGATGTGGGCCGACCTGGGGATGCCGAGCGGCTACGCCTACACGAAGGCACTGCGGACGGTGAAGACGTGCGTCGGCAGCGAGTTCTGCCGGTACGGCACGAACGACAGCACGGCCCTCGGCATCGCCATCGAGAAGCGTTACCAGGGGTTCGAGTTCCCCGCGAAGGTGAAGCTCGGCGTCAGCGGCTGCCCGCGGAACTGCGCCGAGGCGACGGTGAAGGACGTGGGCGTGATCGCCACCGAGGGCGGCGAGTGGGAAGTCTCCATCGGCGGCGCCGCCGGGGCGAGCGTCCGCAAGACGGACGTGCTCTGCCGACTGAAGACGCAGGCCGAGGCGCTGACGGTGATCGGCCGGTTCCTCATCTACTACCGCGACAACGCCAAATGGCTGGAGCGGAGCTACGACTTCGTCCCGCGCGTCGGCCTGGACACGATCAAGCGGGTGATCCTGGAGAACGCGACGGGCCAGTGGGACTACTTCGACCGCGAGGTCGAGGCGACGATCGCCGCGTACCGCGACCCGTGGCTGGAGCGCGAGCAGCCGGTGTACGCGGGCCAGTTCGCGGAGCCGCGCACGGTGGCGCTGCCGATGCTGACGTGACCGGCGCGCCCCGGCGAGCGGCCCGCGTCAGCGGGCTGTTCCAATGCGCTTCGTGATGCTGATGCAACAGCCCGCTGACGCGGGCCGCTCGCCAGGAGTTCCCATGCAAACCCTCGCGCTGAAGACGCCCGGCCGCAACGGCAGCGCCGCCCGCGTCCGCCTGTGCGACCTCGACGACCTCCCCGT
>Ga0105048_10006668_pt1 | contig 18604 bp, 16 predicted proteins | sample MAT05_FD_78382 | JGI IMG/M metagenome (GOLD analysis project Ga0105048, IMG submission 78382) | Freshwater microbial communities from Lake Fryxell liftoff mats and glacier meltwater in Antarctica - MAT-05 | ecosystem: Environmental > Aquatic > Freshwater > Ice > Liftoff microbial mat | place... | reverse complement strand
TCAAAACTAATTAAGCATGAGTGATAACACTTATTCCATCCCTTTGCGTTATCGAAAAATGGAGAATCTACATATTGTATTCTGGCTATTTAAAGATTTAAGTTGGTGCATGGTTTGGAAACCTTTGGGTATTGTTATGATTATTCCAGCCCTTATTATTTCCGTTGTTATTGCTGTAAGAACAAGGTAATACATGAGTGAAGTATGTCACAATTTGGCAATTGTATTTTGGATAAGTGCAAACTCATACTGGATGATAAGTGAATTTTTTCATTTTGATGCTTTGCCGTTATATGGCTTTTTTACCTATAAGCATACAGCCATTATTCCTTTTGTACTGGGTATTTTAATGCTTTGCTATTCCTATCTATGGTGGCGGCCACGCCATCCTGGTGTAGTGGAAACAATGTAGTACTGAAAAATACAGATAATAAGAATTTAAATTTTATGGGTAATATTTTCCACAATAGCTGTTTTTAGGGTTGTATTTTTAAATGCAGGTTAAAATATATTTCAACATATATTTCAAGATATACTTCAAGATATATTTCAAGATTTATTTCAAGATATATTTGTGAAAACATTTTAGTATTAACAAGGCTGCCAACATATTAACTAGTCCCATAGAATATTTGAAAGGCGTAGGTCCCCAAAGGGCAGATTTGCTTAAAAAAGAGCTTGGTATTTTCGTTTTTAAGGATATGCTGGAGCATTATCCGCTACGCCATTTAGATAAAACAAAGGTTGATACAATTGGCACGCTTAATTATGAAGCTGATTACGTTCAAGTAGCTGGTAAGCTTGTAAATTATCAACTTGTAGGAGAAAAGCAAGGCCGGCGTTTGATAGCCTATCTTAATGATGGCACTGGAGAAATAGAACTTACCTGGTTTCAGGGTATTGGCTGGGTAGAAAAAACCCTTAGTTTAGGTCAGCGCTACCTTGCCTTTGGTAAATTGGGTTTTTTTAACGGAAAACCACAAATAGTGCATCCCGAATTAGAAATTTTTACCCCTGAAAAAGCAGCGGGTAAAAGCTTTCTCGATCCAATTTATCCATCAACAGAAAAATTAAAAGTTCGTGGATTTACTGGCAGGGCACTTGCTAAGCTAACTTATGCTTTGTTGAAGCAATTAACTCCTGATGATTTACCAGAAAATTTACCATCCTCCATAATAAAACAATACCGGTTTATTTCGCGGTGGGATGCCTGCTGTCAGATTCATTTTCCGGCAACAGAAGAGTTGTATATACATGCAGTAAGGCGCTTAAAGTTTGAAGAACTTTTTTTTGCCCAAATAAGGCTAGGCATTATAAGAGGTACCCGACACCGTTATAGTACCGGATGGCGCTTTGATAAAGTAGGTTCCTTTTTTACTGAGTTTTACGATAATTACCTTCCATTTCAGCTCACCAATGCCCAAAAAAAAGTACTAAAAGAAATAAGGCAGGATGTAGGCAGCGGCAAACAAATGAACCGCCTCTTGCAAGGAGATGTAGGTAGTGGTAAAACGATTGTAGCACTGCTTTGTATGCTGATTGCTGCTGGTAACAACAGGCAAAAAGATGGGCAACCGTTTCAATGTGTGCTAATGGCCCCTACAGAAATTTTAGCACAGCAACATTTTTTAAGCATTGCCCAGTTAGTAAAAGATTTACCTGTGCAGGTAAGGTTGCTTACAGGTTCATCTAAAACCAAACAAAGAAGAGAGATTTTAGCAGCTTGTGCAGATGGTAGTCTACAAATATTGGTAGGCACACATGCTGTAATTGAAGAAAAAGTAGTATTTAAAAATTTAGGCTTTGCCGTAGTGGATGAACAACATAAGTTTGGGGTAGCGCAAAGAGCCAAATTGTGGAAGAAAAATGAACTGCCGCCACATATTTTGGTAATGACTGCAACGCCTATTCCAAGAACGCTGGCTTTAACCGCCTACGGCGATTTAGATTATAGTGTTATAGATGAATTACCTCCGGGCAGACAGCCAATTAACACCCTGCACCGGTACGAAAATAAGCGGCCTACAGTAATGGATTTTTTAAAAGAGGAAATTGCCAAAGGACGGCAGGCCTACATTGTTTATCCCTTGATTGAAGAATCGGCTAAAATGGATTACGAAAACCTCCTAAAAGGATACGAGGAAGTAAAATCTTTTTTTCCTGAACCAAAGTATTGGATAAGTATGGTGCATGGGCGGCAAACGGCAGAAGTAAAGCAAACCAATATGAATCGTTTTGTACAAGGCGATACACAAATAATGGTAAGTACAACTGTTATAGAGGTAGGTGTAAATGTACCAAACGCCTCTGTAATGGTAATTGAAAGCTCAGAAAAATTTGGCTTATCCCAACTTCATCAGTTGCGTGGAAGGGTAGGGAGGGGTAGTGAAAAAAGTTTTTGCATATTATTAACAGGCAATAAATTATCAATAGATGCAAGGGAAAGGTTAAAAATTTTATGTGCTACTAATGATGGATTTAAAGTTTCTGAAAAAGATTTGGAAATAAGAGGCCCCGGAGACATAGAGGGAACAAGGCAAAGTGGTGAACTAAATTTTAAGATAGCCAGTATTATACAGGATAGGGTAATGCTGGAAGTTGCTAAAACACTGGCAACTGATTTGCTTGAAACAGATCCTGATTTAACTATGGCAGAAAATTTGCCCATATCAAATCATCTTCAGCAGCAAAAAGGAAAAACAGTGTGGAGTAAAATTTCGTAAGTAATAGTTCTTAAACTATTTTCTGTATAATTAGTTTAAGGATAATTAAATATTCAATCATTCTTATTTTTATTAAGTAATTTGTATAAAATATTCGCCTTGAAAATTGCAAAAAATATATATAGTAAGTTATTCCTTACTGCTTCCTTATTGCTGGTATCGCTTTATTCATTATGCCAACTACAATTTACAGAAAATAAAGGACAGTGGAATAAGGCAATAGATTATAAAAGCGATATCCAAAACGGCGCTTTTTTTTTACAACGAACCGGTTTTACGGTACTGCTTCAAAATGCTACAGATCTTGAAGAATTTGGAGAAGTAATGCACGGACATACTGCTGATAAAAAAAAGACGCAATCAAAAAATACGGCCAGTCATTTTATAATGCGTTCTCATGCATATAAGGTTAATTTTTTAAATGCTTCCAGCCTTGTGCAATTACAGCCAGATAAGGCATTATCTACTTATGCCAATTATTTTATTGGTAATGATTCAAGTAAATGGAAAGGCAATTGCAAATTATACCAGGGGGTTACTTATAAAAATATGTATCCTAATATAGATGTCAGGTATTATACCAATCAAGGTACATTAAAGTACGACATTATTGTTCATCCCGGGGGCAACATTAGTGATATTGCATTACAATATAGTGGAGTTGATAAGCTAAGCATAAAAAATAAAGAGCTTGTAATAGCTACTTCTGTTGGCGAGGTAAAAGAACTTTATCCCTATACTTATCAAGTAGCAAATAAGGGCAGAGAAACGCTTGATTGTAAATATGTTATTGACGATAATATAGTGCGTTTTAAAGTAAAGGATTACGATAAAAAATCAACGCTTGTGATAGATCCAACCTTGGTTTTTTGTTCTTTTACTGGAAGTACAAAAGACAACTGGGGTTATACAGCTACCCCAGGCCCTGATGGTAGTTTTTTTGCCGGCGGTATTTCTTTTGATGGAGGCTTTCCGGTTTCTTTAGGTGCTTTTGATGAAACTTATAATGGCGGAGTAAATGATGATAACATTGGTGCTGGTTATGATATTGCAATTATTAAATTAAGTGCAGATGGTACAAGAAGGATTTATGCAACCTACCTTGGAGGTAGATCTAATGAACAGCCACATAGCTTAATAGCAGATGCACAGGGTAATTTAATTATTGCTGGCAGATCAAATTCACCTAATTTTCCCACTACCAATCCATTAAATGCGGCAAAGGGGGGGTACGATATTTTTGTAGCAAAGTTAAATGTAGCAGGTAGTGCATTAGTTGGGTCTATCCTTATTGGTGGTTCTGGTGATGATGGTATAAATATTAAACCAAAATGGGTACAAATTAGTGGTATTACCAATGGTTTTGGCGCTTTTGATACCCGTAGAAATTATGGAGATGATGCAAGAAGTGAAGTAATACTTGGCGCTGGTAATACAGTTTATCTTGCCTCTTGTACACAATCGGAAGACTTTCCCCGTTTTGGATTTCCTGTTATACAAGATAAATTTGGTGGTGGAGGTACTACTATAAAGCAAGATGGGGTTATTATGCAGTTTACGCCCAATCTTACCAGTGTGTTATTTAGTACTTTTTTTGGTGGAGCTGGCAACGATGCCTGTTTTGTATTATCAGTAAACCCCATAACAGGTAATTTGTATGTAGCTGGTGGTACTACAAGTAGTGACCTGCCAGGTAACAAAACAGGTGCTTTGGCTTCTACCTATCAAGGTGGTGTAGTAGATGGTTTTGTAACAGAAATTACACCCAATGGAAGCGCAATTATTAAAACTACTTACATAGGAACCAACGACAATGATCCGGCTATAGATGGAAATGATCTGGTGTATGGTATTAAGTTCGACAGGTTTGGTTTTCCTTATATCATGGGTACCACTTCTGGTAACTGGCTTGCTTCCAATGCCATTTTTAGAAATATAGGTGGTAAGCAATTTATAGCTAAACTTCAGCCAGATTTATCAGGATATGTTTATACTACCATGTTCGGCGACAATTCATCTGTTCCTAATATTTCACCAACTGCTTTTTTAGTAGATCGTTGCCAAAATGTGTATGTATCTGGGTGGGGCGGTTTATTTAATAGTGAGAAAGGGTATCCCTGTGCAGGAACCGGTGGTCTCGAATTTTTAATTACTCCTGGTGCAATAAAAGCCCGTACAGATACAAAAGATTTTTTCTTTTTTGTATTGGAAAAAAATGCTGTTGGCCAGCTATATGGTAGTTTTTTTGGGCAAAACAATGGGTTTGATGACCATGTTGATGGCGGTACAAGCAGATTTGATGAAAATGGAATTATTTACCAGGCTATTTGTGCCAATTGTGGTAATACGCCTAACATATTTTTTCCCACCACGCCAGATGCTTACGCAAAAAATAATTTATCAATTAATTGTAACCAGGCCTGTGTAAAAATTGAAATGAATTTTGGGGGAGTAGGCGCAAGTGTAAAAGCCACTGTTAATGGTATTATTGATACAGTTGGTTGCGTACCACTTACAGTAAGATTTACCGATACATTGGCTAAAGGTAAAAGCTATATCTGGAAATTTGGAGACAATACGCCAGATGTGATAACCTTAGCACCAAATAATTCTGTATCTCATCAATACAACAATATTGGAAATTACAGACTAATGCTTGTATCTATTGATTCAACTACCTGCAATATTTCCGATACTGCTTACATATCTGTTAAAGTAGGAAATAACGTTGTAACTCCAGCTTTTACAGCAACTAAAACAGGAGGCTGTCAAAGTTTAACTTTTCAATTTGCAAATAATACAACGGCAGTAATACCTGTATTTACGCCAACCTCTTTTTTATGGAACTTTGGAGATAATTCTCCACTCGTTAGGGCTGGTAAACAAACGGTAACACATACTTACCCGGGGCCAGGTACCTATAAAGTAACACTCGTTGCAGATGATACTACTTTCTGTAATTTTCCGGATAGTGTTACCAATACGGTAAGGCTTGCTGTAAATGTAAAGGCACAATTTATAACCCCCAATAAAGGCTGTGTTCCTTATACAGCTCAGTTTAATAATACTACATTGGGCGGTACCGATTTTATTTGGGATTTTGGAGATAATAGCCCTCTATCTACCAGTATTAGCCCCAATCACTTATATACTGATACAGGTTTTTATATTGTTAAGCTAATAGCTATAGATACTTTTACTTGTAACATTAGAGATACTTTTCTTTTTTCTATTGAAGTTTTTCCAATACCAACAGCATTTTTTACATTTTCTACACCAGAAAACAATACACCTGTTAATTTTGTAAATGGCTCGTTTGAAGCAACCAGGTATATGTGGGATTTTGGAGATGGTGAAACATCCACTCAAGAAAACCCACGTCATCTCTTCAACGAATCAAAAACCTACAATGTTTGTTTAATGGCTATCAATGATGCAGGGTGTATTGATACTATTTGTAAAGCGGTAACAGCACAAATTATTCCTTTACTAGATGTGCCCAATGCATTTACACCAGCCAAATTTGGTATTAATGGAATAGTAAAAGTGCAAGGATTTGGTATTGGGAAAATGGAATGGAAAATATACAATAGGTGGGGACAAATAGTATTTAGTACATCTGATAGAAATACTGGTTGGGATGGTACTTTTAAAGGAGCCTTACAGCCAATGGATGTATATACATACACTTTAGATGTAGCATTTACAGATGGTAAAACAATTAGAAAAACAGGGGATATTACCTTATTAAGATAATACCGAAATTGATAAATAACGTATAAAATTTGTATTGAATAAACAATTACTTAAAAAGGTAGTTGTAATAGTTTACTTTACAGTAGCATCATACTCAGTTGAACCGTATAAGATGAATAGTAAGAGATTTAAAATAACGATAATTATATTGCTTGCTATACTAAATGGTAAAAGCCAGGATTTGCATTTTTCTCAGTTTTTCAATTCGCCCCTTACCACTAACCCGGCTAATACAGGTTTTATACCCGATGCAGATTACAGAATAGGCGCACATTTTAGAAATCAATGGTCTTCTGTATTGGCATCTCCTTACAAAACAGTAAGTATTTATGGAGATGCACAGGTTTTTAGAAATAAATTTGATAATGGTTGGCTTGGTTTGGGCGGTCTGATTTTATCTGATGAGGCAGGGGGCGGCGGATTAAGATCCACAAAGGTTTATGGATCAGTAGCCTATCATCAAATGTTGGGCAGTAGCAGCTTGCTTACAGCAGGTTTTAATGTTGGATGGGCTAATAAACGAATAGACCAAAGTAAACTAAAATTTCCCGATCAGTTTGATGGTAAATTTTTTGATGGAACACTTGGTACTGCGGTAGTACTCAATAATAACAATACCAGTTATTTTGATATGCAGGCAGGGCTAAACTATGCTTATTTTCCAGATGAAAATACGTATATAAATGGCGGCTATTCTATTCATCATGTAAACCGCCCAACAGAAACTTTTTTTGAGCAATCTGCCGATAGTAACCGGATTGCAATGCGGCATATAGGATTTTTTAGTGCAATGGTTAAATTAAATGACAGGGTAATTTTAAACCCTAATATATACTATACAACTCAAGCTAAAGCTAGTGCTGTAATGGTAGGTTTAAATGCTAATTATGATTTAGCTGGGGGTGGAGATAAGCAGTTAATTGCAGGCGTTTATTATCGTGCTGGCGATGCAGCTATAGCAGTAATTGGTTTTGAGTTAAAAAACATTCGCTTTACATTTAGTTATGATGCAACTACCTCGGGGTTAAGCAACTTTAACAGGGGCATTGGAGCACAAGAATTTAACCTTATGAAAAAAGGATTTTATAATGAAGGAAGCAGTACAAAGCAGGTATTATGCCCAAGATTTTAAAGTAACAGTAATAAAATTATTTACTCTAGTGTTTGTTCAATAATCCTAAATCCTTCGGCAGCCGAAAGACCCTCCCACAGTATTTTATAAACTGTTTCAGCAATGGGCATATCTGCTTTAATAGATTTATTGATGATGTACATACACTTGCTGGCATTGTACCCCTCAGCTACCATACTCATTTCTATTTGTGCTGATTTTACGGAGTAGCCTTTTCCTACCATGTTCCCAAAAGTTCTGTTGCGGCTATACAAGGAGTAGCAGGTTACCAATAAATCGCCAAGATAAACGGATGCAGCGTAATTAGTAGTTTTGTATTTTAACCCCTCATCTTTTAACCCCTCATCTTTTAACCCTTTATCTTTTAACTCTTTATCATCATTACTGCCTTGTGCTGTTTTAAAATTGAATGGATGATTTATAGCATCGTGTGATTTATGCTCAATACTACCAACCTCCAGGTTTTGTACACCATTTTTTTTAAGAAAGCCAGCCATTTCGTCTGCACTGTTAGCAATTAATACACTTAAAAAATTATCGCCATAATCAAGTCCATGCGCTATACCTGCCCCAACCGCATAAATATTTTTTAAAACTGCAGCAAATTGCACTCCATAAATGTCATTATTTTCAACTGTATTGATATACGCTGATTTAAAATTGGCAGCAATTTCATGGGTAGCTTTTTCATCAATACCGGAAAAAGTAAGGTAAGATAATTTTTCCGAGGCAACTTCCTCAGCGTGGCACGGACCTAAAATTGCAAAATAGTTTTCCAGCGGAAAATTAAATTCATTTTTTAAAAAATCATTAAGTAATAAATTTTGATCGGGTAAAATTCCTTTTACTGCGCTGATTATTTTTTTATCAATAAATATGTTCCTGTTTAAGGTAAATAATGTTTCGGCCGCAAAAGCAGAAGGTATAGCTATTATTATACAATCAACATTGTTAACTACCTCTGCCGGGTTGGTAGTAAGGTGAAGGAGTGCAGTATTAAAATAAGCAGTGCTTAAATAATGAGGATTATGCCTGCGGGAAAGAATTTGCTCTATGGCTTTATCGCTTCTGTTCCACCAGTAAATACTATGGCCATTATCTGTTAATATCTTTGCCAGGGCGGTTCCCCAACTTCCACTGCCCAGTATTCCAAATGTCATATTATTACTTTTTCTGCCAAATTTTAAAGATTAAAGTAGCCTTATGTAAGTAAAGTAATTTACAGTTTTTTATAATCCTAATCTATCAACGGCTAGCTGTGCTGCTATCTGGCTTGCATCTTTTTTATTATATCCTTTACCTTCTGCCACCAATTCTCCATCTACAGTAGCACCTATGGTAAATAATCTTCTGCCATTTTCAAATTTTTCTCCTAATGTTTCAAATTCAAGAACTTTACCATTTTTATTGGCCCATCCGTACAATTTATTTTTGATGTTAATTTCCAATATTTCCAGGTCATCAATAAACATGTGGTTAGATATGATGTATTTTTCAACCCAGCGTTGTGTTTTTTTATAACCCCTATCCAGGTAAACTGCACCAATTAATGCTTCCAGCGTGTTGCCAAATATTTGAGATATTTTCAGGGAGTTATCATTCTTGTTGTAAATGGTTATTTTTTTGAGCCCCATTTTAATTCCAACATCATTTAGCTGTTGCCGGTTTACCATTTTACTTCTCATCTCTGTTAAAAACCCTTCGCCTTTATAAGGGTATTTCATAAAAAGATAATGGGCAACAATTGAGCTCAACACGGCATCACCTAAAAATTCTAGCCGCTCATTATTTTCATCGGCACCTTCTCTTACAGAACGATGGCTTAAAGCTGTTGTGTATAAACTCAAATCGCCGGGATTAAATCCCAATATGTTATTAAGCTGATCCCTAAAAGCTTTCTTTTTTGAATCTCCCTTGAAAATGTTTTTAAAAAGCCGCAAAATGTGATGAAGTATGTTTGTTCGAAATTAGTGTTAATTATCGCAAAAAAAAAATCCCATAAAGTATGATTTTAAATTTACGGGCTCAAATAATAAATGAATTTTTAAAGTATATACTTGTAAAATTCATTTTGCTATTTATTTCTAAATGTATGTTGCTTGTTGCAATGCTGTTTTACAAACATTTTGCAATTGAATTCGTACTGATGGCTTCATATACAACACAAATAAGGATTTCATTTTTAGCCTAAGTATTCAAAACTATTTTTAGATCCAAAAATAATGTAGATGTTATGCAGTGCGGTTATAAATGTTTTCGGGAGAGCCGGTAATAAATCTACAACTATAAATTATAGGTTTTAGCCATTTTTCATAAACGCTAACTGGAAATTATTGTATAGATATAATTAAGCCTTGTATTTTTTTACGATAACCGAAGCGTTATGTCCTCCAAAACCAAACGTATTGCTGAGGGCAGCATTTACTGTGCGATATTGTGCTTTATTGAAGGTGAAATTGAGATTAGGGTCCAAGTCCGGGTCGTCTGAAAAATGGTTAATTGTAGGAGGTATTATATCTTTTGTAACAGCCAAAATACAGGCTAGTGCCTCTAATGCCCCGGCGGCTCCCAAACAATGGCCTGTCATACTTTTAGTAGAGCTTACGTTAAGTTTGTAAGCATGATCACCAAAAACATTTAAAATAGCTTTGGTTTCGGCAATATCACCAAGCGGAGTTGAAGTGCCATGTACATTGATATAATCAATATCGGTTGGTTGAAGTCCGGCATCTTTTAAAGCAACTTTCATCACGTTTTTTGCACCCAAACCGTCCGGATGCGGAGCTGTAATGTGGTGTGCATCAGCAGTTGCACCACCACCTGCTATTTCACAATAAATTTTAGCTCCTCTTGCTAAAGCATGATCTAAGCTTTCTAGTATTATTGCACCTGCACCTTCTCCCATTACAAATCCGTCTCTATCTTTATCAAAGGGACGGCTCGCAGATGTTGGATCGTCATTTCTTTCGCTCAATGCCTTCATTGCATTAAACCCACCCACTCCGGCAGCACTTACCACAGCTTCACTACCACCAGATATAATAATATCCGCTTTATTTAAACGAATGGTGTCAAAAGCATCTATTAACGCATTGGTAGATGAGGCGCATGCGCTAACTACAGCATAATTTGGGCCTCTAAAACCGTGACGCATTGATATTTGCCCTGCGGCAATATCCAATATCATTTTAGGAATAAAAAATGGATTAAATCTAGGTGTACCATCTCCAGATGCAAAGTTTACAACCTCTTCCTGAAAAGTAATGAGGCCGCCTATTCCACTAGCGAATATTACACCAACTCTGTCCACGTCTACATTATCTTTATTAATGCCTGCATCTTTTACCGCCTCGTCACTTGCTATTAAGGCAAATTGCGTAAACCGGTCAATTTTACGGGCTTCTTTTCTGTCTAAGTAAAGTGTTGGTTCAAAATCTTTAACCTCACAGGCAAATCTTGTTTTAAATTTAGAAGCATCGAATTGTTTAATAAAGTCGCAGCCATTTACCCCATCAGTTAAACCTTGCCAATATTCGGCAACAGATTTACCCAAGGGGGTTATAGCTCCCAACCCGGTAACAACTACTCTTTTTAATTCCATACAATATTTGCCTGCGATGATTAAAACAGATGATGTTTACTTAGCGTGTTCTTCTAAATAAGTAACAGCCTGACCAACTGTGGTGATGGTTTCTGCCTGTTCATCAGGGATAGAAATGTTGAATTCTTTTTCAAATTCCATAATAAGTTCAACGGTGTCCAAGCTATCGGCACCTAAATCATTAGTAAAAGAAGCTTCTTGAGTTACCTCAGCTTCGTCAACTCCTAATTTGTCAACAATTATTTTCTTTACTCTTGTTGCAATGTCTGACATGGTAGTAATATTTATTTTTTCAGCCGCAAAAATATACTTTTTGAGATAAAATCAAAGAAATAATAAACATAAAGTTAATTCGGATGAAATTTAATACTAATTGTTGTTAGAAAATGGCTCTTTTATTACGTAATAAGCACAATAACCTTTTTTACTCAAATACATAAAATGAACGTGTGAAATAAATTTCCTTCTCTCTTATTGTAAAATTAGTAGGCGTAATTCTTCATTAACCATGTAAGCACATAACTCTATTATCCACCCAATATTTAAATTGCAGCATGCTACAAGTTTGTTTTCTGTAAAAAATGAGTCTGTTATTTTTCAATTCTGGCATTTTTATCCAATATCTGGAATTTTAAAAAAAACTGAATTACTTAAAACCCTTTACTGTAAAGGGTTTTATCAATTGGCATCAATTCTGGTAATACCAATTAAACCCCCTAAAAAATTAAATTATGAAAACAAATTTTAACAATTACTCAGAAAACAGACCATCACAAGCAATCTCATTATTGCTTATGCCTTCAGTAAAAATTGCAACAAAAAAGGCTATTCAACTTTTTTTATTGATAACAGGTACGCTGTTATTAATGCTACAGCTAAAAGCACAAACGCCTATTGTAACAACAGTAAATGCTAACGTTGCTACTACTAATGCATTCAGCTATACTGCAAAAGGTGCAGCAGGTAGCTCTTTAAGTGGTAATAACTACAACTACACTTTTGGAGCTGCAACTCAACTAACCAATAATCAAAAACAACTTGTTAGTATGACGATTGCTGGTGAAGTGTACACTTATGCACAACAGGCTAACTCTTATGTAAAAATCAGAAGAGTAAATAATACTATAGTAACGGGTACAAGATCGTTATTGTGGGTAGAAAGATTAGCAAATGCAGCCAATAACAAAGTAGCTGTATTACCAAAGTATAATGACAATATGGAGGATGTGTTTTCTGGCAACTCACTTAACCAGGGTACAGATAATTTGTTTGCTAACCAGGGTGATGGCAATGGTAATAACAACAATATAGAAAGGCTTGATGTAATTTTTGCAGGCGGAATTATTTCAACAAGTTCTAATAAAGTAGGTTTTGCTCTTTTTGAAAGAGGAAATGATAACGAACATGACCCATTTGTAATTGCTGCTATTACAGCTATTGACCAAAACGGCAATCCTACAGCTTATAGCGCCCCCTTAAGAATTTCATCAGCAAACTGGGGAAATATTGCATCAAGTGCTACCAATTATTATGTAGTGCGTAAAGATCCATCTACTGATAGTACTTTAAAATTAAGCACTTCTGGTACGCAAAAAATTGGTGGTGTTTTCATTTCTTTTAATAATCTCTCCATAGCGGCTGGCACTAAAATTTTTGGTTACTCTATTATGGCTTATGATTTGCCTGTAACTGCTACTGCTGGCAACCTGGTAGATTATACAAATAATACCTATTTTCCTACTAATACAGGTGCTGCTACATCGCAGGGAGGTATCGATTTGATAGCTTTAACAGGTGTTTTATCTAAGCCAGAAGAAATTATTCTTCCACCTACAGCCTATAATATAAGGTTTAGTGCATTAATGAATACTGCACCAATTACATTAGTATTGCCTTTGCAAGCAAGTGCAGCTAGCGGAACTATCGCAACGTACATAGTAAATACTATCCCAACAGCAGCTCAGGGAGTACTTTACCTGTGTAATGGTAATAATTGTGTACCAGTAGCAGTAGGTCAAATACTTACGCCTGCCCAGATTAATTCAATCTCGTTTAAGCCAAATATAAGTTTTACAGGTGAGGTGGTTTTTAATTATAGTGCTACTGATACACACGGCCAAACTTCAAACATTGCAACCTACACTATACCGGTAATTAATCAAACTCAGGCTGTATTGCCAGTTAGTTTACTTAGTTTTAAAGGTAGCATAAGCAATAAAAAAATACAGTTAGTATGGCAAACATCCCTTGAAGTAAACAGCAGCTATTTTGAAGTACAAAGAAGTAGTAATGCAGTAAATTTTGATGCTATCACTACAGTTACTGCAAACGGAAACAGCAGCATACTATCTAACTATCAAACTACAGACGATCTGTTTTTCTTTACTGGCAGCAAAGTTTTTTATCGCCTTAAAATGGTTGATACAGACGGTAAATTTAAATATTCACAAGTGATAGCAATGCCAATAGTTACAGATGTAGCAAGTAAATTATCTGCATGGCCATTACCTTTTTCTGCACAACTTACTACAGGGTTTAAAAGCGAAAGTAATAGTATTGTAAATATAAAAATAACTAATATGAACGGTGCATTGGTACTTTCAAATACTTTACCAGTACAAAAAGGCTACAACACAATTAGTATAAACCAGGCACAAACAATACCTTCCGGCACTTATCTTTTAACAGTAGTAAAAGATGGCAAGTCGGAAACTATCAAAGTTGTAAAGCAATAATACCGCCCAGGTTTTTATAGTTGAAAACCTGGCTTTAACTTACACAAAAATTATAACCAGGAGCCTGATAGCCTCCTGGTTATTTTGTTGTAGCAAAACTGCATTATTTTAAAAAAAGATTTTGGTATCTTGCGTTATGGCTATTAAACAATTATATCATGGCAGTAAGGAGTATCGCCAAATGGTAAACCTTCGCCTGGAAATAATGCGAAAGCCGCTTGGATTAATTTTTTCTGATGATGAATTACAAAAGGAAAAAGATGATGTTTTAATAGGCGCCTTTGATGAAGAGGTGATAATAGGTTGCTGTATCTTATCCAAAATAGACAATAATACTGTTAGATTGCGCCAAATGGCTGTTCAAAAAAACCAACAGGGTATTGGTATTGGAGAATCGATGATGGCCTTTGCAGAAAATATAGCAAGAGACAGAGGTTATAAATTACTTACAATGCATGCAAGGGATACAGCTATTGGTTTCTATGAAAAATATGGCTACAAAGTAAAAGGTACTGCGTTTATAGAAGTAAATATTGAACACCATCAAATGGAGAAAAAATTACAGTAAATCTTTTATCAGAAATTTTTTATTCTTTAATACAAAATTTGCAGATGAAAATCTGTCACTGTTTCCATTTGCACAATATGGGTTAAACAGTCTTTATCTTACTTGCTATTAACTTTCTTGCCTTATGTACATCATCCTCTAAAAAAGCATCTTTTGGTACTATAAAAAAAGATCTTGTATCAAAGTATAAATGAAAGAAATGCGGGCTTTCCATTGATGTAGCAAACTCCTTCCAGCCCCAGCTTCTACTGCCTTTTTCATTTTCAATTGTAAATGAATCTTCTCCAAGAATGGCTTTAAACCTATCTTTAAATGTGGCCGATTTTTTATAAATAAGGTTTGGTAAAAAAAACCAAAATGCTAACATCATCGAAAACCATAATACAGCGCTAATTAAAAATGCAAAAGGTGAAATTTTTCTAAAAAAAAATAAGGCAGCGGATACAATAGCAAAAACATTTACCAGTATTAACATGGTTTTTATTTCTCTTCGGGTAATAAAATGATAGCGAAGGGCTTGAATAACTTTAGCTTTATTGTAGATAAAATATTGAGAAATCATACCGCAAAGATAGCAGATAAGCTATACTTGCAACAATGCTTTAGATTATAAAATACCTTGGGTATCGCCCTTAGCTTTACTTTGAAAAGAAATTATAGTTAATTGAAAAAGAGTTTTATTAAAAGTTCAAAAGCTATTTTATAATTTAAAATGCTTATTATTTTTTAATAGTTTTTATACCAACGGTTTGTGGATGTAATTTTTTAATTAAATCTTTACTAAAAATATAACAGCATGAAATATTTAATGTTTTTTACGGCAATTGTTTTTCTTACTTCATCTTGTAGTGAATTAAATGGTAGTGGCAATATTATAAAGCAAAAAAGGGATATACCTTCCTTTACCGGAGTAGAGGCTGGAGGTGCATTTGAAGTAGAAATTAAGAAGGGGGCAGTTACCGGGGTTATTGTGGAAAGTGACGATAACATTATGCCGTACATTAAAACAAAAGTTGTAGCGGGTGTTTTAGAAATTAGTCACAAAGACCTGCTAAGCATCAATAGCGGGCACTTTAAAGTATATATTACTACACCCACGCTCAATTTAATTAAGGCATCTGGAGCTTCTAATTTCAAAATTATTGATGAGTTAGACAATATAGAAAAAATTTACATAGAAACCTCTGGTGCTGCTAAAATTAGTGCTATAGTAAATGCACCCAATATTAAAATCAAGGCATCTGGCGCAAGTACTATTGAAATTAAAGGAAAAACCAAAAAATTTACGGCAGGTGCAAGTGGAAGTGCTTCTGTAAAATGCGCTTCTTTACTAAGTGAAAATGCAGATTTATCTGCAAGCGGAGCAAGTACAATACGTGCTCATGCAAGTGTAAGTATGGTTGCTAAAGCGAGTGGCGCAGCAAATATTTATCACATTGGTACCAATAATATTAAAGAAAAAGTTAGTGGTGCCGCAAACATAACTTCGGCAGATTAATGCTATAATAATTTACTGCAACAGCTTTAACTTACAGGCATAAAAAAAGCAATTTCGCTAAACGAAATTGCTGTAAGAATTTGCAAAATAAAAAGAATTTATTCTTCTGTTTTGGTTTCTTCTGCTGGTACTGCAACCGGAGCTTCTGCTACTTTTCTTACTACCGGTTGGTTACGGCTATCCTGACGTGCTTTTTTATGAGCACCCTGGCGCTTGGCGATATGAGCATCATGCTCAGAACTCCATGCAGTAAATTTTTGCATTGCTACAGCTTCGTCAAACAGGCCTAAACTTACACCTCTTAACAAATGTTTCAAGAACAATACTCCTTTAAAAGAAAGGATACGACGTACAGTGTCAGTTGGCTGAGCACCTTTATGTAACCAGTCTAATGCCTTTTGGCGATCAATTTGGATTGTTGCAGGTACAGTCAATGGATTGTACGTACCTAACTTCTGAATAAATTTGCCATCACGTGGGCTTCTGCCATCCGCTACAACGATAAAGTAAAAGGGTCTCTTTTTTGAACCATGACGTTGTAATCTCATTTTAACAGCCATAAAAAATAGAAATTTTTTTGGGTTGTGAATAAATAGGGTTAATTCTCCTTAAAAGGAGAGCGAAGATAATGACCAGCACATCATTTGCCAAATTTTTAATTAACTTTTATATTAATCTTCAAACAGGCTAAGTAGTATAAATTTTTTACACTATAAATTCTTTTGACTTTTCATATGGATTTAGCCTAAAAGTTAAAATTACCGATTCTCTTTTAGTGCATAACGTATTTTAAATCATTAAAATATTACTCGGAAGTGCTGTTATACTTACGTTATACTTACGCTGTACTTACCATTAATATCATTTTTTTAATACATATTTAGATTAAAAAAATCTATTCTTTACTCCACATTAATTCAAAATTTGTGTAAAAATGTAAACTTATCTCCGTCAAATAATCCTTTATCGCTTAATTTAAGGTGAGGGATAACTAGAAGTGCCATAAAAGATAGTGTCATAAAAGGAGCTGTTAAAGTTGAGCCCAATTTTTCTTTTACCATTTTATCAATAGCAGTATACGCAGAGGCTACTTTATATCCATCATCGTTACTCATTAATCCTGCAACAGGTAATGGTAAAATCAAATTTTCATCTTTATTTACAGAAGCGTTGTTTACTGCACTTACACCACCCCTTGCATCAATTACCAAATTAATTGCTTTGCAAATACTTTCATCATCTGCACCAACAGCAATAATATTATGGCTATCGTGCGCAACTGTGCTGGCAATTGCACCTTGTTTAATACCAAAATTCTTTACAAAAGCTTTGGCAATTGGAGCAGGATTATAACGGTTTACAACAACCATTTTAAGTACATCGTTTGTGGTGTCACTAACTATGTTCCCTTGCTGTATGGTAGGGGTTAACAGTAATTTATTTGTAATTAATTGGCCATCTAATGCTTCTATTACTGCAATATTAATTTCTCCTGTATGCTCAATGGCAAAATCTGCAGCAACTTTTTTATCACAATTAAAATTATTTATTATTGCACAAGGCGATGTATTGATTTTTGAAACGCCATTTTCAGCCACTAATTGCCCATTAATATACGTTTTAACTACCTTAAAAGAAACCAAATCTTTCACCATAATAAAATCTGCATCATCGCCGGGGCATAATAAACCTACGTTCATTTTATAATGCTGCACAGGATTTAAGCATGCTGCTTTTAATACTTTAAAAATATTAATACCTTTTGCTACTGCCCTTGCACACAATTGATTGATGTGATTTTCTACAAGGCTATCGGGATGTTTATCATCGCTGCAAAACATCATTTTATCTTCATTTTTATGCAGTAGATTTATCAATGCATCAAAGTTTTTAGCAGCACTGCCTTCCCGTATCAAAATTTTCATTCCGTTTTCCAGTTTTTCTTCTGCTTCTTCGCTGGTAAAGCATTCATGATCGGTACTAATACCTGCATCAATATATTTTTTAGCTGCTTCGCCTCTAAGGCCAGGGGCATGTCCGTCAACTGGTTTATTATATTTTTTTGCTGATGAAATTTTTTGCATCACCTCTGTATCATTGTACAATACACCAGGGAAATTCATCATTTCACTTAGGTAAAAAATATCAGGTGATTGTAAAAGTGAATCCACTTCGTCAGCATTTAAAGCGGCGCCAGAAGTTTCAAATATAGTAGCGGGTACGCAACTTGGTGCACCAAAATGAAACTTAAAGGGTACTGTTTTACCATTTTCTATCATAAACTGTACACCAGGCAGGCCAACTACATTGGCAATTTCGTGCGGATCGCTAATAGTGCCCACGGTGCCATGTACCACGGCAAGTTTTGCAAATTCGGACGGTACCAACATGCTGCTTTCTATGTGCACATGACTATCTATAAAACCAGGCAATATATAGTATTCTCCAATTTTTGTATCTGTATTTAACGTTGTTATAGTTACAATTTTGCCATTGGCAACAGTTACTAAACCATAAAAAATTTGCTGGTTATCTATATCTACAATATTGCCCTTAACCGAAAATGACTGCATTTTTTATTTTTTATGAGT
>Ga0105048_10006667_pt1 | contig 18604 bp, 11 predicted proteins | sample MAT05_FD_78382 | JGI IMG/M metagenome (GOLD analysis project Ga0105048, IMG submission 78382) | Freshwater microbial communities from Lake Fryxell liftoff mats and glacier meltwater in Antarctica - MAT-05 | ecosystem: Environmental > Aquatic > Freshwater > Ice > Liftoff microbial mat | place... | reverse complement strand
GCGGATGATGTCCAAAGGGCCGTCGATGCTGCTAACCTCGCATTCCAAAAGCAAGCTTGGGCCCGCCTAGCCCCGAATGATCGCAGCGCCATGCTACATCGCTTGGCCGATGGCATCGAAAAGCACAAAGCCATCATCGGCCAGATTGAAGCGTTGGATGCCGGTAAGCTTGAGGCGCAAGCTCAAGGTGATGTGCAGAATTGCGCGGACACGCTCCGATACTTTGCGGACTTGTTCCAGCACGCCCGATTGCGATCCACTTTGGCCGTCAAGGGACATGATGCGTGGACAAGCCGCCAGCCTTGGGGCGCCTGCGGCTTCATTTTCCCTTGGAACTTTCCATTTCTTTTGATCGGTTGGGGGATCTCGCCAGCCCTGGCTGCCGGCAATACGGTTGTTATCAAACCCGCCGAGGATACGCCGTTGTCCGCCATTTATTTAGCCCATCTTGCTCAGGAAATTGGAATCCCGGACGGCGTTATCAATGTCGTTCCGGGATTGGGCTCCGTGGCTGGTGCCGCGCTCGCTTCCTGCACTAAGATCAAACGCATGTCGTTTACCGGTTCGCCTGAAGTAGGACGCTTGGTCGGCGAATCGTGTGGGCGAAATTTGGTTCCTGTCAAACTGGAACTGGGTGGCAAAGGAGCTGCCGTTGTATTCGACGATGTGGATGTAGAGCAGACTGCACAGAAACTCGTTGGGGCGATCACTTTCCACACCGGCCAAGTCTGCTGTGACGCAACTCGATGGTTTGTACACAAGAGAATTTATGATCGGTTCGTGAATGAATGTGTCGATCGGCTAAAGTCCGTTCAAGTTGGCTATCAGATGGATAGCAAAACGCAGATGGGGCCGGTCGTCAGCGCCAAACAGCGGCAACGCGTCTTGAACTACCTAACCAAGGGGAAAGCCGAGGGAGCCGAGTGCGTCTTGGAGGGAGGAGTGGCCGAAGTGGATGGATACGATGGCCATTATGTAAAGCCGGCACTGTTGGCAGGTTCGATCGATAACATTGCCGCCCGCGAAGAGATCTTTGGGCCGGTTGCATTTTTGAGTTCCTTCGACTCCGAGGAGCAGGCCGTCGAAATGGTCAATCACACCGACTATGGACTAGCGAATAGTGTTTGGACCAGCGACCTAAACCGGGCGGCCCGGATCGCTGAGGGTATGTGTGCCGGCAATAGCTGGATCAACGCGCACAACGTTTTCCCACATGGCGTTCCGTACGCTGGTATCAACAAGAGCGGAATGGGAGGCGGCGTCAATTCTATCGAGACGTTGTTTGATTATCTGAGAAGTCTTTCTGTGGTTCGTCCGCTCTAGAGCGAGCGGCAGACAGAAGACTACCATTCCCGGCCACCGTGTGGCACGCCCAAAGCGATTAGCGCGATTAGCGATGGGCGTGGGAAGTGTGGCAAATGACTCGAGCGATTCACCACGCCCTTCGTACCTCAGAGCGTGCCACCCAGTTTATAGGTAGATTTCAAACTGCCCCTCGCCTAGAAATTCTGCGTCGGCACTCCGTCACGATGGTTTTTTGAAGCGCACGCGATACATAATCGGGGGCGAATAGGAATAGTTTCGCTAAATCTCAAAATTTCCAGAAAACTCGTGCAATACTCAACTTTGCAGCGTATAACACTCATAAAGCCATTCTTAGGGGATAGATTCCAACCCTTGTTTCATTCTTGGTCTTGTAAAAAGTGGAGAAGGTGTTCTCTTGAGTGTATCTCCAGACGTCGCGCTGTTTAAGATTAGGGCAAGTTTCGATCTGTAGCGACTTCCTAGCGTCGACTTGCTCGACTGCAATCTCAAGGTACGAATCATGCCCATTCGCCTTCTTAAGCATTGCCTTACCGCAGTTGCAATTTCTATCCTTTTGGTTGGCCCGCAAAACTGCTTTGCCCAAATCGATAACCCAAGGAACATGAACCCAAGGAACGTGGTACTCGGGCCTACCACCAATCAACTTCATACGCTCGCACAGAATTGGAGCCATGCCGAAGCGGAGTGGTTCTACGATGTCCCGCAGGGCTCGAAATTAGTACCCTACGATTGGTTTGTCAATTTAGAACAACCTGATGCACCTGAGTTGATGCGAGCCACCGCCAACATCGCAAAGCTAGGCTACATACCGCGCAATGCGGAACCATCGCAGAACCCGTTTGGTCTTCCCGTTGGGTTCGTTCGCGATGACAAACATCTGGGAATTACGTGTGCGGCTTGTCATACTGGGCTCATCACTCACAAGACGAACGCTTGGTTGATCGATGGGGCTCCGGCACTGGTCGATTTTGAAATGTTCCTGCGTCAATTGGCATCCGCCCTGGAAAAAACGGCCGCCGACTCGGCCAAATTCGATCGGTTCGCGAAACGAGTCTTGGGGGCTACTGCAACCAACGTTGAACGGGAAAAATTAAAAAAAGAAGTAACCTCGCTAGCTGCTTTTCGAAAAGGGTACAACGATCGCAACTCGTCCCGATTGCCCGCGAAAGCCTATGGACCAGGACGGGTCGATGCGTTTGGAGCGATCTTGAACGAAGTGACGTCGACCTTTGCTCAACTCCCAACCAACCATCTAGAGGCCGACGCCCCAGTGAGTTATCCTTTTCTGTGGGACACGCCTCAACATGATCGCGTTCAGTGGAACGGAGCCGCCGAGAATAAGAAAAGCAAGTTGCTTTCACTCGTAATAGGCACAGAGCACTTCGGAGCACTCGGGCGCAATATTGGGGAGGTACTCGGCGTATTTGGCACTTTAGACGCCTCCCAGGAAGGCACTCCTCGCCAATTTAAGGGATACAGTTCTTCAATCAATAAAGATTCGCTTATTGAAATCGAGGAGTCGCTACGAAAACTGTGGTCACCGGAATGGCCAAAAGACACCTTTCCAATCGACTCCAGCTTGGCAGACAAAGGAAAAAACCTTTTCAAGCGAGACTGCAAAAAATGCCATGACGATGCATTCGATCGGGACGACCCAAATCGGCGCATTGTGGCGATGATGGATGACGCCAAGACGGATCCGCAGATGATCTTAAACGTGCTTCGCAAAGCCAAGACCGGAGTGCTAAAGGGACGGACCATTGGATACAAGCCGGGGGAAGTGTTTGAGGATACGGCACCGCGAGGTCAGATGCTCAAGCACATGGCTCAACGGGCACTGTTCTACCGCGACTCCTCACTTCCGCTTGACCTAGTTGATCCCATTCAGTTCCTACAGAGCATCGACAGCGATTCCGAATATGAAGTTCATGCGGATATCAAGGTAGGGGATTTGACGATTTCCGGTCAGTTCGATTCGCTGGACTTCCTGAACGGTTTGTCGGATTTGTCGGCTAAGAAAGCCGTCGATTTCATTGATAAGAAGGGGAACAAAGTACGGCAAGACTTGAAGACATTGGTTCGCAGCAAGATCCCTAGCCTGATTGGTCGCCTAGCCGGACAGGACCAAGATTCGACCGCGACTTTGGTTGCTCCGGCTGCAACTCCGCAACTGTCCTTCAAATACAAAGCCAGACCGCTCAACGGGATATGGGCCACTGCCCCATATCTCCACAACGGTTCGGTTCCCAATCTAGATGAGTTGCTCAAGCCTGCATCCAAAAGAGTGAAGAGCTTCAAGGTAGGAAGCCGCGAATTCGATCCCATCAAAGTTGGGTTTGTCGACGATGGAAGTTTTGGTTTTGATACGGCTCAAACGGGAAACAAGAACGTCGGCCATGAAGGGTATGCGCCAAACGGCCACGAGTATTCCGACGAAGAAAGAAAACAGCTAATCGAATATATGAAAACGCTTTAGCAAGCCGTAAACCGCAATACCGGTCAAAAGATTTTCCGATGCAAGTAACCGTTCATCTTCGTTCCGATATCGCTAAGGCACTTCAAAGCCGAAGCCGAGGAGTTGCTGCCGCTCAGTCTTTGATAGAACACTTACATCGCATCCATGTTGAGCTCCATCCTTTACACCCCAATAGCGATGATAAAGAACTCGCAACCCATTTCTATTTGGAAACGGATTCCGTGTCCGATGCGGACGCATTGGTAGAAAGCCTTTTGAAACAAACTGGAGTGACGGCCGCCTATGTAAAGCCTCCAGATGCGTCTCCCTAATTTCGATTCCCAGTAATTTGATTCTGTCACCCATTTAATTTGATTCTGTCACCCATTTCCCAAGAGTTGAGGCATTGTTATGGCACGCAAAGGAACGACAAATCGACGGGGCTCACCACCCAATCCACCGGCTAAGGCACCCGAAACCCTTGGGGTAGGGCGACGAGAACTCATCATGGTTAGTGAAGCGGACGCACAGCTTCGCGTCTCACCCAGCGGAATGCGATCGTTGGGGACCGTAGTCACCGGGCTTTCTCGGTTGCTCGCGAGCCCTGACATCAGGATTCAGCCATTGTTTGGACCTACCGAAGACAGAGTCCGTTCGCTTGTGGCTGAGCTTCCCGATGCAGAGGGGTTAGCCAATTTAGAAACATACTACCATGTCGATGCGCCGAGTGAGCGGCTGGATGAGCTGGCGGAGTCGCTCATGAAATTGGATGAAGTAGCGGCGGCCTACGTTAAGCCCGCCGGCGAGCCACCGGAAATCAACGATATGGCTCCAGCCGCCGATGAAGCGCCCAGCACCACACCTGACTTCTCGGCCCGACAAATTTATTTGAACGCTGCGCCAGCAGGGATCGACGCTCGCTACGCGTGGCGTTTTCGAGGGGGCCGAGGCGCGGGAACGAGAATCATCGATTGCGAGTGGGGCTGGCGATTTGGCCATGAGGACCTTGGCAGCAATCAAGGGGGAATCGTCATCGGTACCAATCACACGGACACCAATCACGGTACGGCTGTGCTTGGTGAGTTTAGCGGTGACGTCAATAGTTTCGGGATCGTAGGCATTTGCAGCGATGCGATCGCAAGTGCCGCATCCTTCTTAACCCTTCCCACCGCGACGGTTATTCGACAAGCCGCAGATCGCCTTAGGGCTGGCGACGTTATGTTGTTGGAGATCCATCGGCCAGGGCCGGGAGCTAACGGTTCCGGCCAAGATGGGTTCATTGCGATTGAGTGGTGGCCTGACGACTTGGCCGCAATTCGATACGCGGTTAGCCGCGGTATCCTTGTCGTAGAAGCGGCAGGAAACGGGTTTAGAAACCTCGACGATCCCATTTACAACACTCCTTCGACGGGGTTTCCAGCCACGTGGAAGAATCCCTTCAAGCTCACGAATCCGCAATCCGGCGCCATCGTGGTGGGTGCCGGAGCGCCACCGCCCGGAACCCATGGTCGCGACCATGGCCCCGACCGATCTCGACTGGATTTCTCGAATCACGGCCAAAGAGTCGACACACAAGGTTGGGGACGCGAGGTAACAACAACCGGTTACGGTGAACTGCAGGGAGGAAGCAATTCCGATTTATGGTATACCGATACGTTCAGTGGTACGTCCAGCGCGTCGCCGATCGTGGTTGGGGCACTGGGCTGCATACAGGGAATGCTGCGTGCCAATAACCGACCGTTGTTGACGCCATTGACGGCGAAGCAGGTCTTGCGAGCAACGGGATCGCCTCAGCAGGATGCCCCTGGTCGTCCTCGAACGCAGCGCATCGGCAATCGCCCGAATATCAAGCAGATGGTTGGTCACTTATTTGGTGTGACGCCGGAATCCGATGGCGGTCTGTTGGACAGCACGCTTTCGACAGTAGGTGGCCCAGTCGAGATTAACCTATCAGGAAAGATCACGATCAACGTGCGCTCATCGGATGTCACGGTCAATGTATTGGGTGAAAGTACGAAATCACCGCAAGGTTGATCGGTTCGCTTTGCTACCCGGCTGCAGATTAATAACCCGTCGGTGCGGATGCTGCCAGCATCCGCACCGACGCTAGCAGCGTCGGCCACGATTTTAACGTCAGTCGATATGAATGACTGCCTTCATGACGCCCGCGTTGGGATCCAGCCAGTTTGGAAACTCTTTGGGAACATCGGCGAAGTTCGCATGATGCGTGATCCATGGATTCGTGTCGATTCTGCCCGCTTCAATCAACGCAATGATGCGAGTGAAATCGCGAGAGAGGGCATTGCGACTTGCCATCAGCGTTATTTCGCGACGGTGGAAATAAGGCGCATGGGGAAACTCCAGATTCTGTTGTGTGATCCCTACATAAACGACCCGGCCGGCAAAGGCCGCGAACTCAAACGCACGAACCATCGACCGGTTGTTGCCCGTCGCATCGATCACAACGTCCGCCCGTTGACCTTGTGTCATCGTTTCTAAGTTTGCGATGTCGGTCTCGTCGTTCCGTATGTGAAGTGTGTCCGGGACACCCATGGTGTTTCGAACAAATGCCAATCGGCTTTCGCTGATATCCGCCACAATCGGTCGAGCGCCGGATATTTTTACGAACTCTAGGGCTGACAATCCGATGGGCCCCGCTCCGATGACCAAAACATTTTCACCCGACTTGCAACCGCTTCGGTCGACAGCATGGCAACCAATCGCTAAGGTCTCGACTAAGGCTGCTTGTTCCATAGTCAATTCGCCAGCAAGATGAAGTTTCCGCGATGGCAATACGATTCGTTCCGTCAGGCCTCCGTCACACATCACTCCCAACGTCTTGTGATGCTCACAGCAGTTCGTGAAGCCTCGACGACAAGAATAGCACTGCTGGCAATTCAAATAGGGTTCGACTGAGCAGCGATCGCCGGGCCGCACGTTGGTTACTCCCTCGCCAACCTCCAGGACTTCGACGCCCAACTCGTGACCAGGTATTCTAGGGTACGAAAAGAATGGAAATTTCCCCAAATAACCGCCGAGATCGGTACCGCAAACACCCACGCGATGGACTCGGACCAAGACTTGTCCCGCCTCAGGCGATGGTGGCTCAGGGATGTCAATGATTCTCCACGATTCCGGCTTCTCGAGCTGCAATGCTTTCATGATGAACTCTTTCAGTTGTTTTCGGGGAGGCCTTCACGATGCCCAATGTTTCTAACTGGCGAAAAGATGTCGATGACTTCCGACATCAATGCTGTATCCACTGGCGATTCCAGCCACTGGACCCATTTTCGAATGTTGTTGGGGTTAGCGCTGCCTGCAATCGTGGTGGTCATATCGGGATTGGCACAGGAAAACTGCAACGCGAGTTGGGCGATATCGACGCCCTGTTTTTGACAGTGCTCGGCGGCCTTTCGGGCTGCAGCTTGCACTTCCTTCGGATCGCGAAACCATACAGGCAATGTCGCGTTGGTTAGCAACCTCGCCGCAAACGGCCCACCGTTCATGATGCCGATATTCTTCGCCTTGAGCTTTGGCACCAATTCATCTGACAAGCGTGTGTTTTGAAGCGTGTATTGGTTGTAGGACAGAATACAATCCAATTCCGATTGCGAACTGACCACGTCAAAAATCTTCATCGGGTAACCGCTAATGCCGACGAAGCGGACTTTGCCCGATTGCTGGATGCGACGCAGAGCGGGTAATGTCTCTTCGATGATCTGTTGGAGCGGCGCGAACTCAATGTCATGGCACAAAATGATATCCAGATGGTCAGTTCCAAGTCGGTGCAAGCTGACATCGACGCTCTCGGCCACTCGTTTGGCAGAGAAATCAAAATGCCCCACATCGTAACGGCCCAGCTTCGAGCAAAGCGTGTACTGATCTCGCGGAACCTCTCGTAGGGCGATGCCCAACAACACTTCGGACATGCCTCGCCCGTAGAACGGCGATGTGTCGATGAAGTTGAGACCAAGCTCCAAAGCCACCCGGACGCTTTCGAATATTTCGTCCAACTGAACGCTGCGAAACTCTGCACCTAACGAGGAAGCCCCAAAGCTCAGGATTGGCAGTTCCAGTCCTGTTTTGCCTAAAATTCTTTTTTCCATCTTCAGTTCTTTGGTTTGAGGTATGGATTCATCGATGGATCGCAATTTACGGATATCAACCGAGGAAAAGCGGTTTGAGATGCCGATCAAAAATGTTCGTGGTCACTTGTTCGCCGACGATGGTAGCGTTGGACTTGAGCAAATCCGTGAACCGGTTGCCTGATTTGGCAGCCACTTTAAAAGACACGTGCAACAACTGCCGAACGTTCGCATTGAATCGAGCATCGCCGGGGATGTGCCGAATAGTACTGGCAAAGTGACCGCCGTCCCACGTAGCGACTTCTGCGGCCGATGGCAATCGAGTTTCTTCGATATCGATAACGCTGGCGTAGGGGGCGCAGAATTCATCAATGTGCTCAAACGCGTAGGCATAGATTTCTTTGGCCAGCGATAGACCATCCCCTCCCGCTTCCGCAAGTCCGATCAACTCCTCGAGCCAAGTTGTCCCAGCCGTCTTGAGATGGATGCCCGCACCTGTGGCTTTGAGTGCTCTGCGAATGATCGGATAGAGGCCGAATTTGTCACTGCCACTATGCACGCTAAGTTTGAGGTTGGCTGGTAAGCCATATTGTCCAATAGCAAACCGAATGACGGCTAGATCGTCGAAGTATTCTCGTTCAAATTGGTTGAGATCGCCGACATAGTCAACCCCTTTATTGAACCGACCGGTGAACTTGGGAGCGATGGTTTGGATGGGCAATTTCTCGTCGGCGAGTGCTGCCAAGATGATCAACAATTCCGGTGGAGTTTGGGGCGAGTCCGTCTCATCCATCGACACCTCCGGTACAAAATTTCCGATCCCTTTTTTGTTCTCGATGTAACGATAGATTTCTCCGGCTTGTCGCGTTGCCAACAGGTATTTGCGAGCCACTCGTTCGACTTCCTCGAGTCGGATTACCAAGGGAGCTTCTAGACCTTGGATGGCGATCGGGCGCAACAACTCAGGATGCCGTTTTACAAATTGCGATATGTCTGCATCGCTAGCGGGCTTGCCAATGGAATCCGCCACATCGATGGTAAAAAAATTGGAGCAAGCCAAGAACCGGTCGACGGTCTTCTGTTGGATATGATCGGCATCGACGTACCATGGATGATTCCATCCCAGGTCGGCTACTGCGGATGCAGCCGAGTCGTAGACGCTTTGCGGTTCCGAGCCGATGAAGGTGTGTTCTCGATTGGACTTGTTCCAGACCGGCACGACGACGAAACCTGGTTTAGGCTTCATCTGCTCGGATAGCTTGAGGAATGCTGCAAGTTGCGCTTTGGCTTGGTGAGCAAATCGATCGCCCACTCCAAACGAGTAAGGTTCTAAAACAAGCATGGGTGTACCTTTTGGAGAGTGAATCCGACAGATTGTTATCGAATTCGCGGCATTAGAACATGGCCAGACCTGACTTTTGCCCACCTACTGACCCATTGGGATTCGTTTATCATTAAAATAGGGTGGGGCACCTGGAAATTCCATAAGTTACGTTCGTTCCACGAAATGCCCATCTGATCCAATCCAAGAATGCAATGATAAAATCACATACGACTCTCCTACAATTTCTCGCGTGTGCGCTAGCGGGAAATGCCGCCGCCCGCGCCGCGGACCCCATCGTCATCAATGACTTCGAGGGGACTGACTATGGCCATTGGATAGCCAGCGGCGACGCATTTGGAACAGCACCCGCGGGAGGGACGCTGCCTGGCCAAATGCATGTCGACGGATTTCAAGGAAGAGGTTTAGTCAACTCTTTTAAGGGTGGCGACAATGCTATCGGAAAACTCACTTCGCCGAAATTCAAAATCGAACGCAAGTTTGTCACGTTTCTTATCGGTGGTGGCGGCTATGCCAATGAGACTTGCATCAACCTGATGGTCGACGGCAAGGTCGTGCGTACTGCCACTGGCAACAACACCGAGGCGGGTGGGAGTGAAACCTTGGCCCCTGCCGCATGGGACGTTTTTGAGTTCGCGGGCCGCGAGGCGAGTATTGTTATCGTCGATGAACGGAAAGGTGGCTGGGGGCACATCAATGTCGATCACATTGTTCAGACGGAAGATCGTGGCTCCTTTCCACTGGCAGCGAAACCAGCGTCGCTAGCCCCTGCAGTACCGGAGATTACACGCCAATTGCGCATCCACGCGGACTTCCTTCAGTTGCCGCTGGTGCGACGTGAGGACGGCAAAAAACCGGGACTTGAAAAGCTCAGCATCGAAGCCGACGGGAAACTCATGCGGACCATGCACGTGGAGTTGCCCTCAGAAGGAATGCAGCCCGATTTCTGGTATTCCGCAGACCTTCGCGAATTGCGAGGAAAGCAAGTCACTATGCGTTATAAGTCAAGAGATACAAAAGCCTTGGAACGTCTTGAACTCGGCAACCAAGAGATTGTCGATCCGAAGGCATACGAATCCTTGCATCGCCCGCGATTCCATTTCAGTCCGCGACTGGGTTGGATGAATGACATCAACGGTAGCTACTTTCAGGACGGTCTCTATCACATTTTCTACCAATTCAATCCAGCCACAACGAGCAAGGGAGCTGGTTTCGATATGCATTGGGGGCACTCGGTCAGCAAAGACCTCGTCCATTGGGACGAATGGCCTGTTGCGATTTTTCCAGATGCGACTGGCCAATGCTATTCAGGTACGACAGTCATGCAGCAAAAGCCGATCCCTGGCTTGAATGAAGGGGCTAAGTTTCCGGCACCTGTGATGTTTTTCGCGGCCACGAGTCCATTCTCACAGCACATTGCCACCACGCCTGACAATGGTCGCAGTTGGAAACGCTTTTCCGGGAATCCAGTCGTTCCTAACATCGGCAATGGTGATCGCGATCCGAAGGTCATTTGGCACGAAGCTTCGCAGCACTATGTTATGGTGCTTTACGTAGGTGGTCCCGACACCTACAGGATTCTGCGTTCGAAGGATCTCATTAAGTGGGAGCAGGCGAGCGTTCTACCCAACTGGTACGAATGCCCTGAATTCCTCCCGATGAAGTCCGCTGTTACCGGCGAAGAGCTCATGCTGCTCTACGGTTGCTATCGCACGCCCAAGGACGCGAAGGATCCCTTTAGCTCCGACTCCTGCTACCAGCTAGGACGCTTCGACGGCAAAACCTTCACGCCCATTACAAATCTGCGCAATGCGCATCGCGGCACCAATTACTACGCGGCCCTCGTCTTTATGAACGAGCCCAACAATCGGCCGATCATGATGGGCTGGGCGCGAGGAACCCGCTTTCCGGGAGAGATCTTCAATCAGTGCGCCAGCGTCCCACTGCTCATGCAGATGAAGGCAATTCATGGTGAGGATACGCTTTGCTTTGAGCCCGCCGAGGAAGTCAACAAGCTGCGTGGCCAACCGCTATTCAAACTCAATAACGTATCTATCGCCGAAGCCAACGCCAAGCTTCAGGGTCTTGTCAGCGACGCGGCTCTCGATGTATCGGTCCGCTTCCGTCCTGAAGCAACCGGCAACGTAAACGTCACCATTCGCGGCATTCGCTTCACCTACGATATTGCCACCAAAATTCTCAAACGAGCCAATCAAAGCAGCCAACTCCATCCAGGCGAATTCGTCGACGCACGCTTTCTTATCGACCGAGGCGTCGTCGAGAGTTTTTGGAATCAAGGCGAAGCGGCATACTGCATTGGGTCCCTTCACACCGATACGGGCCCGGCCTTTGCAATCGAAGGCAATGCGGTCATCGAGGAGATCGTCGTTTATCCCATGGCCGATATCTGGAAGTAAAATGATGAAAACACTAATGAGGCGAGCATTTTGAATTTCTACACCAGTTGGACTCGCATTGCAATCGTAATGATGCTACTGGCTTGTTTGTTCCTATCCCGCATGGCTGTAGCAGAAGAGCCGAAATTTCGCGACATTGAATACGGCAGGGTCGGTGACATTACGTTGAAGCTGGATTTCTACGAGCCTACCCAGCGTCGACCGGAACGGCCATTGATCGTTTGGATCCATGGGGGTGCATGGCGCTCGGGAAGCAAATCGGACGTTCCCATAGCCAAGCTCCGCGAGCAAGGTTTCGCTATTGCAAGCGTGGACTATCGTCTTTCGCCTGTCGCAAAGTTTCCCGCACAGATTTTCGATATCAAAGCAGCGATCCGATATTTGCGAGCCAATGCGGGCCGTTTCGATGTCGATGCAAATCGCTTCGTTCTCGCTGGTTCGTCTGCGGGAGGGCATCTTGCCGTGTTGGCGGCTGTCTCGGATGGCGTGCCTGAACTGAGCGGCGACTTAGGATCACCGGACAAAAACTCTGCAAGGGTAAAGGCAGTAGTTTCGTTTTTTGGAGCAGGCAATCTTCAAACGATTCTTTCGCAATCGACGCCGTTTGGGCTCGGTGTGAGAGTGCCTGCTCTTGAAAAGTTTCTGGGTGGTTTACCAGATCAGCAGCCCAACCTCGCACGTCTGGCAAGTCCGGTAGAGCACATTGACTCACGCGATCCACCATTGTGGCTGTTCCATGGCGATCAAGATCCCCAGATGCCGATCAATCAATCGCACGAACTGGATGGGGCTTACAAGAAAATTGGCTTACCGGTGCGGTTTGAGGTGGTTCATGGAGGCAAGCATGGAGGATCCGGCTTCTTTACCGATGCGCAACTGCATCGCCTCGGGGATGAGTTGTTTGAATCGCTGACGACGGAACTTTCGTCTGGTAAGCGTTAATCCGATGGTTTGGCGTGCAAACATGGACTAATATGATAGTCATTGCCACTTACACGGTACGGGTCCCCTTTATCCACCTGGGCAAAACCCAAGACACAGGTTTTGAAATCGACGTGAAATCATGACGCACATATTGGTGGTAGACGATTCTGCAACCGAGCGACGGCGGGTGGGGCGGTTATTGGAGAAAGGGTTGGACTCCGCAATTGTTTCTTATGCGGAAAATGGTAGGGCGGCTCTTGATTCGCTTCCATTGAAGTTGCCCGACTTGATCGTGACTGATTTGCGGATGCCAGAAATGGATGGTCTTGGTCTGGTCGAAAAAGTTGCTGAAGGTGGCTTTGGTATCCCTGTAATTTTGATGACGAGTTTTGGTAATGAGGAGATCGCGGTACAAGCACTGAATGCCGGAGCGGCCAGCTACGTTCCAAAATCCGCTCTCGGTAAACACTTGATCAAAACGGCCGAAAATGTGATTGCACTTTCGCAAGGCAAAAAAAGCCGGCAGCGAGTCCTGCAGGCGTTGACCGAGGTTCATTCACGGTTCGTGCTGGATAACGATATCACGTATATTCCTCCTTTGGTTAGCTACCTTCAAGAACAAATAGCCTTGATGCGAATTCTTGATGAATCACAGTTGATACGCATAGGCATTGCATTGTGCGAGGCGCTGACCAACGCAATCCACCATGGCAACCTGGAGCTGGATTCGGAATGGCGGCAGAACGACGAAGAAAAGTATTTCAGAATTGCGGAGGAACGTCGTTGTATAAAGCCCTATTCGGATCGCAGGGTGCGGATGGTCGCTACGTTGTCGGATCGAGAAGTACGTTTTGTCATTGATGACGAAGGACCGGGCTTTGCCCTAGTCGATTTGCGAGACCCAACCGAGGAGTTCAATATGGATCGGATGGGAGGGCGAGGCTTGCTTCTGATTCGCAGTTTTATGGACGAGGTGACACATAATGTCGTTGGGAATTCTATTACAATGATAAAAAACGTCGTTCCATTGGATTAGTGATCGATTCTACTCTCTTGAGGCAATCAAACGATGACTAGCGTTTTCGATATGGATGGAGCTTTGGAAAGAGTCGAAGGAGACCACGAGTTACTCGATGAATTGGCAAGAATCTACTTGAATGAATCGTCGGAACTATCGATCGCGATATCCCATGCGATGGAGCAGAACGATATCATCGCTGCCACCAAAGTAGCGCATACGATAAAAGGGGCTTCGTCCAATTTCTGCGCTCAAGCGATTTTTGATGCGGCTTGGAATTTCGAGCAATTGCAGCCGTCGAACAGCCCTGAGGAAATCGCGTTAGCCTATCGTACCCTGCTTCACGAACTAGAACGACTGAGTCATGCCATCCGGCAAGAGTTCCATATTCGGCAGTGAGGATTTAGCGATGCTTTCGCAATTGCCCAATCGCCATCGATGGCGTTCGAAGTGGCGTTCAGAGTGGCGTTCGTGGATTTCAATCACTACCCTTGCGATTGCGTTAGCCGCCGCGCTGACCTGGTTGGTCGGTTGGATTGGATTGGCGGCCATCCATCGAATGTCGACGGAGAGCTTGGAGGCTCGCCTAAGTTCCGAGGTAGAAACGTGTGTCCTCGCCTTGGAGACGTGGCTCGATGACCAACGGAAAACAGCACAGAGCTGGGCTGGCGAAGCGGGGGTGCAGAACGAGATCGTCGAGTTTATGAATTCGCCTACCCAGCGCGACTGGCAGCGTGATCACGTGCTGGCGAGCGACGAGCTGAAGGGCCTTCGAAGGCGATTATCGCCTGTCTGCAAGTCGCATGACTTCGTTGGTTTTGTCGTGCTTAATCGACAGGGGCGACAGGTCGCTACTCTCCTGGACGCTGCACTGGGACTTACGCTCGATGCAAAGCCAATGGAATCCATTCATCGCGTATTTCAGGGCGACACGGTGGTCACACTGCCTTTTGCTTCCGACATTGCATTGCCTGCCGAGAATGGACTGCTTCAACAAAAGCAAACCACGATATTGGTTGCCACTCCCATCTGGGATAGTCAGGGGACCGTGATTGCCGTACTTGCTTTTCGATTGCGAACCTCTGGTCCATTTGCTCGCGCATTGGAAACAGCTAGGCCGGGCAAAACAGGTGAGACCTATGCCTTTGACAAGAATGGGTTGCTGCTAACCGACAGCCGATTTAATGATCAATTACGTCGGTTGGGACTAATCTCCCCAGCCCCAGAAAGTCGCTCCGTGCTTAAGGTAATCTTGCGAGATCCGGGGGGTAATTTGACCGAAGGTTTTCGTCCTGCGGTCGCCACAGAGTTGTTGCGGCTGACTCGGATGGCGGCAAGCGCCACCCAAGGACGCAACGGTGTCGATGTAACAGGTTATCGCGATTACCGCGGCGTGCGCGTGGTGGGTGCTTGGCGTTGGCTGCCAACCTACGAATTCGGGGTTGCACGCGAAATTGACGTGGCTGAGGGATACGCGTCACTCGTGGCCGTTGAGCAAATCTTTCTGGTTTGGCTCGGCTTGTTTGCCATCGCCTTGGTGGTAAGCATCGTGCTGCACTATCGCCGGCAGCGAACAGAACATCTGCGGGCGCGAACGCAGGAAGCTCTCACCGCGCTCACGAATCGATTTCAGGCGGTTCTCGATTCGGCAACACAGGTTTCTATCATTGCCACGGATATGTCAGGGCAAATCACCGTATTCAATTCGGGGGCCGAACGCATGCTTCAATATAGGGCCACGGAAATGGTAGGCAGTCAGACGCCAGCGGTAATCCATTTGGAGTCCGAAGTCCGCGCGCATGGCGATAGACTTACTAGCGATTTCGGCCGACCGATTCACGGGTTTGACGTGTTTGTCGAGGTTGCAAGACAAGGCAAATACGAAGAGCGAGAGTGGACGTATGTTCGTAAAGACGGTAGTCATTTAACGGTGAATCTGGTCGTTACGGCGCTGAAGGATTCGTCCGGTGAAATGACGGGCTTTCTCGGTATTGCCAAAGATGTGACGGAAAGCAATCGGGCGGAAGTCGCCTTGCGTCACGAGCGCTTTTTATTGCAAACACTGATGGAGAATGTTCCAGACAGCATCTACTTCAAGGATTTGAATAGTCGTTTCCTTCGGATCAGCAAGGCCCTTGCGGATCGATTCGGTCTTACCGATCCGCAATCGGCGATTGGTAAAACGGACTTCGATTTCTTTACCCTAGAACATGCGGAGCGAGCTCAGGCGGATGAGCTAGAACTGATGAACTCCCAACAACGAGTGATCGACAAGGAAGAACGCGAAACCTGGTCGGATGGTCGTCGTACATGGGTCGCAACTTCAAAATTCCCCTTGTTCGATGAGGCGGGAAGGATGGTCGGTACGTTTGGAATTTCTCGCGATATCACCGAGAGGCGATTGGCGGATGAACGCTTTCGGTTAGTCGTCGAGGCCTCGCTCAACGCGCTCCTAATGGTTGATCGCGACGGTAAGATCATCTTGGTGAATTCGCAAGCTGGAAAAATGTTTGGCTACCATCGCGACGAATTGCTCGGTCAATCGATTGACATATTAGTTCCGCTCCCTATTCGCGATTCGCATCCGCAGCTTCGCACTAGCTATTTTGAGAACCCAGAAGTGCGTTCGATGGGTTTCGGGCGTGATCTGCAAGGGATTCGAAAGGACGGCACCAGCGTTTCCATCGAGATTGGTCTCAGTCCACTTGAGACCGAAGACGGTGTCTTTGCATTGGCATCCGTAATCGATATCACCGCCCGCAAGGGACTGGAAGACTCTCTACGAGCTGCGAAGGACGCCGCCGAAGCGACCAGTCGCGCGAAGAGCGACTTTCTCGCAAACATGAGCCACGAGATCCGCACACCGATGAATGCCATCATTGGGATGACGGAACTCGTGCTGGGCACCGAACTACCTACCACCCAGCGCGAGTACTTGGCGATGGTTCTTGAGTCCGGCGAATCGTTGTTGGCGATCATCAATGAGATACTCGATTTCTCAAAAATCGAAGCCGGGAAAATGAAACTGGAGCACGTCAATTTCCCACTTTGGGATAACGTGGGGGACGCAGTGAAGTCATTGGCATTGCGAGCACACAGCAAGGGCTTGGAGTTGGCGTACCATATTGGCCGCGATATTCCCGAGATGCTGGTCAGTGATCCCGTTCGCTTGAGACAAATCATTGTGAACTTAGTGGGCAATGCTATCAAATTCACCGAGCGAGGTGAAATCCTATTGACGATTACGTGTGCCGATCAAAATGAAAACGCGGTTTTGCTGCACTTTGCTGTTACCGATACTGGTATAGGAATTGCGCAGGAAAAGCAGAAACTCATTTTTGATGCCTTCACCCAGGCGGATAGCTCAACAACCCGCCGCTTCGGCGGAACTGGGCTGGGGCTTGCCATCTCCTCACGAATGGTCTCTCTGTTCGGGGGGAAGCTGGAACTTACGAGCGAGTTGGAAAAGGGAAGTACTTTCTCCTTCACCGTGTGGTTGGATCGAAGCGCACAGGTTCACGTTGGAAAATCCCATATGCAGTCTGACTTCTTAAACGGCACGAACGTCCTGATCGTTGATGACAATGCCACCAATCGCCATATCATCCAAGAAATGGTGCGAGGCTGGGGCATGATTCCGCAAGTCGCTGCCTCCGCATTGGAAGCTCTTGAACAATTGGAATTGCCCGGTGTTCCCATCCCGCTTCTGTTGACGGACATGCACATGCCAGAGATGGACGGGATCATGTTGGTCGAACAGATGAGACGGAATCCAAGACTCGTGGACGTTGGAGTTATTGTTTTGTCCTCTGGGGACCCAAGCAGCGACGCGGACCGTTGGGACAAACTCGGGGTAGCGGCTCGTTTGATGAAGCCGGTCAAGCAATCGGAACTGCTGACCGCGATTGAGAACGCGCTCGCCTTAGGCAATCGTGCAACCGCACGGGTGGATGTGCAAGCCAAGGAAGACTTGCCACCCATCCGCCCCTTGCGCATCCTACTGGCCGAAGACGGACTGACCAACCAGAAACTCGCCGTAGCGCTCTTGCAAAAATGGGGGCACGTGGTGACAGTTGCAAACGACGGTCGAGAGGCCGTGCACGCTTATGAGACCCAGCCGTTTGATCTAGTACTGATGGACGTGCAAATGCCAGAAATGGATGGACTGGAGGCGACCGCATGCATCCGAGTTTTGGAAGGCAAGCTAGGACGACATACTCCGATCGTCGCCATGACCGCCCGTGCCATGAAAGGAGATCGCGAGCAGTGTCTGCAATCTGGAATGGATGGCTATGTCTCCAAGCCCGTCCGGCAACGTGAACTCTATCAAGCTATCGCGGCCTATTTTGTCCCATGAATTTGGAGTGCTGAGATTCATCCGAGCTGTAAAGCGAGCGGAAGACGGAGAGCTACCCTCCCCTCGCTTCGCTCGACCCTCCCGGAGGGAGGGTGACGTCACTCTCCCTCTGGGAGAGTCGGCCTGAAAGGCCGGAGAGGGGTTGCATCACACTGGTCGTTTTCAGCCTGCCGTTCGCCTAAAAAGATTCGGCGTCCGGGGCCCGATTGCAGCTATTGGATTCGGATTTCCGGCCCATCGTACTTCGTAAAAATCATCCTGCCAGCTTGGGTTTGAAGGGTACTTGTCACTACAACACCGATGGTTTGATTAACGCGTTCTCGGCCCCCTTCGACAACCACCATCGTACCGTCATCCAAATAGCCAATGCCCTGGTCTTGGCCTTCGCCGGTTTTTACCACTCGCACTTGAAATCCTTCACCGGGCAAAAACTGAGGGCGAAGTGCACTGGCAACTTGATTCAGGTCGATCACCTCGACGTTGTGCAATTTGGCAACTTTGTTGAGGTTGAAGTCACCCGTGACCAGCTTGCCGTCGAGGTGCTTGGCAAGCAGTACGAGCTTCATATCGACCGGCTGGCCAGCGAATTCAGGCAATTCGCGGTCGTACATCATGAAGTCCATTTTTTCGCTGGTGCGCAAGCGATTCAAAATATCCAAGCCTCGACGCCCTCGGACGCG
>Ga0105048_10006665_pt1 | contig 18608 bp, 16 predicted proteins | sample MAT05_FD_78382 | JGI IMG/M metagenome (GOLD analysis project Ga0105048, IMG submission 78382) | Freshwater microbial communities from Lake Fryxell liftoff mats and glacier meltwater in Antarctica - MAT-05 | ecosystem: Environmental > Aquatic > Freshwater > Ice > Liftoff microbial mat | place... | reverse complement strand
GCCCGGCTCGGCCAGCGCCTCGATGTGGAAGATCGCGCCCGGCGCCTCCACCGTCTCGATCGCGCCGGTCTCGGGGTGGATGAGCTGCAGCGCCCCGTTGTTCGCGGCGAGGAAGCGCCCGCCGGCGAACGCGGAGGTGGTCGGGGCGATCGGCGTGTCGAGCGTGGTGCCCTCCAGGACGTCGATGATCGCGCCCGGCACCAAAAATCGCCGCAAGCACGGATCGTGGGCGATGACCTGCTCGGCCCCGAGCGCGCGGATCGGGGCGAGGCTGGCGGTGCCTTCGAGCACGAGGCCCTCGCTCGTGAGGCAGCGCAGGCGCCCGTCGTAGAGCTCGACCAGCGCGCGCGCAGACCCGCTCACCAGATCGAGATCGCCGAGGTGCGCGCCCGTCTCGAGCGACCACATCGACACGACCGGTCCGGACTCGATCGCGTACACCACCGGCTTCAGCGCGCTCGCGATCAGCCGGACGACCCAGCGCCGCTCGCGCGACGCTCCGATCGCGACCCACGGCGTCCACTCCATGACGCCCTGCGCCACCTGCTCCTCCGCCGCACGCCGCAGCGCGTGTTCCTCGGGCAGCTCCAGACAGCGCTGGAGATACTGCATCTCGGCGAGGTCGCTCATCCGCAGGTCCAACATGAAGATACGTGCGCGCGGCCACGTTCTTCCCTGGCTTCGGCGAAATTACTCGGCGCGCTCGCGCCACTCGCTCAGGACCTCTTCGATGAACGGATTGATCGTCGGATAGTCGCCGAAGATCTTCAGCGCTTCCCGCGCGAGCACCTTTGCAGGCTTCACCTGTCCGAGCCGGAAGCGCAGGAGCGCCGCCCGCGCGAGCGCGAAGACGATCGCCTGACCGTGGTACACGAGCTCGGTCCGATGCAGCTTCGCGAGCCGCTCGAAGTTGCGCGCCGCATCGTCGAGCTTGCCGGTGTCTTCGAAGAGCGCAGCGGCGAGGCCGAGCGCCTGTTGCTCGTGCCATCCGGAGATCGCCTTTTTGGCATGCTTGCGGCTCTGCTCGGCGAGCTCAAGGAGCGCCTCCGCGCGCTGGGTCCGATTCCGGACCTCCAGCAGTCGTCGCATCTCGGCGGTCCATTCCAGGTGGTTCATCGCGGACTCAGTAGTTGAATCTGCCGCGAGCGTCGAGCGCTACCCGGCCGCCTTCAGCGTGACCCCCGGGACGAGGACGCTTAGCCGATAACAAGATGTCTTCTCGACGTCGAAGCACGCCCCAGCTCGAGCTGGCGCCGCGGCGGCCCAACGCCGAGCACCCCACGTGGGGCGGCGTTCGCAAGGGGGCAGGGCGCCCGAGGTCGGCGAAGGGCGTGCGGCACGTCGAGAGGCCGGCGCTCGCGTCGCGGCATCCCGTGCAGGCGACGCTGCGGGTCACGGCGGCGATCGGAGGGCTGCGGACCAAGGCCAAGGTGCAGGCGATCCGGCAGGCGATGCGCGCGGCGCACGAGAAGCGAGGGGACGAGTTTCGGGTGCTGCAGTTCTCGGTGCAGGAGACGCACGTGCATCTGATCGTGGAGGCGAAGAGCAAGGAGGCGCTGTCGCGCGGGCTCAAGGGGTTCGAGGTGCGGGTGGCGCGGAAGCTGAACGCGATCGCGGGCGGAAGGGGCGGGTGTTCTCGGACCGGTACCACGCGCGGGCGCTCAAGACGCCGAGCGAGGTCCGGCATGCGTACGCCTGCGTGCTGCTCAACTCGCGGCATCACGCGTCGCGGGCGCGGGCGAGCGACAGCGTCGATCCGTGCAGCTCAGGGATGTATTTCGATGGATGGAGCCGGCCCGTGTCGCCCCGCCCTGGCCCCTTCGATGACGACCCACGAGTACCTGTCGCGGTGCCGCGCACGGTGGCGGGTGAGATCGCTCATTTCGCCGGAGGAGATTCCGGGGAAGGTTCGCGCTACCTAGGCGGAGTCTCGAGCGCGTCGACGGCGCGCTTGGCGTCGGCGAGCCGGACGCCCGGGTTCTCTTCGCGGTAGCGCTTGATGGCTTCGATCTTCCGTCCGGACCGCAGGAGGTCGGCGACCGATGCGCTCGCGGGCGCGAGTGGGAGCGCTGCGGGCGGTGGTGTTGCGCGGAGGCGCTGGCCGATCATGATCCCGATGCTGAGCGCGGTGACGATGATGCCGGCGAGCGATACGAAGCTGAGGCTGATCATGAGGGCAGCTGCACTTGTACCGCAGGTTCGTGCGACGGAGCGACACAATGCGTCGGGGACCGCGAGATACCGAATCGGGGGAGCTGGTCGAGCTGCGAGGCCTTTCGCGGCCGTTTGCGTGGATCTATGCGCTGTTCTCCGCGCTGTTCTTTCTCTGGCTGGCCAGTGAGTACAACTATCAGACGCTGTACCTCGTCTTCAGCGGGTGGCTGGCGTTCGCGTCGGTGCTCATGTTCTTGCGTACCCCCAACGCCATCGCGGTCCACGAGAACGGACTGGTCGTGAGCTACCTGCGGCGGGACGTCTACTATCCGTGGACGGAGGCCGTTACGAGCTGGCTGCTCACAGATCAGGATCGCCAGCGCTCCTTATTCACGCTGGCCTTGCCGAGCGCCAAGTGATTGCAGGCGATCGCGCACGCGACCTGATCGAACGCGATCGGGACTCGATCACGGGCTGAGCGCGCTCGCCCAGGCTTCGGCCAGGCCGAGGCGCGCGATCCACGACTCGACGTAGGCGCGATCGATCGCGCTGCCCGCTCGGAGAAGCTCGCGAACGTCTTCGAGCTGGCGCGCGGAGCCTCCCGCGAGCGTCGACCACTCCAGCTTCGCGATGATGGTGTCCTCGACGCTCGCGACCTGGACCGTCATCCCGAGGAGCTGGAGTGGGCGGCGGCGGGCGAGCTCGGTGCGTGAGAACTCGCGTCGCTTCAACGGGACAACGTCGACCTTCCAGCCGGTCTCCATGTCGATGATGTTGAACAGGGTCTCGCGGCGAAGCGCGTCGACCGCCGCTTCGCGAGAGACGTAGTAGCGATCGGCGGGGAGCGCCGCGAGCAGAGCGTCGAGGCGGTCCAGATCCAGATCCACGACGACATCGAAGTCTTGCGTTGCGCGCGGTCGGCCGTGCGCCAGGCCCGCCACGGACCCCACGATCATATACGGGATCTGCAGCCGCTCGAGACGATCGACGATGGCGCGCAGCGCGTTCGCGAGGTCGTCGGTCACGGCTCGAGCACCTTCCCGCTCGGTCGCGCCGCGCGGTAGAGCGCGTCACCCCAAAGGATGCGCTCGAGCGCGGCTTCGACGTCGGCCTCCGAGTAGTCGGGGTGGCGGCCGCGGATCCCGGCGCGCATCACGTGGCGGCAGAAGAGCGAAGCGCGCAGCCCCTCCTCGACCCGCTCGCCAGGGGTCATGCGAATGCGTCGCTCGCGGAGCACGCGCTCGGCGTCGGGATGGGTGTCGGCGGCCATGAAGGCGGTACAGTATCAGAACCCCGAGAACGCGCGCAGCATCGCTGCGTCCGGGGTGGTGCGCCCCTCCGCGTCGCGCAGCGTGAGCACCGACTCGGCGCGCGGCGCGAAGTCCCAGCGCAAAGTCCACACCGCGAACAGCGGGGGCTTCGGCGCGTGCGCGACGATCGAGGTGCGGGCGACGACGTGCAGGCGGGCGTCCTGGGCCGCGGCGGCGAGGCGGTCCTCGGTGCGCGCATCACCGCACAGCACCAGCGTGCCGGAGGGCGCGAGCACCCGTGCGCCGGCCTCGACGTAGGCCTCGATCCCGCCGCGGTACTCGATGCGGGCGAACGCGCGCTGCTCGTCCATCGCGTCGACCGCGGTGTCGGGCGGAAAGTAGGGCGGCGTGCCGGTGACGAGATCGAACGCACCAGGGACGACGCCGTCGCGGAGGTCGCCGTGATGGACCGTCACGCGATCCGATACGTGATTGCGCGCGACGTTCTGCTGCAGCAGCTCGAACGACATCGCCTGCGCCTCGATGCCCACCAGGCGTGCGGATGGGAAGCTCCACGCGAGGTGCAGGAGCACCGAACCGATCCCGCAGCCGAGATCGAGGATCGTCGCCGGCGCCGTTCCCGCGTGGACCGCGACGTACGCTGTCACCATGTCGTCGCTCGAGAAGCGATGCCCCTTCGCGCGCTGGAAGATCGTGAAGTCGCGCGTCAGCCGATCTTCAGTGAGCATGGAGCTCCCAGGACACGCGATCAGGCGCGCCGAGCACCGTCTTCACACCGCCGCGCGCGATCGTCCCGCGCGACACCTTCACGACCGCGCGGGTCCCCGCCAGCACGGACAGATCGACGCCGTCGCCGACCTTCACGGCCAGCGACAGCGAGGCCGACGACAGCGGCGCGCGCCCGAGGATCACCAGGTCGATCGGCTCTTTCGCCGAAGGTAGAAAGCGCATCTTCAGATCTGCGCCCTGCAGCGTCACCGTCGCCGTCCCCACCATCAGCGCGAGGCCGTTCAGCGCGCGCGTCGCCAGCGCCTTCTCCAGCGCGCGCGTCTCGGAGGCATCGAGGCCGTCGTGGCGCACGTCGATCCCCGCGAGGATCATCTCCCGCTGCGGTCCGGCGGGAATCCGCAGGCTGACCAGCACCTCGAGATGATCGCCCGCCGCCTCGATCGCCACCGCCCGCGTCACGCGCGAGTCGTGCGCGAATGCCGCGAGGGGGACGAAGAACGCGGCCAGGATGATGAGCTTCAGTGACACGAGAACGACTGGAACATCTTCACCAGCGTGGGCGTCTGGTGCGACTTCAAATGGCGCGCCGAGCTGCGCATGTACATCGGGACCTCCGCGGTCAGCGACTGCCGCGAGACGCCCGGCGCATCGAACTTACCGTTGCCGTCGGTGTCGACGTAGATCGGGTTGGTGAAGGCGTACGGCTTCACGGTGCCGACCTGGTTGGGCTTGAGGTTCTTGAAGGTGTCGAAGTCGATGCCGAACGCGCTGGCGAGCGATCCGACCGCGTCGCCGATCTGGATCGACGGGATCTCCAGCGGCGTCACGATCGGCCACATCGAGCGGTCGCCGCGCGCCTCGACGATGATGAACGAGTCGCGCGTCACCGGGATCTCGATGTCGAAGCGCGCCAGCTCCTCGCGCGTCTTGCGGAGGGTCTCGACCGTCTTCCCGTTCACGATGATCGTGACCTCGGTGAGATCGATCCACGAGGCCGCGGTCGCCTCCACCGTCAGCGTGACCTTGCCGCCCGAGGCCGCCGCGGTCTCGCCCATACCCTTGCCGTTGGCCTGCACGAAGAGGAGCGGGCCGTTGGTGAGCATCGCGTCCTGCGACTTCATCGCGCGCACGATGTCGAGCTCGGGGATGTTGCCGGGCGTGTCGTTGGTGACGCGGGTGTAGGTGCGCGGATAGCCGGTCTCGTCCTCGAGATCGTGCGAGTCGCTGTTGGCGGTCGCGGTGAACCTTTTGCCCTGATCGATCAGCGTGAACCAGTCGTCCATGCCACCGGGGAACGCGACGGAGCCGCGGTCGTCGCGCAAGACCTCACCGGGCGGCGAGAACATCGCGGGCAGCGGCGGCGGCGGCAGCACCAGCGGCACGCGATAGGTGCGGATGAGCTCGAAGTGCTTGCCGTTGTAGATCTCGAGCGCGTCGAAGTTCAGGCTGAAAGCCGCGGTGTCGAACTCGCGGCCCATCGGCGGGGCGAGGAACAGCGAGGGGTTGTCGGTCGGGATGCCGAGGTCCGGGTCGTAGTGATACTGGTTGAAGTATCCGAGGATCGCGTCGCGCGGGTGGTTCACTTGCACCACCGTCTCTTCCGGTGAGTACGCCCCGCGAGCGCGGATGTTGTCGAAGATCTGATCCGGCTTTTGCCCCGACCACTCGAACGCGCCCTTGGTGATCGGGCCCGCGTCGTAGCGCAGCGGGAAGCCGTTGAAGTGCCCGATCTCCAGCGTCGTCATCTCCAGGCCGACCATCGTCTGGAGATAGGGGGCGAGGCCCAGGCGGGTGAGCTCGGGGCGATAGTCGGTGATGAAGTTGTGGTCGGTCGCGACCGCCAGATCGAGGCCTTCGGCGGCCGCTGCGGTGATGCGATCCGGCAGCTCGAACGCCGAGTCGACCGACGGCTGCGCGTGGAGGTGATAGTCACCCGAGATCCATCCCGGCGTTGGGCGTTCTTGCACCAGCGTCGCCGCGATCATCGCGATCACGCCCGGCTCGACCGTGATCGACTGCTTCGACACGCCGTACTCGATGCCGTGCGAGCAGTACACGTCGTAGGTCCCCGGTCGCACGTGGGTCGTCACCGGCTCGACGCCGATCATCACCACCTGCTCGAGGTACTCGCGCGTCGCCACGTCGGACGGGCTGTCGGGGACGAGGTCGATCGCGCGGCGGTGCTCGCCGGCCTTCAGATCGTAGAGGAAAGACTTCGGATCGAGGCCCGCTTGGCCCTCACCGTAGCTCGCGACGAACGAGCACTTCGCGGGCAGTGGGCGCCCGTCCTCGCCGTGGACCTGCACGCTCACCCGGCCGGGGAGCGTCATCTCGATCTCGAGCGGCGTGGTCTGAGATGCGGTGATCTCGAACGGCACCGCCTCGGTCGTGGCGCGGCCCTCGGAGACGATGCGGTACGTGTAGCGACCCGGCTCGTAGTCGCCCTTGATGATGCCTTCGAGGTTGGGCGTGTGCTGGCTGTAGTTCTTGCCAGCCGCGTCGTAGGTGACGATCGAGACGTCGGTCTCCGGGGCCTTGGTGAGCGCGCTGCGAACGCGCGCCGCGAACACGCCGGTCTCGGTGCCGCGGATGTCCATCACCACGTCGCGGATCGAGGCCACGTCGCCGCGGCCGACGATGAAGTACTTCTTGAACGAGAAGGTGGCGCGATCCTCGAGGAACTTCGGCGCGGCGGCGTAGAACGCGCCGGCGAACGAGGAGTAGTTGAACGGCACGACCAGGTCGTCGACCCGCGCGCCTTCGTATCCGGCGCGCGACGCGAACGAGATCGCCGGGTCCTTCACGCCGCTCGCGAAGCCGTAGGAGACGTGCTCGTTCACGGTCGCGAGGAAGGGCGTGACGATGCCGGGGAGCTGCGGGAGCGGGAACGGCTGCTTGTACAGCGCCTCCAGCGTGAAGCGCAGATCGAAGCCGGCGGCCGGCGCGAAGACGGTGTTGCCTGCGCCGAAGAGGATCACGTCGCCGAGGGGCATCGCGAACTCCGCGCCGTTGGTGAGCGCGTCGACGCCGGCGCCGGGGAGCTGGACGGTCCCGCCCGACACGTTGCGCACGGTGGTGGTGATCTCGACGTAGCGCTTGCCGGGATAGAGCCGGTACTCGTTGGTCATGTCGAGACCCTCGCCGAGCACGAGGTCGTTGATCGTGGTGAGCATGAAGAGGAACTCACCGCCGCGCCCGCGCACGACGATCGAGGCCGAGCCGTCGTCGTTGTTCGCGACCGCGATGCCGTCGTTGGCGGGCTGCATCGCCTTCAGGAAGAACGCCGGGAACATCTCCGAGAAGTTGTCGAAGCCGGCGCCATCGCGGCCGCCGGGGCGCTGGAGATCGGCGTCGATGATCGCGCCGCCGTACACGCCGAAGCCGCGCGAGAAGCCGGTGCCCTGCACGATGATGCGGATCTGATCGTTCGCCAGTAAGTAATCGCCGACCTCGCCGAGCGCGCCGGGGCCGCCGATCAGCTCGGTGCGCGAGCCGATCTGGTGCGCGACGACGCTCGACTGATCGGTGGTGCAGGTGGCCAGCGCGAGAGGGACGAGGAGCAACAGGCGTTTCATGGGATACCTCAGAACGTGTACTGCACGAGGAGCGCGATCCGATGGTTGTCGCGCTCTTGCTCCTCGAAGGCAAAGGTCCCGTTCAGGCTGAGCCGGATCGGGTAGGGATCGACGAAGTAGGACAGGCTGATGGTGTGCTCGTTGACCCCGTCGCCGTCCACCTCGGTGTTCGGCTCGAACCAGGCGAACCGATAGCCCGGCTCGAACCCGTTCCAGTTGTAGGTCCACTGCGCGTGGAAGCCGAAGCCCAGCGAGTCCGGGGTGCCGGCGGTGACCGGCTCGTCGTGCTGCAGCAGGAACTGCCCCTCGACGCGCAGGCCGGAGATCGCGATGACCAGCGAGCCCTCCGCGCCGATGATGCGATCCTCGAACAGATCGGGCTGCGTGCCGCGGGTGCGGTTGTCGATGAAGCCCGCCGCGCTGACCACCAGGACGTCGCTGTAGAGCAGGCTGAAGCGCCCGAACGCGGCGAAGTGGTCATTGTCGTTGAAGACGCGATCGCCGGTGTTGCCGTTGGTGACCGCCAGCGCGTAGCCGAGATCGAGGCCGTCCTTGCTGTCGAACGCGCGCGGTGAGTGCAGCATGACGCCGATCTGGCGGCCGGGGTGGAGGCCGATCGCCTCGTTGCCCTGCGTGCGCAGGACCCCGCGCGACTCGATCGGCTCGTCGATGAACTCGCGGCTCTCGGTGGATTCGAGCTCGGAGATGTCGTACGGCGGCTTGAAGCGCCCGACCTGGAGGTGCGCGGCAGGGTGGAACGCGTACGCGAGATACGCGTCGCGCAGGCCCACCGCGAGCTCGGCGTTGGCGTCGTCGGCGTCGCTCACCTGCGCGACCGCGGCGTCGAGCGAGAGGTAGCCGTAGAGCTTGTCGCCCCAAGAGGCCTTGAACCCGAGGCGCGCGTTGGCGATGCGGAAGCCGTCGTTGCGCCCGATCGCGAGGAGCGCGTCGTTCTGCACGAGCTCGCCGATGAAGCGGATGTACCCGCCCCACTCGAGGCGCACGGCCTTCCCCGCGGTGATGCCGATCGCTGGGGTGTCGGGCTGGAGCGCCGGCTTGATCTCGTCGGGCGTGCCCGGCGGGCTGTCGGGGCGGCGGCCGTAGTCGTAGCCGCTCGATCCCATCGGCATGTCGGCGCGCGGGAGGTCGCCGCCGTCCTCGGGCATGGCCACGCTGCTGGTATGGGTCTGGGCCATCGCGGAGGCGGGGATCGCGGCGAAGAGGAGGGCGAGAGCGGCGGTTTTGGCCATTTCTAGCCCGCCATTAGCCCGCATTGCTCGCGGCGTCACCTGTCCAGTATCACCTCGGGAACAGGGGCTGGATGATCGTCCAGGACGCCTCGATGTGAGGTAGCGTGTCGATGGTGCGCGCGCTCCTCATCGGTCTGTTGCTGGCGGGTTGCTCGAGCAACGAGCTGTTCGTCGCGCTGCACGAGATCCTGCGCGCGTCGGCGTATCTGTTCTTCCGGATGAGCGGCGAAGCGATCCTGGAAGCGCGCGCGTACGAGACGCTGCCGGATCCGCTGCGGCTGCCCTTTCCCGAGGATGGTACCTATCGGCTGCTGGTGTTCGACACGCCGCTCGACACGATGATAGCGCTGCCGGGCGACGACGGGATCTTCGCGACCCTGCCCGCAGAGACGCCGAGCGCGGAGGCGTGGTCGCTCCTGGCACCGCAATCTTGGCTGGAGATCGAGAGCAACACGTTCGTGCCGCGCACCGCCGATCTCGCGCCGTGGCTCGCGAAGTTCAAGGTGCCGCGGCCGCCGTGCCCGCCGATGCCGTCGACCCGCCCGATCCGCGGCACGGTCACCCCGACCTTCGACGTGACGGCGTCGGTGCGCTTCGACGAGCTGGCGGGCGGGCGTTTCGGCGGCGAGCTCACTGCGGTCGCGCTGCTGGCGACCTTCGAGACGCCGACGTCGAGGCCGGTGACGCACCTCGTGAAGTACGACGAGGTCGCGCACAGCTGGAGCTCGGCGTACGCGATCCCGGAGGCCTTGCGCGACTGCCCGGAGAACCTCGGCTCGCACCTGGTGCTCGACGTCGATGGGCCGGGCCGCGGCGTGGTCGGCCTGCGCAATGGCCCGCTGGTGCCGTTCGATCTCGCGCTCCCGAACGGCGGCGTCGATCGCAACGCGATCGTGCCGTACACCGCGATGTGCAGGAACGCGCGCACCAGCGTGGTGCTGAACGGGCTGGGCGCCGCTGCGCTCGGCAACCTGGCGGTCATCGGGGTCGAGGGCAACGTGGTGGTGGTGATCGAGCACGCCCCGTCGCATCCGGAGCTGCCGCCGCGGGAGTGTTATGTCGCGCCGACCGGGCTGTACGCGCACCGCGTGATCCCGATCGACCAGGACACCGTCTTCGTCGGGGGGTACGGGCTGAGCGGGGGCGTGTACTTGGACTTTCCACGGTGAGATTTCGCGATCCGATCGCCGCGCTGTTGCTCACCGCGTGCGCGCCGCAGATCGACGCCGCGCTGCCCGAGGGCGAGCCGGCGAAGACGTATCTGTACTTCGATCTGAACGGCGACGACTCGATCGCGGCGGTGCACGCGTATACGAGCGACGAAGCCGCGCGCGTGCTGGAGCTCGAGGCGACGACCCATCTCCTGGTCCTCGAGTATGATCAGCCGCTCGACACGATCGCGTTTCGCGGCGCCGACGCCACGGTGCGCGCGAGCGTGGATCAGCCGAGCAACGACGCGTGGCCGCTGCTGATGCCGCGTCGTGCCTCGGAGCTGGTGCCCGGATCGACCGCGTTCGTCGCTCGAGATCTCGAGTCGCTCCGGCCGTGGGTGGCGCGGATCTTCGTCGAGCGACCGCCGTGCCTGCCGGCCCCGCTCTACCGGCGGATCGAGGGCATCGCGGGCGGCGGCGATCTGAGCTTCGTTCTCCGCTGGCGCGATGAGCTGATCGTCGGCGTGGCGCCGGATATGGACCGCCACGATCCCGCCGCCGTGTACCGCCTGCCGGTCGACGGGCGCATGGCCACCCCGATCCCGCCGCTCAAAAGCGCGATGGTCAACTCTCCCGCGGTGCCCCTCGGATATCTGGACGGCGATACCTTGTGGGTGCAATGGGCGATGCCAGCGGTGCAGGGGGCCACGGTCTACGAGCTCGTCGGCGTCGATCTCGAGACGGGCGCGGTTCGCGATCGCTACGTCCCGGACGGGCTGCTGCCGGGGCTGCTGTTCGAGACCCTCGCGCATGGGTTTGGCACGGTGATCGGGCGAGGGCGCGTGTATTCGGAGAACGCGGAGCCCCAGCCGCTCGTGCTGCACCTCGATCTGGCCAAGCGCGCATGGGTCGTGATGCTCACCGCCACGTCCACGGACACCGACGCGTGCGCTCGGAACTACGGGCAGATGATCACCGAGATCGACGCGCCGGAGCAGGGCCTCATCGGCGTGGTCAACGGCCCCATCTCGCGCTTCGACCTCAATGTGCCGGGGTTCATCGTCGACGCGCCCACGCTGTCTGGGCCCGGGCCGTACTGTCGCAACGCGCGGACTTTCCTCCCCGATGGGACGGAGATCTTGGCCTTCGTGCGGCCCAATGGCGGCTTGGGCCAGCTCTGGCGCTCGCCGGGTGGCGCGTGGGAGCCGTTCGACGTCAGCACCGAGATCAACGCGCATATGCTCGCTTCGATCGGCCACCAGGTGCTCGCGGGTGGCCTGGTGAACCTCGCCGCGATCCTCGAGCGGTCCCCGGCGCGGCCCGAGCTCCCTCCCCGGCAGTGCCACGAGATCTCGCTGTCCAAAGTCCGCCTCGCGATCGCGGTCGACGAGCACACCCTCTTCGCCGGCGGCTCGAACGCGTCGAACAGCGGCTTCCTCGATTTCGCGCCCCCTTAGGGTGCGGATCGATCGTGGCGCTCTGCCTCATCCGAAGCGCACCGCTGCACGAACGCCTCAGCTGTCCCCGCTACGCCTGTGCCCCGCGGTGGCCTTTTTCGTGCATTGCGCGCCCGTCAAATGGCGACCAAGAAGACCCCAGCAAAAGTGACAGCGGCGAAATCCGCCGCGAAGAGCACGGACAGCGCAGCCAGCTTCCCGTTCAACGCGAACAAGGCGGCCGAGCACGGCCTAGCGGGCGCGACCGAGCCGCCCGAAGGCCAGCACGTCGATCCGCCGTCCGATGCCGTCACCGGCAGCACGCTCAGCGAAGCGAACACCTCGGCGAAGTCGGAAGCGCTCGATCGCGTGCGCGCGAACGACAGCGGTCAGGGCCTCACCACCAATCAAGGCGTCCCTGTGGCCGACAACCAGAGCTCGCTGAAGGCCGGCCTGCGCGGCCCTGCGCTGCTCAAGGACTTCATCCTCCGCGAGAAGATCACCCACTTCGATCACGAGCGCATCCCGGAGCGCATCGTCCACGCGCGTGGCTCGGGCGCGCACGGCTACTTCGAGTGCTACAAGCCGCTCACCAAGGTGACGCGCGCGGCGCCGTTCACCGAGGCGGGCAAGCGGACCCCGGTGTTCGTGCGCTTCTCGACGGTCGCGGGCGAGCGCGGATCGAAGGACACCGCGCGCGACGTGCGCGGGTTCGCCGTGAAGTTCTACACCGACGAGGGCAACTGGGATCTGGTCGGCAACAACATCCCGGTCTTCTTCATCCAGGACGCGATGAAGTTCCCCGATCTGGTGCACGCGGTGAAGCCGGAGCCGCACCACGGCATGCCGCAGGCGGCGTCGGCCCACGACACGTTCTGGGACTTCGTCTCGCTGATGCCCGAGTCTACGCACGTGCTGATGTGGGCCATGTCCGATCGCGGAATCCCGCGCAGCTACCGCATGATGCAGGGCTTCGGGGTCCACACCTACAAGCTGGTGAACGCCGAAGGGCAGGCCACGCTGGTCAAGTTCCACTGGACGCCCAAGCTGGGCACGCACTCGCTCGTCTGGGACGAGGCGGTGAAGATCTCGGGCGCGGATCCCGACTATCACCGCCGCGATCTCTGGGAGGCGATCGAGGCTGGCGCGTATCCGGAGTGGGAGCTGGGATTGCAGCTCTTCACCGAGGAGCAGGCCGAGAAGTTCAGCTTCGACGTGCTCGACGCGACCAAGATCGTGCCGGAGGAGCTGGTGCCGGTGACGCCCGTCGGGCGCATGGTGCTCGATCGCAACCCGGACAACTTCTTCGCGGAGACGGAGCAGGTCGCGTTCTGCACGGCGCACGTGGTGCCGGGCATCGACTTCACGAACGACCCGCTGCTCGCCGGGCGCATCCACTCCTATGTCGACACGCAGATCTCGCGGCTCGGTGGGCCGAACTTCCACGAGATCCCGATCAACGCGCCGGTCGCACCGGTCCACAACAACCAGCGCGACGGCATGCACCGCCAGGCGATCCATCGCGGGCGCGTGAGCTACGAGCCGAACTCGCTCGGCGGCGGATGCCCGTTCCAGACGGGGAAAATGGGCTTTGTCCCGTTCCCCGAGCCGGTCGAGACGAACGAGGTGCGCGGCAAGCCGGAGAAGTTCGCCGAGCACTTCAACCAGGCGACGCTGTTCTTCGAGAGCCAGACCGAGCCCGAGAAGGCGCACATCGCGGCGGCGTTCCGCTTCGAGCTGAGCAAGCTGACGGTGCCCGCGATCCGCACGCGCGTGGTGTCGATGCTGATGAACGCGTCGATGGAGCTCGCCGAGGCGGTGGCCGAAGGCCTGGGAATGGAGCTCCCGGAGGCGATGCCGCGCGCGATTGATCCTGCGCCGAAGCCCGAGGTCACGGTCTCTCCCGCACTGTCGCTGATGGCGCGGCCCGGGGATGGCAGCGTGGCGACGCGAAAGGTCGCGATCCTGGTCGCCGACGGCGTCGTGGGCGAGAGCGTGACCGCCGTGCAGGCGGCGCTGGTCGCGGGAGGCGCGGTGGGTCGGCTGCTCGGCCCGCGCATCGGCCCGTTCACCACGGCCGAAGGCAAGGTGATGGACGCCGACGCTTCGCTCGAGAACGAGGCGCCCGCGCTCTTCGACGGGCTGGTGCTCCCGGACGGCGCGGAGGCGATCGAGATCCTCGAGGCCGACGGCCGCACGATGGAGTTCATCAAGGACCAGTTTCGCCACTCGAAGACGATCGTCGCGATCGGCGCTTCGAAGGCGCTCCTCGAGGAGGCGGGGATCGACGCGGGCTTCGGCGTCGAGGTCGCCAACAGCGGAAAAGAAGGCAGCAAGGCGCTGATCGCGGGGCTGGCGAAGCATCGCCACTTCGAGCGCGAGACCGATCCGCCGCGCGTCTAGTCCCCTGGACGTGCGGACGGGAGGGAATCGCGCTAGCTTCCCGGCGATGCGCGCGCCCTTCGGCACCCTGGCGTTGCTCTTGGCCTCCGCCGCCCAGGCCGCGCCGATCGTGGCGCCGGTGCCGGTGGCGGTGCACATCGTCGCCCCGCAGTCGTTGCTCTCGTCGGCGGCGCGCTCTCGCTTGCTCGGCCTGCTGAGCGACGAGGTCGGTCGCACGACGCGGCTCGAGCTTTCGGGCGCGGGCGGCCTGGGCCTCGACTCGATGGCGCTCGAGGCGTGCAACGAGCAGGGCTCGCTCGCGTGCTGGGTGCGCGCCACGCGCTCGGAGGATCCGGAGTTCGTGCTCGCGCTGACGATGCGAGCTGGCACCGAAGGCCGCGTGAAGGCGGCGCTGCTCCTCATCCCCACCGACCAGAAGATGCGCGAACGCGTCCGCGCCGGCGGAGCGGATCCGGAGAAGCTGGAGGAGGCGATCTTCGCCGACGCGATCGCCATCGATCGCGAGGTCCGCATCGACGATCCGCGCTCGTGGCGCGAGATCGCGCGGGAGCTTTCGAAGAAGCTCCACGAAAAGAGCCCCAAGGGCGACGTCGGGACGCTGGTGATCCAAGCCCCCGCTCCCACCCTCCGCGTCCTCCTCGACGGTGAGGATGTGGGCGCGCTCGACAGCTCGGGGCACATCGAGCTGCGGCGTGTCGCGAGCGGCGGGTACCAGATGGGGCTCCGCGACCCGCAAGGTGACCTGGCGCACCAGCCGGTGCCCGTCGAGGTGGTCACGGCGACCGTCACGATGGTGAGGGCGGTGATCGACGCGCCCTCCAGCTCGGTGCCGCTCATCGGCGGCCTGGGCCTGACTGCCGTGGGAGCGGCGCTCACGATCTATGCTTCGTTCGCGCCTTCGAACCACGCGGTGTGCGTCGAGCCTTGCAATGGGGGCTTCGTCACGTTCGGGGAGGGCGCGGGCTCGAGCTCGGGCATCATGATCGCGCCGCTCGGCTATGGACTTGCGTTGGCCGGCATCGGCTGGACGGCCTCGCCGCTCCTCCTCGACGATTTCGACGATGCCACCTTGATAGGGCTGGGTCTGTCGCTCCTGGTCGGCGCGACGGTCTACGGTGTCTCGGCGCTCGCCGCGCCATGATACCATCGCCGGCTGGTGGACTTCTCACCTGACACCACGCCGAGCGCCCCCAAGGTGCGCTGGCTCGGCCGCTATGCGCTGATCGAGAAGCTGGCCGAAGGCGGGATGGGCTCGGTGCACCTCGCGCTGCGCGACGGCGCGCGCGGGCTGTGCGTGCTCAAGCAGATCCGGAGCGAGCTCGGAACGAACGACATCGCAGTCCGCCGCTTCTACCGCGAGGCCAGCATCGGTGCGCAGCTCATCCATCCGCGCATCGCGCAGGTGCTCGGCGCGGGCACCGAGGACGGCGTGTTCTGCATCGCCATGGAGCTCGTGCGCGGGCTGGACCTCGAGACCATGCACCGCGCGATGCTCGACAGCGATCGCGTGCTGCCGCCCGCGCTGGTCGTGAACGTCGCGCTGGGCGTGCTCGAAGGCCTGGGGTACGCGCACACCGCGCTCGACTCCAGCGGCGCGCCGATCGGCGTCGTCCACCGCGACATCACGCTGCGCAACATCATGGTGGGCTTCGACGGGAAGGTGAAGATCATCGACTTCGGCCTGGTGCGCGGCGGCGGTGATGACCTGAAGACGCGCGCGGGCGCGTTCCTCGGCACGCCGCGCTTCGCCTCTCCGGAGCAGGCGCTGGGCGCGGACATCGATCGCCGCAGCGACATCTACAGCCTGTCGGTCGGGCTCTTCGAGCTCCTCACCGGGACGTCGCTCGTGCGGCCGGGGCACATCGTCGAGATGCTCGACGCGATCGTGAAGAAGCCGGCGCCCTCGATCTACACGCTCAACCCGGCGGTGCCGCGCGCGCTGGCCGACGTGGTGGCGCGCGGCCTGGCCAAGCGGCCCGAGGAGCGCTGGCCCGATGCGGCGACCTACGCGCAGGCGCTGCGCGAAGCGGGAGGCGCCGAGCTGCGCGCGGATGCCGGCCAGGTTTCGGCGTTCATGCGCGAGCGGTTCCCGGGGCACGCGCAGGTGCTGCAGAAGCTCCTCGAGCGGGGCGAGCGGCTGGTGCAGGACCGCAGCGTCTCGTCCGACGACGGCCTCGGCAAGACCAGCACCAAGCTGGCGCCGCTCCTCGGTGACGAGAGCGGGCCGGAGCTCACCATCGCCGAGCGCACGCGGGTGTTCGCGGAGGAAGACGCGCTGACCTCGTTCAAGGAGTTCAGGCCGACCGAGACCGGCGACAATATGGTGATGTTCGCGCCGCGTCGATCGACCGGCTCGAGCCCGGCCCTCTCCCCGCTCTTGATGCGCGCGCCGTCGGGCAGCATCGGGCAGCCGCTCCTGGCACAGCCGTCGCGTGATCGCAGCATGCTGTCGATGGTCGCGGTGGCGGTGATCGCCGCCGGTGGCGCGAGCGCGCTGACCGCGTACCTCGTGGCGGCGCCCGCACGACCGCCGGAGGTGGTGGTGGTCGCGCGGCCGGTCGAGACGCCCGCGCCGACACCCGAGCCCCGCGAGATCCGGGCGGTCCCCGCCCAGGTCGTCGCACGCGCAGATCCCACGCCGGCGCCGGCATCCTCGGCCGCGCCTCCGAATCCGAGCCCGCGCCCCCGCACCGCGCGAACATCTCCCACGCCGATCGCGCCGGTCGAGCCCGCCGCGTCTCCTACGCCGTCGCCGAGCACGCCCGCGCCCTCGCCGACCCCGCCGCCGATCGAGTCGATCGCGTCGGTGAGCCCGCTGCAGTCGATGCTCGATCTCTACATCGCGGCGCCGACCGACGAGAATCGCGACGCGTTGGTCCACGCGCTCGAGCGCCACCCGGGCAAGGACACGATCGCGCGCCAGCTCGCGGTGCTTGGCCAGGTCACCGACCCGCAGGCCGCGATCAACCAGTTCAAGACGGCGATCGCGAAGCTCGAGCGCTGAGGCTCATTCGACGCAGGCCGAGGGCTCCTGCGTGCGGGTGATGACGGTGATGCCCATCGCCGACTCGCGGTCGAAGCGAGTCAGGGCCAGCAGGTAGAGCGGTCCGACGCGCGCGAGGTGCGAGACGGCGAAGTCGCTGAGCGTGTCGAGCGAGGCGCAGTACTGATACCTCGTGTGATACTGGCCAAATCCGCTGGCCCCGAAGTTTAGATCCACGATGCCGGTGTAAACGAAGCCGGGGCCCTCGGGCACGATCGTGCGGACGTAGCCGACGTGGCTGTCCTCGCGGCTCAGGCGCGACCAGCCGTTGTCGCGGAGGACCAACACGTCTCCGCCCTCGTTGCCCACCAGGGGACCGAGCGTGGGGTGGTTGATGATGCTGGTGATCGGGCTGCGGCTGATCAGAGCGCGCCCGTACTGGCTGTCGACGACGAAGAAGATGCGTTCACTGTCGCCGCCGACGGCGACCGCCACCCTGGGCCCCAGCCAAGCCACCGCCGGAATGTCGCTGCTGGGGCTCGCGTGCGTGCTCGTCGTGATCCAGCGATTGTCGTCGCCGAAGTGGCCGAGGCCGCTCCGTCCGTTGCCGTTGCTCGCGACGAACAGCTCGAACGGCACGCCGGCCGGTGAGCTCACCATCGCGTAGCGCGGCTGTTCCGAGAACCTGTGCGCGCCCGCGTTCATCACCTCGGTGAATCCAGCCTCGATCGTACCGCGGTACAGCGTGCCCACGCGGGTGATGAGCCAGAACTGCCCGTCCGGTGCGCGCGTCGCCGCCTTGAACTCCGGCTCGCCCTCGGGACGCTCCAGCGACGCGAGGCGGGTCGCGATCTTGTCCGCGAGATCGACCCGAAAGAGCTGTCCCTTCGACGTGCCGACCAGCGCAGTGGTGTCGTCGATCGGGACGATGAACGCGCCCGTCCCGAGGCCTTGGGGGACGACGGCCAGCGCGTCGTGGGTGTAGCGCGCGCCGAGCGTCCGGCACGGCGCGTCCTCTGGGAACGGCAGCACCCCGATCGCGTCGATCACCGGCGTTGGCGGGTTCGGCTGGAGCGTCCACGGCGAGGACTCGCCGACCGCGAAGGTGAGCTCGTACGCTTTTCCGTCGGGCGGTGGCCCACCCTGACTCGTGCTGGTCGCGACCTGCGGCTGCGGCCCGGGCTGGAGGCCGAGGCGCGCGACGTCGCACGTGAACGGGAACGCGTGGACCACATCGCCCTCGTGCCAGGTGAGCGTAGGGATCGCGACGGCGTCATAGGCCTCGATCCCGCGCAGACCCTCAGGGCCGGTGACGGCGAAGATGAACGATGCCGCGGTCGTGGACGGGAGGTCGAGCGCGGTGGTGGCCTGACAGCCGCACAGCGCCAGCGCGACGATGGGCCACCGCGACACCAGCGAATGATGCGCGGATTTGCCGCGCCGATCTACTTCGTGGAGGCGGCGCGGGTCCGCGGGAGGCGGGCCGACAAGTTGTACTGCTTCAGCTTCGTCACGAAGGTGCGCAAGGGCATACCGATCAGCTCCGCCGCGCGGGTCTGATTGCCATCGCACACGGCGAGCACCTCCGACATGCGGGTGCGCTCCAGCTCGCGGATCTCCTCGTCGATCGGGCGAAACTTGCGCTCGCCGGCCGGT
>Ga0105048_10006664_pt1 | contig 18611 bp, 17 predicted proteins | sample MAT05_FD_78382 | JGI IMG/M metagenome (GOLD analysis project Ga0105048, IMG submission 78382) | Freshwater microbial communities from Lake Fryxell liftoff mats and glacier meltwater in Antarctica - MAT-05 | ecosystem: Environmental > Aquatic > Freshwater > Ice > Liftoff microbial mat | place... | reverse complement strand
GTCCAGCCGTTCAGCAGAACGGCCAGACCAAAGAGGTGCAGGATCAGAAATCCGGGTGTTCCGGGGGTCAGGATATCGCTCATCGCATCGTGATGGCCGGTGATTCGGGCAATCCGATGGCGCAGCGATTGCCGCTTTCGGCGTGCCGCAATCCATGCCACCTCTCTCATCGTATCAAGCCGGACTCGATCCGCCAGCAGGAGACCGCAATGACCCACCCCCTGTTCGACCTCGCCGGCCAGACCGCCCTGATCACGGGCTCGGGGCAGGGCATCGGGCTGTCGCTGGCGCTTGGCCTTGCCTCGGCGGGGGCGCAGATCGTGCTGAACGGCCGCTCGGCGGACCGGCTGGCCGCCGCCGCACAGACGCTGCGCGACGCGGGCGCCAAGCCGCTGCTGCTGCCGTTCGACGTCACGGACCATGCCGGGGCCCGCAGTGCCATCGACACCTTCGAGGCAACGATTGGCCCGATCCACATCCTCGTGAACAACGCCGGCATCCAGCGCCGCGCCCCGCTCGAAGATTTCGATCCGGCCGATTTCGAGGCCCTGATGCAGACCAACATCGCGGGCGTGTTTCATCCCGCACAGGCCGCCGCCCGCCACATGATCCGGCGCGGCACCGGCCGGATCATCAACCTCGCCTCGATCCAGACCGCCCTCGCCCGCCCCACCATCGCACCCTACACGATGACCAAGGGGGCCGTCGCCAACCTGACCAAGGGCATGGCAACCGACTGGGGCCCGAAGGGCCTGCGCGTCAACGCCCTCGCCCCCGGCTACTTCGACACCCCGATGAACGCGGCCCTGGTGGCCGACCCCGACTTCACCGCCTGGATCACACGCCGCACCCCGGCCGGCCGCTGGGGAAAGCTGGAAGAGCTGCAGGGGGCCTGCATCTTCCTTGCCTCTCCCGCCGCCTCCTACATCAACGGGCAGGTGCTGTTCATCGACGGCGGCATGTCAGCCTGCCTCTAGCCGCCCGCAGGCCCAGCGGGCGGCATCGGCCACCGCCGCATCCTGGTCATTCACCAGCCGCGCCGCCACCGCCTGTAGCCCCGGCATCCCGGAATTGCCGATCGCATACAGCACGTTGCGCACAAACCGGTCCCGCCCGATCCGCTTGATCGGGCTGCCCGCAAACCGCGCGCGGAACCCGGCATCGTCCAGCACGGCAAGCTCCGCCAACTCGGGCGCGCCGACCCGCGCCTGATAGCCGATCTCGGTCGCAGCCTGCGCAAACTTGTTCCACGGGCAGATCGCCAGACAGTCGTCGCAGCCGTAAATCCGGTTGCCCATCAGCCCGCGCAACTCTGCATCCACCGGCCCGCTATGCTCGATGGTCAGATACGAAATGCACCGCCGCGCATCCAGCTGGTAGGGTGCGGGAAACGCCGCCGTCGGACAGATGTCCAGACACGCCCGGCACGACCCGCAGTGGTCAACCTCCGCCGCATCCGGTTCCAGCGCGGCCGTGGTGAACATCGCCCCCAGAAAGAACCACGACCCCAGATCGCGCCCCAGCAGGTTGGTGTGCTTGCCCTGCCACCCCAACCCCGCCGCCTGGGCCAGGGGTTTCTCCATCACCGGGGCGGTATCGACAAACACCTTGATCTCGGCGCCGGAAACTCCGGCAAACCACCCCCCCACCCGCTTCAGCCGCCGCTTGACCAGATCGTGGTAATCGCGGCCCTGCGCATAGACCGACACCGCCCCCCGCCCGCGCTCCTCCAGAACCGCCAGCGGATCGGCCCCCGGCGTATAGATCTCGGCGAACATCACCACCGACTGCGCCTCGGGCCACAGCGCCGCCGCCGACCCCCGCCAGTCCTCCCGCGCGGCCATCCAGCCCATCTGCCCGTGATGCCCCGCCGCCAGATACGCCCGCAACCGCCCCGCCGCTTCGGGCACCGCATCCGGAGCGCAAACCCCGACCTTGGCAAACCCCTCGGACAGGGCCCGTTCGATCAATGCTGTCTTCAACGCTTTCATTCTGACGAAAATATCCCACAGGGGGTCCGGGGGACGTGAGGTCCCCCGGCGCTCTTTGCTAGAAATCCAGATCGGCGTAATGCGCCGGCGGAGGAAAGCCCGGCACCTGATCTGCCAGCAACGTGCGGAAACTGGGGCGCGACTTGATCTTGGCATACCAGTCCTTCACCGTCGCATTGCGGTTCCAGTCGACGTCCGAGATGTAATCAAGGCAGCTCAGATGCGCCGCCGCGGTCAGGTCGGCAAGGCTCATGTCATTGCCCGCCAACCAGCGCCGCTGATCCAGCAGCCAGCCAAGATAATCAAGGTGATACTTGATCCGTCCCGCGCCGAACTTTACATTCTTGCTGTCAGGATAGCCCAGACCCATCACCTTCTTGTTCAGCCGCTCGTACAACAGCTTCGAGGTGACCTCGCCGTGAAACTTGTCGTCAAACCAGGCGCAAAGCCGGCGCACCTCGTAGCGGCCATCGGCGTCGCGCGGCATCAGCGTCGGGCCGGGCTGCGACTCGTCCAGATACTCGCAGATCGCCTGGCTTTCGCTCAGAACGCGGCTGTCGATCCGCAGCACCGGCACCTTCCCGGCAGGGTTGCGGCGCAGAAAATCGGGCGACGGCTCCCAATACCGCTCTTCGATCAGCTCCACCTCCAGCTTCTTTTCCGCCAGGGTCAGACGGACCTTGCGGCAAAACGGCGACAGCGGAAAATGGTAAAGACGGATCATGCATTGGCCCTTCAGGCGCGTCTGACCCCGTGATATCCGCCGCCGCGCCCGGGTTCAATCCTTTGCCTCTTGGGCAGGCGGCAGGCCCCGCCCCTTGCCCTCAAAGCACGCGGCCCGGCCGTCGGAGGCGATGGTTTCGGCGCCCGACAGGATGCTGCGGGTTCGCTGCCGCACGTAATTTGACGGCTGCGAGGCGGATCGCCCCTTGGGGTCGGGCAGCACCGCCGCCAGCCGTGCGGCCTGCGTCGGGCTCAGATCGCGGGCATCGACACCGAAATGGTGCTGCGCCGCCGCCTGCACGCCGAACACGCCCTCATCAAATTCGGCGACGTTCAGATAGACCTCTAGGATGCGCTGCTTGGACCAGACGAGTTCGATGACCGGGGTCAGCACCGCCTCCATCGCCTTGCGCAACCAGGATCGCCCGTGCCACAGGAACACATTCTTGGCCACCTGCTGGCTGATGGTGGACGCGCCGCCTCTGCCACCCGCATCCACCACCGCGCGGATCGCCGCCACGTCGAACCCCCAATGCAGGCAGTAATTCGCATCCTCGGCTGCGACCGCCGCCCGGCCCATCGCGGGGGCAATCGCCGACCAGTCCACCCAGTCGCGCTCGATACCGCCCAACCGGCGGCTTTCCGACCACTGAAACAGATTGCCCGGCGGCGGCACAAAACCGAACACCAGGATCAGCAGCGCATAGACCGCCACGATGCCCAGAACCCCGCGTCGCACCAACGACAGTCCGCGCCGCCACAGCGACAGCCTCGGGGCGGCGGACACGGGCTTTGCCTTGGCGGATTTCGGTTTTGCGGCCATGCGCCAGCTTTCCCACGAGGCCCCTCGCCGCGTCAAGCAGCCGGCACTGATCTGGAACCGCCCAAGTTCGGCCGTTCCTGCCTATACTGCGCCCCGGGCCGACTCCCCGGCCCTGCCGGAGTGTGACATGACCGATAATCCCCGACGCACCATCATTGAAACCATCGAAGTCACCGGCGGGCAATTGCTCGACAAGGTCAGAGATATCTTCAGACACGGCAACATCCGCACCCTGCGGGTCCACGCGGGCAAAGATTTCTCGCTCGAGATGCCGGTCACCGTCGGCGCCATCGCCGGCGGCGTTCTGGCCCTGACCGCGCCTTGGCTGGCCGTGCTCGGGGTGATCGCCGCCATGGTCGCAAAAGTGACCATCGAGATCGAGCGGGATGCCGAGGATGCCGAACCCCCGCCCGCAGCCCCCGCGCCCGATGACAAACCGGGTGATCCGCCCGCCGCCTAATCCTGCCAGCCGACCGTCACAGCGCGCGAAAACTTGCCCGTGCCGTCGGCGCGGACCGTGGCATAGTCGTCGGATTCCCAGCGATAGATGTTGATCCGCCCCTTGCAGACCGACACGCCGATCGAGACATCGGCGTTCTTTTCGACCTCCGAATTCTTGTCGACGCTCAGCATGCCGATGGTGGTCTTGCCCACCGGCACCCGCGACGACAGGTCGAACCCATCCTTCAGCCCCCTCTGCGGGTCGCACAGAAGGCCGTTCTGCACGCTGCCAGTCAGCATGTGTTCTCCATCCCGCCGCGGCGGGGTAGCAAAGCGCAGCAGGTTGTCGGCACCCCAGACATTCTCGCGGATGTGAAAGTTCAACGTGGCACCATCCGGCTCGGGGATGCCTTTCATCTTCAGAATGACCCTGCCGCCTTCTTCACTCAGCCGCCAGCGCGGTTTGAGGTAGTCCCAGGCCACATCGGTGCCGACCTTGCTCAGGGTCTGCCATTCGTAATAGATCCCGGCCCCCACCCCCAACGCCACCGGCGTCGGCAGCAGGATGAAACTCGGGGCCTTTGGCGTCAGCTCGAAATCGCCCATCATGCCTTGCACCAGCTTCTTTGCCGTCTCATGCGCCGCCCAGTTGCCGCTGTGAGCCGCCAGTTCGACCAGCGCACGCGCCACCTTGGACCCGGATTTGAGAAAGCTGTCGGCCTTCACGCCCAGCGACAGCGCCCAGTCGACACCGTTCGACGAGATCTCGGTAAACCCGTCGGCAGACCGTATGCCGGTCATCAGACAAACCGCATGCGCCGTTTCGGCCTGCAGCGTCGCACCCAGACGCTTGCCCACCACCAGCGCCCGGATCGGCACCGGTTTGCCGTCCATGCAGAACAGGTTGATCTGATAGACCCCCACCCCGCCGATGGCCGAGAACCCGAACCCGGCACCCGCAAGGCCAAGCCATTTGTCACTGTAATCCACCATCGCCCAACTCCGTTCAGATCAAGATTGCATTCAATACAAGCAACCTTGCCCGCAGACGGGCATCTGGCAACGAAAATCGTGCAAGGCGGGCCGCTTGCAGCCACAGGTTGAAAAGGCCCCCGGTATCGGGGGCCCGGTCATTCCGGGGGCATGCCCCGGCTATTCCGCAGGGATGCGCAACCCTTCGTCCGACAGCGGATGCGGCAGGTGCACCAGCATCTCCTTCGGGCAGACCTGCAGGAAATTGCCGCGCTCGTTCGCCCAGTCCGCCAGGATTCGCGCCCCGTGGCGGCTGCCGGTTTCGGCGACGTGCCGCTCGATCAGGCCGCGCAGCTGCGCCTCCCAATGCAGATGACCGATACCGCAGGTCACCAGCGATTCGAGGTTCACGAAATCTTCGGCCACGCCATGCGGATCGTGGATATAGGCCATGCCGCCGGTCATCCCGGCACCAAAGTTCGCCCCGATCCGGCCAAGGATCACCGCCACCCCGCCGGTCATGTATTCGCAGCCGTTCGACCCGCACCCCTCGACCACCACCGACGCGCCCGAATTGCGCACCGCAAACCGCTCGCCCGCCCGTCCGGACGCAAACAGATAGCCGTCCGTCGCGCCATAGAGCACCGTGTTGCCGATGATCGTGTTCTCGGCCGCCACCAGCGGAGACGACATCTGCGGCCGCACCACGATGGTGCCGCCTGACAAGCCCTTGCCGACATAGTCGTTGGCATCGCCCATCACCTCGATCTTCAGCCCCCGAACCGCAAAGGCGCCCAGAGACTGCCCGCAAGACCCGGTCAGCTTGACCGTCAGATGGTCGGGCTGCAGGCTGTTGCGCATGCCGAACTTGCGCACGATATGGCTCGACGCACGGGTGCCGATGGTCCGGTGTGTGTTGCGCACGGCATAGGACAGCTGCATCTTTTCGCCATCCTCAAAGAACCGCGCGCCGTCTTTCACAATCTCGGCGTCCAGCGCATCGGGCACATGGTTGCGGGGTTTGGAGCGGTCGAAGGTGACCTTCCCCGGCCCGTCCACGGTGATCAGCAGCGGGTTCAGGTCCAGATCGTCCAGATGCGCGGCACCCCGGCTGACTTGCGTCAGCAGGTCAGCCCGCCCGATGATCTCATCCATCGACCGCGCGCCGATATCCGCCAGAATTTCCCGCACCTCCTGCGCGTAGAAGGTGATCAGGTTGACCACCTTGTCGGCAGTGCCGGTGAACTTCTTGCGCAGGTCTTCGTTCTGCGTGCAGACGCCGACGGGGCAGGTGTTCGACTGGCACTGGCGCACCATGATGCAGCCCATCGCGATCAACGCCGCAGTGCCAATGCCGTATTCCTCGGCCCCCAGCATCGCCGCCATGACGATATCCCGCCCGGTCCGCAGCCCGCCATCGGTGCGCAAGGTCACCCGCTCGCGCAGGTTGTTCATCGACAGCACCTGATGCGCCTCGGTCAGGCCCATTTCCCACGGCAGCCCGGCGTATTTGATCGAGGTGCCCGGCGATGCCCCGGTGCCGCCGTTGTGGCCCGAGATCAGGATGATATCGGCCTTGGCCTTGGCCACCCCGGCGGCAATGGTCCCCACGCCGGACTGGCTGACCAGCTTGACCGTCACCTTGGCGCGGGGGTTGATCTGTTTCAGGTCATAGATCAGCTGCGCCAGATCCTCGATCGAATAGATGTCATGGTGTGGCGGCGGCGAGATCAGCGTCACCCCCGGCGTCGAATGGCGCAACCGCGCGATCAGCGACGTCACCTTCATGCCCGGCAACTGGCCGCCTTCGCCGGGCTTGGCCCCTTGGGCCACCTTGATTTCCAACTCCTCGCAGGCGTTCAGATACTCGGCGGTAACGCCGAAACGGCCCGACGCCACCTGCTTGATCTTGGCCGACGGGTTGTCGCCGTTCGCCTCGGGGTGGAAATGCGCCGGGTCCTCGCCGCCCTCGCCCGAGTCGGATTTGGCCCCGATGCGGTTCATCGCGACGTTCAGCGTCTTGTGCGCCTCGGGCCCCAACGCCCCAAGGCTCATGCCCGGGGTCACGAACCGTTTGCGGATCGAGGTGATGCTCTCCACCTCTTCAATCGGCACCGGTTTGCCCAGGGTCTTGATGTCCAGAAGATCGCGCAGGTGGATCGGCGGGTTGGCCCGCAATGCGGCACTGTATTGCTTCCACAAATCATAGCTGGCGCGGTCGCAGGCCGCCTGCAGCAAGTGCATGGTCTGCGCTTCCCAGGCGTGTTTCTCGCCCGACCGCCGCGCCTTGTAGAACCCGCCGATGGGCAGCACGTCGCTGCCACCCAGCCAGCCGCGCGCGTGAACCTCTTCCAGCTTCTGCTCGATCCCCGAAACGCCGATGCCCGAGATGCGGCTGTGCATGCCGGGGAAATACTCGGCCACCATTGCGCGGCTCAGACCCACGGCTTCAAAGTTCAGACCGCCGCGATAGGACGAGATCACCGAGATGCCCATCTTCGACATGATTTTCAGCAACCCGGCGTCAATGGCATCGCGGTAGCGGCGCATCGCATCGGTCAACGTGCCGGGAATCAACCCGCGCGCAATCCGGTCTGCAATCGAATCCTGCGCCAGATAGGCGTTGACCGTGGTCGCCCCCGAACTGATCAGCACGGCAAAGTAATGCGGATCAATGCACTCTGCCGACCGCACGTTGATGCTGCAGAACGTCCGCAGCCCCTTGCGCGTCAGCCACGAATGCACGGCACTGGTCGCAAGGATCATCGGCATGCCGACGCTGGCAGGCCCCTGATGCTGATCCGTCAGCACCAACTGCCCGGCCCCCGAGCGGACCGCATCCTCGGCCTCGCCCCGGATCCGCTCCAGCCCCTTGCGCAGATCGTCAAGCCCGGTGCCGACCGCAAACGAACAGTCGATGAACGCCACCTGCGCGCCGAATTTCTCGACCATCACGTCGAACTCGGCATTGGCGATGAACGGGCTTTCCAGCACCAGAATCTCGGTCTGGCTTGATGTTTCGTCCAGCACGTTCTTGAGGTTGCCGAACCGGGTCTTCAGGCTCATCACCCGGCCTTCGCGCAGACTGTCGATGGGCGGGTTGGTGACCTGGCTGAAGTTCTGGCGAAAGTAGTGCGACAGCGGCCGATAGATCGACGACAGCACCGCAGCCGGCGTGTCATCACCCATCGAGGCGATCATTTCCTTGCCGTCCTCGGCCATCGGTGCCAGAACCTGCTCCAGTTCCTCGATCGAATAGCCGGCCGCGATCTGCCGCTTGCGCAGCTCTGCCCCCGCATAAAGCGCCGTCTCGGGCACCTCGCGCAGCAATTCGTTCAGGTTCACCACCTTGTCGATCCACTCGCCATAGGGCTGCGCCCCGGCCAGTTTCGTCTTCATCTCGGCGTCGTGGTAAAGCCGCCCTTCGGCCATATCGACGGCAATCATCTGACCCGGCCCAAGTGCCCCCTTTTCGACAACGGTGGTTTCATCGACCGGCACCATGCCCGCCTCGGACCCGGCAATCAGCAACCCGTCGCCCGTCACAACATAGCGCATCGGGCGCAGTCCGTTGCGGTCCAGCCCGCCGCAGACCCACTGCCCATCTGTCATCGCCAGCGCCGCCGGCCCGTCCCACGGCTCCATCACCGCGTTGCAATAGGCATACATGTCGGCCCAGGCCTGCGGCATGTCGGTGGTCGCCTTGCTCCACGCTTCGGGCACCAGCATGGTCTTGGCCATCGGCGCGGAACGCCCCGACCGCACCAGAACCTCGAACACCGCATCCAGCGCGCCACTGTCGGACGCACCGCCCGGGATGATCGGCTTGATATCTTCGGCCGCCTCGCCAAAGTTGTTGGATGCCATGCGAATCTCATGGCTTTTCATCCAGTTGACGTTGCCCTTCAACGTGTTGATTTCGCCGTTGTGGGCCAGCATCCGAAACGGCTGTGCCAGCCACCACTGCGGAAAGGTGTTGGTGCTGTAACGCTGATGATAGATCGCAAACGCGGATTCGAACCGGTCATCCATCAGGTCGGGGTAGAACACCGCCACCTGTTCGGCCAGCATCATGCCCTTGTAGATGATCGACCGGCACGACAGGCTGCACAGATACAGGCCCTGAATATGTGCCGCCAGCGCCGCCTTTTCGATGCGGCGACGAATGATATACAACTCGCGCTCAAACGCCTCGGCGTCGATGCCCTTTTCATTGCGGATCAGGATCTGCTCGATCTCGGGGCGCGTCGCGTTGGCCTTTTCGCCCAGAACCGACACATCGACCGGCACATGCCGCCAGCCATAGATGTAATGCCCCATCCGCAGCACTTCGGTTTCAACGATCGTCCGGCAGCTTTCCTGCGCGCCAAAGTCGGTGCGCGGCAGAAACACCTGCCCCACGGCAATCAGCTTGTGGATGTCGGGCTCGTGCCCCGTGCGGCGCACCTGGTCATAGAAGAACCGCACAGGAATCTGCACATGAATGCCCGCGCCGTCGCCGGTCTTGCCATCGGCATCGACAGCGCCCCGGTGCCAGACGGCCCTTAGCGCCGCGATGCCGTTTTCAACCACCTGACGGCTCGGCTTGCCGTTGATCGCGACAACCAGGCCTACGCCACAGGACGCGTGCTCATCCTCGGCGCGATACAGGCCGTTGGCCGCAAGCCAAGCGCGCTTTGCCTCTTCGGCGGCAACCCAGTGTTCGTCATAGCTGGTCATGTTCGGCTCCTCGCGTCGTGGTGCATCGGCAATTTCGGGACGGGGACAGGGCACATCCGCGCCCGGAAGTCGGCCACTCCGGCAGGGTCGCCATTGATCATCGCCCCGGCCAGATGATCAAGCTTGCCCTGCTGTTTCAGCCACCGCGCCACGCCATGGTCGCGGCCCGGCAGCACCAGCACGTCAATGTTATCCGCCCGTGGCAGGTGGGCCAGATGCCGGCGGTCGTCGTGATCCTGATCGCCGTAGACCAGAGTGAACCGTGCCGGGCTGTTGCGCATGATCGGCACCAGATCGCGTTCGACCTGATCGGTGATCGCAGCACGCTCGACCACCCAGTTTGGCGCGTCGATCACCTCGGGGGTCAGCAGAATCTGCGGCACAAACGCCGCCACCCGCGAAATCGGCAGATGGTCGCAAAACAGGATGGCACCGTAGCCGCCCATCGAGTTGCCGATGGCGCTGACCTGCGCGATGCCGTGGCCCGCGATGAAGCCCTGCACCAGTGCGGTCACCCGGGCCCGCAGGCCGGGCCGCGAATACCAGCTGCGCTTCAGGTCGGTGATGAACAGCACATGGTTGCTGTCGCCGCCCTGCGAGACCTTGGTGAATTCCAGATACCCCAGCCGCCCCCGCCCGCCGTGCTTGCCGGTGAACACCAGCACCAGACGGTCCGACGAACCCGGATACCAGTTGACCATCAGCTCGCGGTCCCGCACCAGCAGGCGCGGACGCACCTGCCGCCCGCCCGGCCGTAGCCGCACCCAAAGCCGCCTCAGCAGGGGCATGGCGTCAATAGCGGGCATGGATCAGGCTTTCGGACCCCAGCGGGGCCCGCGACATCAGGTCATCGCATTCGAACAGCGGCTGAGAGGCGGCGAACCCCGGCTCGCCCGGAAAGATGAATTGCAGCGGGCTGCCATCCAGCGGCACGTAACTGCCGGTGCCGTCATCCCATTCCGACGGGCCGGAAAAGAACATCCGCCATTCGGTGTGCACATATTCGTTGCCGCGCGATTGCCGCAGGGTGGTGCCATCCGGCCCGGTTTCGGTGAACCGGAACGCCGTCTCGCTTAGCGGGATGCCGTCGATCACCACCGTCTTGCCGGTCAACCGGTCCTGCCCGGTCACCCGCGTCCGCTCTTCGGTGTCGTCCGACAGGCCGAAGTCATAGCTGTCCACCCCGTCGCGCATCAGATCGCTGAACGATGCCGGGTCCGCCGCCCCGGGGTCCAGCGTCTGGCGCACGGTGGGGAACAGATCAAAGCTTTCCACCCATTCCGCCTCCGAATTGATGCGGGACATGAAATAGATGCCCTCCTGATCGAAATCCGCCCGCCATTGGTCGCCCGGCGCATCGGCCGTGCAGCGGTAATGGTTCGACACCCGGCAGCTTTTGGCCTGCACGGTCATGAAGGTGGTGCAGCCTTCGGGCGCAGACCAAGTGGCCGCGGTGGCCGACAGCGGCATCAACGACAGAATCAACAATGTCCATTTCATCGCCATGGTGTCCTTGTCATCGGGTCAGCAGACCTGACCTATGGGTTTCCCGTCCCGCAGCGGACGTCAGGCGCATTGCCAGACGTCTGCCCCGTGGATCATACGTCACTCCGCCGCCACGGCAGCCGGTTGTGCAAGGTAAGCCAGCATCGCATCCGCCGCCTCGCGCCCGTCGCGGATCGCCCAGACCACCAGGCTTGCCCCCCGCACGATGTCGCCCGCCGCATAGACGCCGGGCAGGTTCGTGGCATGAGTGCGGAAATCGGCCTTGATGGTGCCCCAGCGGGTGACGCCCAGATCCGGCACGCCCCACAGCGTCGGCAACGCCTCGGGTTCAAACCCAAGCGCCTGAATCACCAGTTCGGCAGGCTCCACATAATCGGCGCCCTCGATGTTTTCGGGGGCCTGCCGGCCGCTGACATCGGGGTCGCCCAACCGCATCTTCTGCACCAGCACGCCCGAAACGGGAGAGCCGGCAAAGCCCTTGGGCGCAGACAGCCAGACGAATTCCACACCCTCTTCCTCGGCATTCTGCACTTCGCGCATCGATCCGGGCATGTTGGCTTTATCACGCCGATACAGACACTTGACCGAAACCGCGCCCTGCCGGATCGCGGTGCGCACACAGTCCATCGCCGTGTCACCGCCGCCGATCACCACCACCCGTTTGCCCGCCGCATTCAGGCTGCCGTCGTCGAACGCCTCGACCTCGTCGCCAAAGCTTTTGCGGTTGCTGACGGTCAGATAATCCAGCGCCGCGACAATGCCTTCGGCGCCCACGCCCGGCGCTGCGATATCGCGGGCCTTGTAGACGCCGGTCGCGATCAGCACCGCGTCATGCTGGCCGCGAATGGCGTCGAACGAGATGTCCTCGCCGACCCGGCAATTCAGCACGAACTGCACGCCGGCCTGCTCCAACTGGGCAATCCGCTGCATGACCACAGGTTTCTCCAGCTTGAACCCCGGAATACCATAGGTCATCAGCCCGCCCGCGCGGTCATAGCGGTCATAGATCGTCACCTGCACCCCGGTGCGCCGCAGCACATCCGCCGCCGCCAGACCGCCCGGACCGGCACCGATGATGCCCACGCTTTCGGCCCGCTCGGCATGCGGCTTGATCGGCAGCACCCAGCCGTTTTCCCAGGCGGTATCGGTCAGATACTTCTCGACAGCGCCGATCGTCACCGTGCCGTGGCCCGAATTCTCGATCACGCAGTTGCCTTCGCACAGCCGGTCTTGCGGGCAGATGCGGCCGCAGATTTCAGGAAAGGTGTTGGTGGCTTGCGACAGCTCATAAGCCTCGCGCAGCCGCCCCTCGGCGGTCAGGCGCAGCCAGTCGGGAATGTTGTTGTGCAGCGGGCAATGCGTCTGGCAATAGGGCACACCGCACTGGCTGCACCGGCTGGATTGCTCGGCAGCCTTCTGGGCGGCGAATTCGCGGTAAATCTCGTGGAAGTCTTCGGAGCGCAAAGGTGCAGGGCGCTTTTCCGGCGTCTCTTTGCCCAGGGTCACGAATTTCAGCATAACTTGCGTGGCCACGGCTTCGTCTCCCATCAGACCTCTAGGGAGCGCCTTGATACTTGGGCTTTGGCGGTATTAAAAGTCAGCATTGCTTACCTATTCGCCGGTTTCTTCGCCGAAAGGTCACGATCGCTGTCCATTTCGCCTAGATTTAGGTCAATAGTTGTTACCTATAATCTCAAAACCCGGCCCAAAGCGCCGTCAGGGCCACGGATCCAACGATGATTCGCCACCATCCGAACAGGGCGTAGCCCTTTCTGCTGACATAACTCAGCACCCACCGCACCACCAACACCGCCGTCACAAAGGCCATGGCAAAGCCGACGGCGATGTCGGAAAGGGCAGAAAAATCGAGACTATCGCGGCTTTGGTATAAATCATAGGCAAACGCCCCGGCCATCGTCGGCATCGACAGAAAGAACGAAAACTCGGCCGCCGCCCGCTTGCCAACCCCCAGCATCAGCGCGCCCACGATCGTGGCCCCCGACCGGCTGACCCCCGGCACCATGGCCAGACATTGAATGACCCCGATCGCCAGTGCCTTGCGCAGTGGAATATCGGTGGCATCGACATACCGCGGTGCCGGGGCCATACGGTCGACGAACAGCAGCACAATTCCGCCAAGGATCAGCATCACCGCAATCAGGTCGGGGCTTTCAAACAGCACGGTCTTGATGAAATCATGCGCCAGCACCCCGATCACCACGGCGGGCGCAAATCCCAGCAGCACCGCCATGATCAGCCGCCGCGACGACGGATCACTGTGCGCGGTGGAAAACACCTGCCACAGTCGCGCCGCATAGACGGTCAGGATCGCCAGCACCGCGCCAAGCTGGATCACCACCTCGAACGTGTTGCCGCTGGACCGGAACCCCAGAAAATGCCCGACCAACAGCAGATGCCCTGTCGAGGATACCGGAATGAACTCGGTCAGCCCTTCGATCAGCCCCAGAAAGGCCGCGATCAGCGTCTGGTCGCCCACGGATCAGAACTTGCGCAGATTCTTGGCCGAATCCTTGATGGCGGCATATTGGCCGGAGTGGCGATAGCGCCACAGATATTCAGGCAGGACCGCGTCCATCGCCGTCGGCACGATGCCCAGATCGGCAAAGCCGCGTGCGCCGGGCGGCACCACGTTGTCGACCCGCAGCGACCGCACCTGATCAGCCGTCAGCATCCCGTTGGTGACCAGCCCGCCAGTCAGCGCTGATCCAAGGTCCAGCGCACTGCCCATGATGCCCGCCACGAAGAACGGCATGTTCATGATCATCTTGCGCCGCTGGATCACCGCCAGCATCCGGGTCATCAGCCCGCGGAACGTGTCTACATCCGGGCCGCCAAGCTCATAAACCCCCTGCGCCTGTCCCAGCACGCCCATCACCGCCGCACGGGCCACATCATCGACATAAACCGGCTGAAACCGCGTGTCGCCCCCCACCACCGGCAGGATCGGCCCCAGACGGGTCATCGCGGCAAACCGGTTGAAAAACTGGTCCTCGGAGCCGAAGATCACCGACGGCCGCAGGATCGTCGCATGGGGAAACGCCGCCAGCACCGCGGCCTCTCCCTGGGCCTTGCTGACCGAATAAAGGCTTGACGACCCGGCCGAAGCCCCGATCGCCGAGATGTGCACCAGTTGCCCGACGCCCGCAGCCGCAGCCGCCCGCGCAATGCGCGCCGCACCTTCGGCCTGCACCGCGCTGAAGTTGTTGCGCCCGCCCTTGTCGAAGGTGCCGACGCAATTCACCACAGCGTCCGCCCCGCGCAGTGCTGCCTGCACCGAGGCATCGTCCCGGATGTTGCACAGCACCGGTTCCACCTGCCCCGGCGTGCCATAGGGGCGCACGAACAGCGCCTCGTTCGGACGCCGCACCGCGACCCGCACACGCCAGCCCTCTTTCGCCATCCGCCGCGCAATATACCGCCCGACAAAGCCCGAACCGCCAAAGATCGTGACCAGCTTGCTCATCTGCATATCCTCTGCGTCCGGGGTTGGCGCCTGAATAACTTTCGCAACGCCCTGCAGCAAGCGCCAATCACCGCGACAAATATTCCCGCCCCCTGTTGACACCGCCAAGCCCTGAGTCTAAATCGCCCTCCACGACATCCGCCCGGATGGCGGAATTGGTAGACGCGCTGGTTTCAGGTACCAGTGTTGCAAGACGTGGAGGTTCGAGTCCTCTTCCGGGCACCAATGTCATAAAGAAATCCTTGCAATCATAATAGGTTGCGGGGATGTTTTCCATGTTCACCGTGCTGCGCCGCCCCGCGTGCGCGCTGGGGCCGACCAAGGCCTCAGTCCAGGCCGAACTGGTGACCCGGCAAACGCAGAACATGAACCCCGACCTTTTCTTCTGCGCAAGGCGGGGCAGACCTTCTACATCACCTCCCAGCCGGACCCGAAGAAGCTGCCCGGCGATCAGGACGACATCGCGGCCAACCTCTGCGGCGACGTCCAGGCCTGCTCCGCTGATGTTCGCGACATCTTCGAACGGTTCGGGCTCTCGGCACAGGCAGACCGTCTGACCAGGGCGGGCCTCCGCTGTCAGGTCACTGAGAAGCTCACCCAGATCGGCCTCCCCCTGACGCGCGTCGACAACCATCAGATGGGTCTTGTCTTTGAAGAACTCATCCGCCGCTTTTCGGAACTCTCGAATGAAACCGCCGGGGAACACTTCTTGCTGCGTGAAGTCATCCGCCTGATGGTCAACCTGCTGTTCGTGAAAGATGACGACATGCTGTCCAAACCCGGTGCGGTGCGCACGATATGACCCAACGGCGGGTATGGGCGGCATGCAATCGGTAGCGGGCGAACACCTGACCGAGCCTAACGACCGGGCGTCGCTGGTCATGTATGGGCAGGAGCCAGCCCGGAATCCTCCGCGATTTTAAATGCTTACATGCTGTTCAAGGGGCACCACGTGTCCAACACCATCTTCGGCAATACCTGGTCTGATGATGGTCGCCCGGCGCAGAAATCTGACAACATGCTGTCCAACCCGCCGTTCGGTGTGGAATGCAAGAAGGTCGAAAAGACCGTGCGCGACGAACACTCCCGACACGGCGTCACCGGTTGCTTTGGCCGCGGCGTGCCGCGCGTCTCGGATCGGTCGCTTTTGTTCCTGATGCATCTCCTGGCCAAGATGCGCCCCGCTATGAATGGTGGCAGCCGGTTCGGTATCGTGCTGAATGGCTCGCCCCTGATCACCGGCGGCGCAGGCAGTGGCAAATCCGACATTCGGCTGGATGTGCTGGAAAATGATCTGGTCAAGGCGATCATCGCGCTTCCCACCGACATGTTCTACAACACCTGTGTCTGGGTCCTGTCCAACCGCAAACCCGGCCACCGGCAAAGGCAAGGTCCAGTTGATCGAGGCCTCGTCTTTCTGCCAGAATCTGCGCAAAATTCTGGGGCCCAATCGCAAGAAGATGGGTGAGGCGGATATTGCCACCGTCACCCGACCGTTCGGCATCTTTACCGCTGCACACCTCGCCCGCAGCTTTGATGCGCAGGGCAAGGAGGTCGCCCAGACCGTGGTCGAGAAGCAGCCCGACAGCGCCCTGAGGGACACCGAAAATGTGCCGCTGTCCGAGGATGTTAAGGCCTCATTCGGCGCGCGTTGCTGCCCCATGCGCCCGACGCCTGGTTTGATCATGACACGACCAGGACCGGCTACGAGGTGCCCTTCAACCGCCACTTCTATGTCTTTGAGCCGCCACGCCCGCTGGCCGAGATCGACGCCGAACTGGCCAAAGTCACCACCCGCATGCAGTGCATGTTGGCGGAGTTGTCCGCATGACCCGCAGGTCGCCGGCCTGTCGGGACTCGGAAGTGGAGTGGCTGGGGGAGGTGCCGGAGGCGTGGAAACTGTGCCTGACAAAGCGTGCGATCACTGTTCGGTCGGGCGATATCAGTTCCGCAACCGACCGATGATGGCTTTCCAATCATGGACGAAAACGGATTTCGGACATTCATGACCAAGTCGGACAGCAAGGCTGACACTCTCGTCGGTCGTGTGGGCGCTCTTTGCGGCTGCGAGCATCATATCAGAGGTAAGCGTCCGGCCCGACTGTCCTGCCGTTGATAAAGTGGGTGCGATAGTGTCCGCTTTGGAGAGTGGACACTGTGGGGTCATGGGTGGTTCGGCGCACGAAGCGGCTTTGGACGCATAAGGAGAAGCGGTCGATCGGCCTTCAGACGACGGCGCCGGATGTTTCTGTTGCCGAAGTGGCGCGGCGTCATGCGCTGAATGCCAACATGATCTTCAAATGGCTGCGGTATGCGCGCCACGCGCCCGGATCGGCGCGAGGCGTGGCTGATGCGCCGGTCTTCTTGCCGGTTGAGATTGTGATCCCGGCCCGTTCGGAGGTTTGTGCGCGCGCTGGCAAGGCCGGCTTTGGTGCGTTCCCGGATCAGGGCGCGCTCGAACTCGGCCGCGGCACCCAATACTTGCAGGGTGAACTTGCCCGGCGGTGAGGCGGTGTCAATCGGGTCCTCGATGGAGCGAAAGAAAGCGCCCTTTGCCTCGAGTCGTTCAATCACATCGAGAAGATGCGAGAGCGAGCGCGCCAGCCGGTCGATGCGCACGACGACCAGCGTGTCACCCTTGGCCACGCGCTCCAGCACGCGGGCGAGGACATGGCGTGCGCGGTTGCCGCCCGAGGCTTGGTTTTCATGGATATTGGCACAGCCTGCGGATTTCAGAGCCTGCGACTGGGGCAGGGGGGTCTGATCTTCGGTCGAGACGCGGGCGTCACCGATCAAGGGCATCAGAACAGGTCTTTTGCAATTTTACTCATCACCAATAAACGACGGTTTGTGAAACACACTGTTTACGGGCATTTTACTTGCCGCCGCAGTCCTTATGCTGAAGGGTCACGGCTCAACTCCGTCTGGATCGGCTGGACATGCGCCGTTTATTCCTAGGGCTTGCCTGCCTGTTCCTTATCTTCGGCTGTGGAGGGCGGGTTCCGACTGGTGACAACGCCCGCATCCTGTTGTTGGGCGACTCGATGTTTGCGTCCAACAAGGCGGTCAACGGCAGTGTTGCCGACTCGGTTGAGGCCGCTTTGGGGCTGGAGGTTGTCGACCGTTCGGTGCCCGCCGCGCGCTATTTCCATGTTTTGCCGATCTCTGGAAGCGCCGGCCTGAACCTTACCCAGCAATTCAGGGAAGGGTCTTGGGACGTGATCGTCTTGAACGGTGGTGGCAACGATCTCTTGTTCGGCTGTGGTTGCGGGCGTTGTGATGGCATGCTGAATCGGCTGATCTCTGCAGATGGACGTAGTGGGGCGATCCCGGCCTTTGTCGCCTCGCTGCGCAAGACCGGCGCGCGGGTGGTCTATGCAGGCTATCTGCGCAACCCCGGCACTGCGACCCCGATCAAGGTCTGCGGCCCGGCCGGGAATGAGCTGGATCGACGGTTGGCAGAGTTGGACAAGCTCGATTCGGGAATGGTTTTCCTGCCGATGTCAGATCTGGTTCCCTATGGCAGCCTGTCTTATCACCAGATTGATCGCATCCATCCCTCGCGAACAGGAAGCCGCGAAATCGGGTTGCGGATTGCCCGAGAGATTGGTCCGGGGCTGGGCCGTCCGCCCGACACCTATCTGTCGACGAAGAATTAGCGTCAGTCGCCCAGCAGATCGGTCGCCGGGTTATCCTCGATCTCGCCATCGGCATAGTATTTCTGCGCCTGCACGGCGGATCGGTGCAGCGACAGTCTCATGGCGGCGGCGAGGGGCGCTCCGTCCAAGGCTGCTTGCGTCAGAAAACCCGCGCGCAACCCATGCGGCGTGGCTAGTTCCACCGGCAGTCCGGCAATCACCAGACGATGACGCAAGATGGTGCGCAGCGCATCGAAGGCTAGACGGCGGGGCAAGGGGCGGTCGGACAGGGACACCGGACGGAACAGGGGGCC
>Ga0105048_10006662_pt1 | contig 18622 bp, 16 predicted proteins | sample MAT05_FD_78382 | JGI IMG/M metagenome (GOLD analysis project Ga0105048, IMG submission 78382) | Freshwater microbial communities from Lake Fryxell liftoff mats and glacier meltwater in Antarctica - MAT-05 | ecosystem: Environmental > Aquatic > Freshwater > Ice > Liftoff microbial mat | place... | reverse complement strand
GCTATCCAGCGGCACTCGACCACATTGTCTCCTGCACGATCGGTCCGACTGACGCTCGCTGGTGTCACAGCTGCTCAAAATGCGGTCTCTTCGCTATTTTGAGTTTCTCGACTGACACCTATGTGACCGATTTCGACTACGAGTTCTTCCTCACCAGATCCAGCGTCATACAACGGCTCATCGACTATGCGGAATCCGGTGTCGAACAATCGGTGCTCGGCAACGCACCGTGGGCGAGCGGTTTCTTCTCTGCTCCCACGGGGTATATCCTGGGTTGCCACATGGTCGCCCGAATCGATCCGGAGAATCTCTCGATCCCGCTAAGCGATGAAGCACGAGGGAATCTGGCAATCTGGTGTGCACTTTACGGAAACCAGCTCTATCCTGTCTGGGAGTCGGTGCCACGGGTGACGCTCGATTTACTCCCTTCGGACCTCGGACAAAAGATCGGCGCGATCGTGGCGGAACACCTGGAAATCATCGACCACCTGCCCACGCCGAGCTACGCTGGCAACAGTCCAACACACTTCATTTTCGACCCGCCAATGCAATCCCCGGTCACCCGATTGGAGCACGTTCAGAGGTAAGTGCGAATTGCCGGTCATTTGATTTGACCGGACCTGTCGAAAATTGCCCGCTCATTCGGCCGAAACGCGGACAATGAGTCACAATAAGCTCAGCAGTAAAAGCGCACTGAGCGGGGTAGTGATGGAAGTTCGGGTCGAGGCGCCGCGTATCCACGGGGATACCGTTACCTTTTCATGGTCACAATCCGAGGAGAATCCGTATCAGGAGGAGAATGCGTTCTTCCTCCGTTATGAGGGTCTTGATCTGCAATCCTTCTCAGCGGAGCTCTTCTACGAGATCTTTCTCGCCTTGCAGCTTCGAGTCTTCTCCGCGTATGACTGTTCCGTCGAGATTCATTTCCCGACACCGGTGCCCGCATTCGGCGCGGTGTTCTGGACTGCCTATCACGACGCAACCAACATTTCCATTCATCCGATTTCAAACCAGGGAGCGTACAACCCGTGGTCGAGCGAACCGATTCTGGTGGACCAACCGAAGAAGAGCGCGGTCTTTTTTGGCGGTGGGAAAGATAGTATCCTCGCGACCTGCCTGCTTGCTGAGATTCAGGGGCAGAATGAAGTCGTTCTCATTCAATTCGTTGGTCCGCTCCGCAACGACCCACAACAGACTGCGGCCCTGGAGGCTCGGCAACACAGACTCCTGCTCGAGCCCGCCAGACGAGTGCTCGGGGTCGCAACTCAACGGGGTTGGACCGACTATCAGGCGAACTTCCGGGAAGCAGGTTTTCCGTTTCGCCCGCATCTGGAGTTCTACTCCGCGGGTGCACTACCGGCGATGCTGGCGTGGGGAGTCGATTACTGCACCTTCACCGCCAACTGGACTATTATGTCAACTGATGCGCGAAAAACGGGTGCGCGCGTGCATCGCTACATGCAGTCCAGACCCAACACGATCGTCGCACAGAGCAGGCACTACGAGGCCACACTTGGCAGGCGCCTGGAGGTGGGAAACATCCTCCTTCCCTTTCATGCCCTGGCCGCCCACTGGATGCTTGCCGAACGCTATCCCGAGGCATACGATCAGATCGTTTCCTGTACACTCGGCGGACCCAACAAGCGATGGTGTCTTACATGCAAGAAGTGCGGACTTTTCGCCTTTTCGTCACTGGCGATCGGGAGACTCGCAGCCGACTTCGACTACGACACATTCCTGACGAATTCATCCTTCATAAAGAAAGCGCTTGCGCACGCACAATCGGGTGTGGAACCGAATCACCTCGGCAACGTCACCTGGATTCCTTCGTTTTTTACCGGGATCAGAAGTTTCATCCTGGGTTGCCACATGATCGCCCGGATCCAGATCGATGAACTGCCAATCACGCTGAGTGAACCGGCAATGGCCAATCTGGCAATGCTGCAGGCGATGTATGGCAACCACCTGTATCCCGACTATGAGACCGTACCTCGCATGATGGTCGAACTGCTCGGTCCCGAACTCGGTCCCCAGGTTTCCGCAATCGTAGCGGAGCACTTTGAGATCGTGGATTTCCTGCCGGGTCCAAACTACGCGGGAAACCGACCGACTGAGTATCACTTCGATGTGCCGCTTCCTGCCGCGATTGCCGCGCTCGATCACCTGCGCTTCGATTCCGCCGGCTAAGCGCGCGATCATGACCGATGCGAGACACCCACGCTTCACACCGGAGGACCACTTGAACACGCTCCTGCATCGGCTCAAAACACGAGATTGCACCGTCGGTGTTGTGGGACTGGGCCATGTCGGTTTCCCGCTATCCGCCACCGTGGCCGGTGCCGGATTCTTAACCATCGGGTTCGACATCAACCAGCGCATCATTGATGAACTCAACACCGGCATCAGCCGCATTGGTGATGTCCCCTCATCAGCAATCACCGACTTTGTGGCGACTGGTCGCCTCAGGGGAACGACTGATCTCGCGGAACTTGGCGATTGCGATGTCGTCGTCATTTGCGTGCCGACACCACTCTCCAAGATCAAGGATCCTGATCTTTCGTACGTTGTCTCCGCAGGACGGGCGTTGAGTTCCGTACTTCGCCCCGGTCAACTGGTTATTCTCGAGAGTACGACCTATCCAGGTACCACGAGGGATGTCCTCCTGCCAATTCTGGAAGAGAGCGGACTGCGAGCAGGAAGCGACTTCTTTCTCTGTTTCAGTCCGGAGCGGGTAGATCCGGGTAATCAGATCTGGACGGTCTCCTCAACTCCCAAACTCATTGGAGGGATCACCTCGAATTGCCTCACAGTCGGCATGACCTTCTACAAGACCTTTATTGAAACCGTGATCGCACTGACCAGTGTGGAAGTCGCTGAACTCGCCAAGGTGTATGAAAACACGTTTCGGATGGTCAACATCGCGCTTGCGAATGAGCTGGCATTGATTTGCTCTCGACTCGGTCTCGATGTCTGGGAAGTAATTGATGCGGCCTCCTCCAAACCATTCGGATTCATGCGATTTACCCCCGGTCCCGGTCTCGGCGGTCACTGCATTCCACTCGATCCTCACTATCTCTCCTGGAAGATGGAGAATCTTGAATTCAAAACCCGATTGATCGATCTCGCCAGTGAAATCAACGCTGCAATGCCCTCGGCAGTCGTTTCGCTCATCGGCGACGCACTCAATGACAGCACACGCGCGGTTCGTGGCAGCAATGTCCTGATCATCGGTATCGCCTACAAACCAGATGTTGCGGATTATCGTGAGAGTCCGGCCCTGGAAATCATGCGCTTATTGATGGAACGTGGGGCCGAAGTCTCCTTTCACGATCCATTCTGCCCCACCATCGAGGAGGAGACATTCCTCCGTCTGAGTGACCTTCCGATGAAGAGTGTGGAACTGACGGCCGGGCGTCTTGCCTCGGCCGATGCGGTTGTGATCGTAACCAATCACTCATCGTTCAATTACCAGTGGCTGGCCGATACGGCCAGAGTGATCATCGACACCCGTGGAGCCATGAGGCGCATAACCGGAACCGCTCGGATCGTTGGCCTTTCCGGACAGGCATCCGGCTGAACCCGGGTCCGGGCGCACGCAAACGGAGTGACCAAACGATGGATGTCTGGGTCGAGAAACCGCTCATCGAGGGAGACTCGGTCACATTCCAGTGGACTCAGAGCGAGGCGAACCATTTCCAGCGTGAGAACTCCTTCTCCTTCCGGTACGAAGGTCTTCAGCTGGAAGTCTTTTCAATCGAGCTCTTCTACGAGATATTTCTCGCCCTCCAACTCCGAGTCTTCAGTGCCTATCACGAAGCGGTAACGGTTCACTTCCCCACTCCAGTGCCTGCATTCACGGCGGCGTTCTGGTCCGCTTACCACAACTCCGAACGGGTCATGGTCACTCCGATATCGGAATTCGGAGGGTATCGACCGTGGGTTGGCGAACCGGTGCTGGTCACGCAACCGCGAAAAGCCGCGGTCTTCTTCGGGGGTGGTAAGGACAGCACGCTCGCAACGTGTCTCTTCTCTGAAATCTACGGTGCGAACGATGTGGTGCTCATTCAATTTGTCGGTCCGTTGCGTAACGATCCGAAGCTAACTCGCTATCTGGAGGAGCGGCAGGAAAGATTGATGCTGAAACCAGCTACAGAGCAATTCGGCGTCGCAACGCAACGGGGATGGACCAACTACCAGGCGATCTTCCGCGAGGAGGGGTACGCATTGCGGCCGCATCTCGAGCTTTACACAGTGGGAGCATTGCCGACTCTGCTCGCCTGGGGTGTCGAGATATCCACTTTCACCGCAAACTGGACAATTATGTCGACTGAAAGACGAAGGACCGGCAAGTGGGTTTACCGGTACGCACCGTCGAGGCCAACGGCACTTGTGGCTCAAAGCAAACACTACCGCGCGACGCTGGGTGTGCCGATCACCGTCACCAATGTCGTGCTGCCGTTTCATGGGCTTGCCGCCCACCTCTTATTGACCAAACGCTACCCGAAGACGATCGACCAAATCGTGCCCTGCACGCTCGCCGGTGTTGACAGGCGCTCGTGCTATCACTGCATCAAGTGCGTGCTCTTCGCCTTGTCGTGTTTTGCAACCAAGACGACTACTCCAGACTTCGATTTTGATTACTTCTGGAGAGAATCGAAGTTCGTCAAGCGCTCCATGGAGCTTGCAGAATCAGGCGTGGAAAACTCAATGTTCGGGAATGTGCCCTGGTCCCGCGCTTTTTTCATCGGGTCGCGTGGTTACATCATGGGTTGTCACATCGTAGCGCGGATCGATCTCAGTAACCTGCCGATTGAACTCACTGTCGACGCGCTGGCAAACCTGACAACTTTTCATGCGATGTATGGCAATACGCTCTTCCCTGACCAGGAGGCCATTCCGCGCATCGCGCTCGATCTTCTGGGGGAGGAGTTGGGGAACAGGATCGGAATAATCGCAAGCCAGCACATGGAAATCGTCGATCGAATTCCGCAACCCACATTTTCCGGCAGCACTCCCATCGAATACTCGCTGGACGAGCCACGCGAACCGAGGGTGGCGATGCTGGAACACATCCGAGGCCGCAACATCTGAATTCACTCGTCGACTGTTCGAACAAAATAGCCGGGCGTTGAATCAACGCCCGGCTACTTTCAGATTGATCGCGTTGCAGGAGAGGCGAACCTAGTTCGTCTCTACGTTCTTTATCCGGCGAATGCGCGATGCAACCAGAGCGGCAGCTCCGCCGATCACAGCGATCGGTGCAGCCAGATTACTCTTCTCATCGCCACCGATACCGGTGTTCGGGAGCTGAGTCACTGATGGTTCTTCCTCTTCGCCGCCTACTGGCTCATACGTATCATCGACTGGATCTTCGATTTCACCCGCGGCCCGTGGAGCAGCCCGAAGCTTGTCAGCCATCGAGGTCGCAACGGTCATCGACATCCCGACTGCAGTCAAACCTTTGATGAGCGCTCGCCGGTTGATCCGGCCACTCTGGTATGCAGAAACAAGTTCACTTCGTGTCACGTCCATCCCCAAAGCGTTGAGGGATTCCCGTCCCCCGGCAATGTGCCCCGTACTCGTCAGCGATCTTAACAGTCAAATCGTCCGATCGCAATAGGAGCACAGTGCAATACCGTGCTCATCTTTCAGGAGCATAGGACAATGGACCGTGCTTCAGTTCATTGGATGTGAGAGCACATCAACAAGCGTGACGTACGCGGCATGCGACCAGACGAGTGGTCGGGCAGGTGGACCCCACTTCTCGAGCCAGACCGGTAACATGTCCGGAAAGATCAGATTCGCTTCCACCTGCTCTGGCAGCTCGCCGTCATCATCGGCGGCGGCCTCGATCCAACGGAGCAATTCCTCGGCCCGCTCTTGATTTCCGCTCTCGACGTGGTACCAGGCGAGGTAGGCAGTAAGCAGAATCCACTCGCCTCCGCCGTAGTAGTTGTCGAGCACATATCGGTGGATACCGCCACCGTGAATCATCAATTCAGATTCGAGCCGGTCGATCGTGGCAACCATGATCGGGTCAGTCACTTCCAGTAGGCGGTACGGAGTGGCGACATGAACGAGACTCGCATCAACCCAATCCGTCCCGACAAACTTCACGAGCGCCCCATTATGCACTCCGTTCGCACGTACGAATGCCCGGACGCGGTCTGCCTCTCTGGAGTAATTCGTTCGCCCAAGCAGTTCTGCCGCCGAGTTCAAACCACCGAAAATAGCCGCCAGGGAAGCGATGTGAATTTTGTCCGGAAACTCCTCCCAACAGTCAGAGCATGGAAAAGGCCACAGCGCGGAGAGATAGCGGGCAAGAAGATCGATAACGGACATCCACTCGGGTCGTGCCTCGCCGGTTAGCGCGCAATGCCTGCCCATAGCCCAAAGCAGGGTCCCGAACCCATCGAGTTGATTGTTGAACCACTCCATTTCGCCAGGTTTGCCATCGACGGTATACCGAGTATCGAGGAGATCGCTGTGTTCCGGCTCCCGCCCTGACATACCGGCGGCAATGGCGCGCTCGGTGGATTCAGTTCGTTGGCCGATTGCCCACACCGTCCAATCGAAAAATCGCCGGGCGCTGTCATGTTCCCCGGCCCGGTCCATTGCGTGAGCAATGTAGGAGCCATCCCGGAACCACGAATAGTGGTAAGTGGGGAAGTTGGGACTCGCGATGTAGGCGCCATTTGGCATCTGATTCTGTTTGATGATTTCGATGCTTCGTGTGAAGAGGTCCACCGCGGGCTCCATTTCCTGGCCGCTTCTGACTCAAGAGATCGTTTACGTCACTCCGACGATTCGACGGCGATCGAACCCGTTCCAGCCTTCCAAAGGAACAATCCTTCTGTCAGGCTAAGTCCATTTCCGGTATCACTGCCAAGCTTTCCGCTCCTGCCAAATCGTAACGGGATTACCGTATCACTCTTGATGAAGACCGGGATCGTGTCCCATGGTGCGTCAACAGTAATCCATTGATTGCCGTCGATCGTTTTTCCCGTCCAGAAGTCGACCCAGCTGCCTACCGGCAGATAGAGCGTCCGAGTTGTCGCGCCCTCCTGAACAACCGGGGCGATCAACAGGGATCGACCAAAGAGGTACTGCTCATCAATACCCCAACAGATTGGATCCTCCGGGTAGTCGAGCAACAGTGGACGCATTAGCGGTGTGCCGTGCTCCGCGGCGTACTCCGCTTCGGTCGCGATGTATGGCAAAAGGTTCATGCGAATCCGGGAGAAGTGGCGGAAGAGCGAGATTGCCCTTTCATCGCCGGTATGCGCTGCGATATTCCACGGAGTTCGATCGCGAGAGGGTTCCCCCGGCGGGTTGTATTCGCTGTGGTACTGCATGATGGGACAGAAGGTCGCCATCGCTGTCGACCGCAAATAGAGCTCCGCGGTTGGCAACGCATCGCTGAACCCGGCGATATCCCAGCCCCAGAAAATGACTCCGCTCAGTCCCGCAGTCAGTCCCGCGATGATCGAGCGTTGAAAGGCCTCCCAGGTCGAGTTCTCGTCTCCGGCCCAGTGGGCCGGAAGCGCCCCCGCTCCGGTGTGCCCGGCGCGACTGAATGTCACGGCATCGCCGGCTCGGCGCTCGTTCGAGAAGTGGTGATATGCGCCCACATAGAGATTCGGATAGGCATTGACAAGTTCATCGCCGCGGCGTCCGTCCGAGGAACGAAGACCCCGACCGGCGAGGTGTTCGCTGCCATCGGTTTTGAAACCATCAATGCCAACTTCGTCAAGAAGATATGCGCGCTTGCTCATCCACCACTCGGTGGCGGCTTCGCTGGTGAAGTCCGGAATGTATCCGTCCTTGAACCAGAAGAATGGATTGCGATAAGGGGTGCCATCGGCGTTCTGAAAGACGAATTGATGTTCGAGCGCGTGCCCCACATCGGCGTCATGTTGTGGGTGGGGATAGCCCATGTATTTCAGTGCCGGGATCTGCCATAGTACGGTTCTGATACCGGATTCGCGTAACGCATCGGTCATCGATCTGGGATCGGGCCAGGGACCGTTCTCGGGAAACGTGAAGTCGCTCAGATGGGGGGCGTCGTCACCGCTTCGAGGCGCATACTCCGCCCCGTTCCAGATGTAAAAGGTCGTTTCGTCGCTCCAGGCCTCGATCACCAGAACAGTCGACGGGATTTCGTGTCGAATCGTTTCGGCGACCTCATGCTCGACGCGCGCCTGCGTGTTCCATTCGTTGGAACTCATCCAGACACCATAGGCCCAAAGTGGCAGTGGTTCCGGTCGACCTGTGATCGCGGTCATTTCACGAACGACATCATCCGGTTGGCCACTGAACCACGTGAACGCCATCTCTTCTGAGGCCGGCACATCTACAAGGCATCTCCAGCGATCAGGAACGGTACGACCAAAGTCGTAAACGACCGTCGTCGATCCTCCAACCAGCAGACCGTATCCCTGGTTGGACAGGAACCAGGGAATCGGCAAATAGGTGCGATTGCCCTGGTTTTTGTATTGCTCGTAAACCGCCACATCCAGCGAGCGACCGTGTTGGTTGAGCGAGTCAAACCGTTCGCCGAACCCCGCGAGCACTTCATCCGAAGCAAGTGGCGCGGTCAATTCGACCGTGGTCACTCGCCCCTCCTCCTCCTGCCAGCGAATGGTTACAGGCACGGATTCTCCGTACGCGGTTGGCGCCAGAAGTTGACCGGTTGCAGTGAAACGCCGAGGATCCGACATTCGGCTGGCCACGCGATCGCCTGATGACCGTACGAACCGCAGGGCAAGTTTGTTCGTTTCCGCGTTGCCCGTGAAGACAAGATCGGGACCAGACTGCCCCATCGAGTCAATCAGTCCATAGCGTTCTTCATCGTTCGCCGTTTTCGAGGTCACTGCCGACGCGGTGTGCCAGCGCCGGGTAATGAAACGATGCTCCGGCGTCGATAGTGGATCGAATCCGGGCGCGGCTCCTTTAATCTGATAGGTGACGTCATCACCGGCCTCGACGACACCGAGCTCGACCAGCCATCGATCCTCGTCCGCACCGCGCTCGAGGGCCCGCGCGTGAATCGCCGTCTGCGGTCGGCCATTTCTGGACCATTCGATCCGAACCGACTCCGCCATACTTCCGGGTCGCGTAATGATTCCAAGCGCGACCAGGTCGCCACCGGACGGATCTCGCGGCCGCCGTTCATCGAAAAACGGCTCATACGGGTGATCGATACCAAATGGTCGATGGACGAGGGCGAAGTTCTGCGACACGAGCGTGCTCTCCAACATCTGGTGAGGACGAACCTGGGGTATTGAAACGTGACGGGGAACGGTGGGAGATGGGCGACGCAACACCGCGTTGCGTCGCCCATCTCCAGAACCGTCAGGACGCGATCAACGCCTCGATTTCGGTTTTCGCCTGATCGAGTGCTTCCTGGGCGGTCAACTCGCCGGCTTTCGCCTTGTCGAGCAGCGCGCCAACAGCATCCTGCATTTGAGCCTGCTTCTCGATCACCGGTGGGGTGATCGGGGCGGCAAGGGAGTCGAACACAGCTTGTCGATTGGCCGGCGGGGTGATTGCAAGATAGGTGTCGAAAAGCGCCTGGTCCTGGAGGGCCGGGAGTTCCCAACTCGAATCGACGCGGATCTTGCCGACACCAGGATCGCTGGTGAAGAAGGCAACCCACTTGGCGGCAGCTTCCTGGTGTTCAGAATCCTTGCTTACAACGGCAGCATTCGAGAAGAAGTGACTGCCATCGACGACATTACCCGGTTCAACCGCGATATCCCACCCGAACGGAGCATCCGCAAACGCGTTGAACATCCAGATTCCGGTAGTGATCATGGCAATGCTGCCCTGCTTGAAGAGATCGCCATCCGAGACACCGGCCATATCGGCAGATGTCGGCTGGACACCTTCGGTCTCGGCGCTCAACATGTACTCGAGCGCTTCGACACATGCCGGCTCGTTGACCGTCACCGATCCATCTTCGCCAAAAAAGTTGCAGCCATTCTGGGCGGCAGTTTTGTAGAACTCGAAGAACTGAATCGGCGAGTACTGGCCCCAAACGCCCGCATCAGCATTTGTCAGTTTGGTCGCGGCCTCTCGCTCTTCCTTCCAAGTCCAGTCGGCAGTCGGGTACGCAACACCGGCGGCATCGAAGAGTTCCTTGTTATAAAAGAGCACGACGTTGCTAAATGTGGCCGGCAATCCGTACTGGACGCCATCCAGCTGGAACGCCTCATAGGCCTTCGGGTAGTAGAGGGCGGCGGTTTCAGGTGTGATCGTTGTGGTCAGGTCAGATAGCACGCCTTTCGAGGCGTATGTTACGAAATTTTCATAGTTGAGCTCGAAGGTATCGGGTGCTCTGCCGGCAACCCTTACTTGCAGTTCGGTGAAGTAGTCCGCGTAGGCAGCGGTTTCGACCTTGACCGTGATGTCAGGGTTTTCGGCCTCGAAGAGTTTGACCATCGCATCTATATCTTCGAGATGGTCAGGTGCTGCCGAAAAGGTGAAATAGGTGATCTCGGTTTTATCCTGCGCGGAGATGCTCGCGATTGGTGCGATCGCAAGTACGAGCGCAATGGCCGCAAGGAGAGCGAGAATCGAGGAAGTCCGTTGTCGAACGATTCGCTTCATGACTGGTCTTCCTTCCTGGTTAGCAGAATTGTTCAGGAAATCATTCCTTCTGGTCGGCTTCGACCAGACTGTTTCTTGCTCAAATCCTGACTTGCCGATCACTCCTTTCCTTTTCCAGCTCCCGCCAGAACGCACTTACCCTTTCAGTCCGCTCTGCATCATTCCATTAATGAATGTGCGCTGAGCGGCGAAGAAGATCAGAATCAACGGCGCCACCGCGATCACTGCGCCAGCCATGATTAAGTTCCAGTCGCTGGTGTGTTCTCCCTGCAGAAGGGAGAGTCCGACTGGGAGCGTCATCAGATTGGCGTCGTTGGTAACGAAGAGTGGCCAGAGGAAGTCGTTCCAGCTCGCCATGGTGGCGAGCACGGCGAAAGTTGCGATTGCTGGTCGGACCATCGGTAGCACGATCAAGGAGAAGACCTGCCAGTGGTTCGCACCATCCAGGAATGCGGCCTCCTCGTATTCGCGCGGAACCTTGAGCATTGCCTGCCGCAGGAGGAAGGTGCCGAAAGCACTGGCGATACCGGGCAGGATGAGCCCCTTGTAACTGTTGATCCAACCAAACTCACGCATCAGGATGAAGAGCGGAGTAATCGTCACTTGAGATGGGATCATCAGTGTCGCCAGGTAGAGCGTGAATATGCCGTCGCGACCTCGCCACTGCATCCTGGCAAACGCGTAGGCGGCGAGTGCGCTGGTAAGAATCTGCGAGCAAACCACGAGCGTGGTGACCACCACGCTATTGATGAACATCTGTCCCAGTGGGACGACATCCATCACCTTGCGGAAACTGGCAAAGTTCGGGTTATCGGGAATGATGTCGGGTGGAATCGTGAGCACACCTCCCGGGGCCTTGAGCGCGGTTGCCAGCATCCACATGAATGGCAGGATCATTGTCAATCCGCCGATGATGAGGATGAGGTAACGAAGCGACACGAAGAGGATCGAGATCCGGTTCTTCTTCTCGGAGATCTGCGATGTCGATTCGCCAGCCAGCGGCACAGCGACGATGGAACGTGGGGCGCTAGACATCGTAGGCCACCCGTCGTTGCAGCGCGAGCTGAATCACGGTGACGGTGAAGATAATGGCGAAGAGCGCCCACGAGATGGTGGCCGCGTATCCCATTTCGCCGTAGGAGAAGGCGTGCTTGACGACCCGCTCGACCAGAACAGTGGTCGCGCCGGCCGGTCCACCCTCGGTCATGATCCAGACCTGTGGAAAGACCTGGAAGGAGTTGATGATCGCAATGATCGAGACGAAGAAGACGGTTGGCATAAGCAGCGGAATGGTGATCGAGCGAAGTTGCTGTCCCCTGGTCGCACCGTCGAGGGCGGAGGCCTCATAGACATCCTGCGGAATCGCCTGCAGCCCCGCCAGGAAGAGCACGGCGATGTACCCGAGGTCTTTCCAGACACTTGTGATCACGATGGCGGGCATCGCCCAATCTGCGTCGTAGAGCCACTTCGGTCCTTCGATCCCGATCTGCTCGAGTCCGTAATTGATCAGTCCATACCGTGGGTTGAAGAGCCAGGTCCAGAGGAGTGCGACCGCCACCCATGAAGAGACAACCGGCAGAAAAAAGGCTGTTCGCATGACTGAGAGGCCTTTCAGCTTCGCATTCAGCGCGAGCGCAAGCAGGAGTCCGAGAACCATGACGGAAGGGACATACCCGAAGATGAACGCGAGGGTGTGCTTGAACGCCTGCCAGATCGCATCGTCGTGGTAGAGCCGACGGAAGTTGTCGAATCCGATGAACTCGGGGTCGGTTAGCAGGTCCCATTCATAGAAGGTGAGCACACCGGAGGCGATGATCGGCCCGATGACAAAGAGCAGCATCCCGATCAAGCTGGGCAGCACGAAGAACGCAATCCATCCGTTGCGCCTCCAGCCGGTGTCTCCCACCATGTCGAGCCTCCTCTACCAGTAACGAGCAAACGGCTAAGCGAGCGCCTCGGCGAGTTCAGGTTTGCGATCGAGATCAACCCGGGCGTGAAAGAGTTCATCCAGCATCAAACCGGCCGCGCCGCGCGCCCAGGCATCGTCACCCCACGGTTCGACAATGAGATCGAGATCGGCAAACAGGCCGTCGAAGCAGTGGGTATCGAGGGTCGTTCGCAGTGGTTCGAGCAGTAGATCGAGGGTGTGAACACCCTCACCGCCGACAATCACGCGGGTCGGGTTGAGAACGTTGACAACGCCCGCAAGCGCCAATCCGAGTGTTTGCGCGGCGGATGCGAAAACTGCCAGCGCCTCCGGCTGTCCCGCTCTCGCGAGATCCGCTCCCTGCGCGAGCGTGGCATCCGGTCCGCATACCGCTGCGATCCGGCGCCCCAACGCGGGTTCTCCGACCAGCGCTTCCAGACATCCGTACTTCCCGCAATCGCAAAGGGGACCGTCGATCTCCATAGTGATGTGACCAAACTCGCCGCCGGCGCCATGTCCGCCACGATAGAGTCTTCCATCGAGCACCATGCCCAGCCCGACACCGCGACCGAGAGTCACGACCACGAAATCGGAGAGACCCGCCCCGCCACCGAACCAGCGCTCCGCCAGAGTCAGCGCGCTGACGTCGTTTTCAATCACCACCGGGCTACTGATCCGCGCGCGCAAAAGACGTCGCAGGGGAACATCGCGCCAGGGCAGATAGGGCGAAAAGCGACAGATGCCAGCCCTCCGGTCGATCGCTCCGGCGAGTCCAACACCCACACCGTAGAAGCGACGATTGGGCGCCTCTTCACGCAACGCCTCGATTACCCTCGCAAGGGACTCGACCACGGCCTCCGGAGTCTTGTCGTTCCCGATCGGAGTCGTTCGCTGTGCAAGCACCTCTGCTCCGAGATCGGTGAGCGCGGCGATGAGGTGCGTTTCGGTCAACTTCACCCCGACCACGCAACCGGCGTCTCGGTCAATTTCAACCAGCACCGGAGGTCTGCCACCGGTCGAGGCGCCCGCTTCACGTTCGCGAGCGAGCCCCTGCCGGATGAATTTGCCCATGATGCCGGTGATGGTGGCGGGTGAGAGATTGGAAAGATCGGCGATATCGGTGCGCGAGATAGGTCCGTGATCGTGAATGACACCAAGTACGAGTGCTTCGTTGATCTGGCGAATCGTTTGGCGGTTTGCGGATCGCATGGGAATGGACACGCCGCACTCTCTCCATCCCGGTCGCCGTGTGGACGACCAGAGTTTCTTTATTCATTGAATGAAGAAAGACTAGTCGCCGCACTATCGCTTGTCAATCCCTTACAGAGAGCGGAAAGGTTTCTCCGAGAATTGAGCGTTATGGCCAAAGAAGGCGTTGAGGGGTCCGAAACGTTGGACGAGGATCTTGCGACACCGAGGGAGTGGCGAATAGTGCGGACCGATGCGGCCATCTCTAAAACGAGGTCATCGCGATGCAGGAAGTCAATCCCATTCGGCAACGTGCCACACGAACAGGTCTCTCCGGGCAGTGACTTCGGACATCCAGGTAACGAGTTGCGAGTCACGAAATGCGGAATCGACGGGGCTGATGCATCAATGCATCCAATTGTGCATCCAGATTGAAATCAACCCAACGGCTCGGGGCAGCATCGGTCAGAGAGTAGCAAGGTGATCCCGCAGCAAGCGGTTGAACGCGGCAGGACGTTCGAGAGGGGCCAGATGGGAAGCATTGTCGATCACATGCGATGTCGAATTCGGAATTCCTTCGGCTATCCGCTGCATACTGAGCGGAACGTCCGGGAGTTCATGATCGCCCTGCACGAGCAGCACCGGGACCCGAAGTTCGTGCAATCGCTCTTTGGCCGGTGGATCGAGTTCGCGCGCTTCACCTTCTTCTTCTCCAAGAGCAGCTCGTTGCCAGATTTGCCGGATCATTGATTCCGCGTGGAGTCGGAACGCCGGGTCGAGCGATTCGGTTGGCCGTCCTCCATCGATCCACTCGGTCATCTCAATCGCGGTTGCGCTATCGATATCCCCGGATTCAAATGCCGCCTCGGAGTCACGCCAAACTCGCTTCAACACATCAGAGGGTTCGCTCATCGCGGCGAGTGTCGAGACCAATACGAGACCACGCAATCGCTCAGGACTTGCGATCGCGAAATCGAGCGCGACATTTCCGCCAAACGAAATCCCGACAACCGTCGCCTGTTCGATATGCAGAACGTCGAGTAGCCCCCGGAGATCGTCGGCGTAAGCGAACTCACCAGCCGGCATCGTTGAACCGCCGAAACCACGCAGATCGCACGCAATGACGCGATGGGTCCGGGAGAACTCCATGACCTGTCGCTCCCACATGGTCCTGTTTGCAATTCCGGCATGAATGAACAGAATCACGTCACCGGCGCCGAAGTCATCGAATGCGATCCTGCCACCTTCAAAATCGAGATTCATGATTCGTAGCTCCGTTATCCGCAATGTGCGCAAAACACAAGAACTCGAACCTGATGCGGAGACGTGTGCCTCAATGGCAAATAGTACTTTTCTCGTTTCACCAGATGGTACTGCTAGCCCTCGCCGTACTACCTAAATACGCTATACCAATGGGTCAGGCCAGACGGTATCTTAGGTCCCAGAGGATCGGGACTAGTCACGGATCGTGCACGTCACTAGGGAAGAGATGACGAGTACACGCTGGATCCGCTGACAACCTGGGTTCCGATTGGGGTCAAATCGAAGAGGGCGATACGGAATGTTGAAGCGAAGAATTCTCCTGGTCGAAGATCATCCGATGTTCCGGCGCGGACTCAAGCGAATGCTCGAAGATACTGGACGGTTCCAGGTCGTCGGTGAAGCTGAGAATGGCCACGAGGCAATTCACCTCGCGGATGTCCATCATCCGGAACTGATCCTGATCGACGTCCAGCTCCCCGGTGTGACCGGATTGAAGATCGCCCGCGTGCTACGCAAGCAGCACACCAACACCAAACTGATCTTCCTCTCCATGCACGTCGATGATGAGCGCCTTTTTGACGCCATCCGTGCCGGCGCCAGCGCATTTCTGACCAAGGATGTCGATGGCGATACGCTAGTCGATTCCATTCGCCGAGTCCTCGCCGGCGAAAATCTGATCAACCAGTTGATTCTCTCCCGCCCCCAACTGGCCTGGCGCGTGCTCTCCGAGTTTCGCGCGCTTTCGAACGACACCACCCCCGCCCCGGATAACGACTTTGGTCTCTCGTCGCTTCCACTTTCAGCCCGCGAGATCGAGGTCCTGGATTGCGTCGCGCAGGGCCTCTCCAATAAAGAGATTGCCGATGAGCTCTATGTGACGGAGCAGACCGTAAAGAATCATATGACCTCGGTTTTACGTAAGCTGGATGTCAATGATCGCGTGCAGGCGGTCCTCTTCGCCGTCAAAAACGGTTGGATGGAAATCGGACCGCAACCGTACGCGCAGGTGGAATATTCTCGGACTGCTTAATCCTGTCTTTGTCCCAGGAAGAGCCCTCTCTCCGCAATTGTGGAGCGAGGGCTTTTCTGTGCCCGCATGGTCGATAATGAACGCTCGATTCGCAGACGAAGGAGCAAGTATTGGAACTCTATGAGGCGCTCTATACTACCCGGGCGATGCGTCGTCTCAAACCTGATCCCATTCCGCTTGAGATTCAGGCGAAAATCATCGACACGGCAATCCGCTCGCCAAGCGGCAGCAATGCGCAGCGCTGGCGCTTTTTGCTGGTAGACGATTCAGTCTTACGGGCCGCTCTCGGACCGATCTATCGCGATTGCGTGAAAACGCTTTGGTCGGGACCGGCCTATGCAGAACGAATCGCGACCGCCGAGGCGAGCCCCGAGAATCCGGAGAGCAGGCAGACACTCGCTCTGATCACGTCGGCACAGCATCTGGCGGACCATTTCGAAGAGACTCCGCTTTTCCTCTTTGCCTTCACCCTCGCCGATACCAGCGGCAGTTCGATCTTCCCGGCAGTCTGGAGTGCCATGCTGGCCGCTCGTGCAGAAGGAATCGGGACGTGCCTCACGACGATTCTCGATTTCCGCCGCGAAGATGTGTTCAATCTGCTCGGCGTTCCCCTGGACGACGGATGGCAGATGTCCTGCTGCGTCACTATGGGGTACCCGACTGGGAAATGGGGAGTGGCCGAACGCCGCCCCGCCCACGAAGTGACCTATCGCAATCGCTGGGAACAACCACTCGGCATCGAAATACCGGAACCGCTCTGGCCGGGAATCGGCCGATGAGTTCTCATCTCTTCGTCGCTACCGGGGAGTGGCGAAAGACGTTTCCCGGGGCAATCGCGGCAACGGTCGCGATTCGCAATGTGACCAATCCTCTCTCCAGCCCCGGTCTGGACGATGCCAGACGGAAATGAGAAGCTGAGTTGCGGTCGAGGTGGACAGGGAAGAGCCGGGCCGAAATCAAAGCGGACCCGATTCTCGCGATCTACAGGGAGTACTACAAACGCTTCGGGCAGAACTACCACATGCAAATGCAGGTCGAATCGATTGCACTGAAAGGGAAGTCCGTTCCGAGCCGGGCCGCATTAGTCGAGGCGATATTCATGGCGGAACTGGCGACCGGTTTGTTGACTGCCGTCCATGATCTCGACCAGGCCGTGGGCAGCATCACGATCGACCGCACCACCGGGGATGAGCATTACACCCGATATGACGGTGTGGACGAACGTTGCAAGACCGGCGATATGGCAATGCGCGATGAGATCGGCATGCTCACCAGCGTTATTCAGGGACCGACCACCCACGTCAGGGTTACGACCGAGAGGACAAATGCCCTCTTTTGTCTCTATGCGTCGGCGGGAATTGGCGAAGAGCTGGTCCGGCAGCACCTGGCTTTGATCGCTGACTATGTTCGCTTGATCGAGCCTGGCGCCTTGATCGAAGACGCAACCATCCTGACCGCGTGATAGGGGCTGGACGCCCGGGGTTGGATTAATCCGGGCGATTTTAAACACGAAAATAGACGACTGGCCATTCCGAGCAAATTGTCGTCTCTATCGTTGCTTGTCTCAAGCATATTACGATTTTGCCATAATCTCATAGATATTGCCGTCAGGGGCTCGATAGTGATTCCAGACGGTTCCGCCTTCACGTTGCGGTTCGCCGATGAACTCTATTCCCGATTCAATCATGCGCTCTCGCGTTGCCGTGAAGTCGTCGACCAGCAATCCAACCACCGGCCCACTTCCAAAGAAGGCATGGTCCTGATCGCTCTGGGCGTAGACATGGATTTCGTTTTCATCCGCCATCCGAAACCACGTCGCGGTCGCGGTCTCATGAATCACTTCCAGGGAAAGCACGTCTCGATAGAGACTTACCATTCTGGGATATTCGGGTGTGCGAACTCCTAACCAAACCAGCGACTTAACTGCCATGGGCTATGCCTCCCGCGACCCGATGTCACTCCGGACATGCATTTCGGCGAACGAGAGTGCTTCCACCCCGGCGTATGCCCGCTCACGCGCCGCCTCGAGCGTCGCGCCCCTTCCAACAACGGTGATAACCCGGCCACCGGCGGTGACGATGCGTCCATCCTCAGTTCGCCGGGTGCCGGCGTGAAAGAGGATCACATCTGATGGGACCTCGTCGAATCCAGCAATCGGGATTCCGGTCTGGATCGGTCCGGGGTATCCACCGGAAGCGAGCACAATCCCGACAGCAGCCTGAGTAACTTCGCCGGGAGGCGCCACATCGGAAAGACCACCCATGGCCACCGCCATGCACATCTCGGCGAGATCGGCATTCAAGAGCGGCAACACCACCTGGGTTTCGGGATCGCCGAGTCTGGCGTTGAACTCAATCACTTTTGGGCCGTCTTTCGTCAACATCAACCCGGGATAGATCACTCCCTGCAGCGGCATTCCCCGTTCCACCAATTCTCTGGCCAACGGTTTGACGATTGACTCTTCAATCTTCGCCATCATAGCGGCATCAACGGCCCCGGACGGTGCGTACGCCCCCATGCCACCGGTGTTCGGTCCCTTGTCGCCATTGAATGCGCGCTTGTGATCACACGATGGCGCCAGCATACGAACGGTCTCACCCTCG
>Ga0105048_10006661_pt1 | contig 18622 bp, 17 predicted proteins | sample MAT05_FD_78382 | JGI IMG/M metagenome (GOLD analysis project Ga0105048, IMG submission 78382) | Freshwater microbial communities from Lake Fryxell liftoff mats and glacier meltwater in Antarctica - MAT-05 | ecosystem: Environmental > Aquatic > Freshwater > Ice > Liftoff microbial mat | place... | reverse complement strand
GCCCTGCCACTGGTGGTGATCGACGAACCGCGACGCACTGGGCGCGGCGGCCTCCCAGCCCCAGCTCACGACGAGTGGCTGGAGCCAGTGTTGCGCGCTGGGTCGTGCGTACAGGAACGACGACCCCTTCGGACCGCACATCCACTTGTGGCAGGCGCCCGTGTAGATGTCGGCCCCGAGCGCGGTGAGGTCGAGCGGCAGATGGCCGGGCACGTGCGCTCCGTCGACGATGGTGATCAGTCCGGCGGCCTTGGCACGAGCGACGAGTTCTGCGACGGGGAACGTCAACGCCGAACCACTCGTGACGTGGCTGATGAAGAACACGCGGGTGCGGTCGGTGACCCCTGCCCAGATCCGCTCGACCACATCGGCGACCGAGGTGACCGGCATCGGTACGTGCATCTGCACATACCGCGCACCGGTGGAGTTGCAGATCACCTTCCAGGTGCGGTCCATCGCACCGTACTCGTGGTCGGTCGAGAGGATCTCGTCGCCCGGTTCGAGCGCCAGGCTCTTGGCCACCATGTTGATCGCGGTCGTCGGGTTCGGGAAGTACACGAGGTCGTCGGCCGCGCATCCCACGTAGGCGGCAAGACCGGCTCGAGCGTCTGCCATCAAGGTGTCGGTGCGCCGCTGCAGCCATTCGACCGGCTGACGTTCCATATCGAACTGCAGCCGCTGATAGGCGGCGAAGACCGGCTCGGGCACGGCGCCGAACGAGCCGTGGTTCAGGAAGACGACGGACGGGTCGAGGACGAAGGGCGATCGGTCGGGCACCGGGCCAGGTTAGTTTCGGGCCAGTCGCGGCTGGTGCCTCGATCGCCAAGGCCCGGGCGGCCGCTGCCTCGGGCGAGCGAGGGGCGGCCATCGCCGACAGGATCGAGGTGTCGTGGTTGGTTCGTTGCAGGGAATCGCCGGGTCGGATCGAGCATGCGCCCGTGTGACACGATGACCCGTATGCCGCACTTCCAGCCGCACCACGCTCCGCTCCGCTTCGGCATCTTCATGCCCCCGATGCACAAGACGGGGGTGAACCCCACGCTCGCGCTGCACCGCGATCTGCAGCTGATCGAGCATCTCGATCAGCTCGGCTATGCGGAGGCGTGGATCGGTGAGCATCACTCGGCCGGCTCCGAGCTGATCGCCAGTCCCGAGGTGTTCATCGCTGCGGCTGCCGAACGCACCAAGCACATCAAGCTCGGTACCGGCGTGAACTCGCTCCCCTACCACCACCCGTTCATCCTCGCCGACCGCATCGTGATGCTCGACCACCTCACCCGCGGGCGGATGATGTTCGGTGCCGGGCCTGGCCAGCTCACCAGCGACGCGGCGATGATGGGCATCGACCCGATGGATCAGCGTCCACGGATGGAGCAGGCGTTCGATGTGATGATGCGCCTGTTCGCCGGCGAGACCGTCACCGAAAGGACCGACTGGTTCACGTGCGAGGAGGCGGTGTTGCAGGTGCGTCCGTACAGCAACTTCGATGTCGCCGTGGCGTCGTCGATGTCGCCGTCGGGATCGAAGCTCGCAGGCCGCTACGGCACCGGCATGCTGTCGATCGCCGCCACCGAGCCGGCCGGATTCCAGGTGCTCGACTACAACTACCAGGTGTGGCAGGAGGAGGCCGCCCGCAACGGTCACGATGCGCCACGCGAGAAGTGGCGCCTGATGGGTCCGATGCACATCGCCGAGACCGTCGAGCAGGCGAAGAAGAATTGCGAGTACGGCCTGCAGTGGGTGTTCGAGTATCTGAGCCACATCATCCCCACGGGCGACCCGAGCGCTCCCCCGCCGCCCAGCGACTACAGCGACTTCATCGATTTCGCCAACGAGAGCGGTCGCATGGTGATCGGCACGCCCGAGATGGCCGTCGAGCAGCTGCAGCGCCTGGTCGACAAGACCGGTGGCTTCGGTGCCTACCTGTTCCTCGGTGCCGACCTGGCCGACTTCCCCGCCACGCTGCGCAGCTACGAGCTGTTCGCCGACCAGGTGATGCCGCACTTCACAGGCCAACTCGATCCGGTGCAGGCCAGCTACGACCGTGTGGTCGGTGCCGGCAGCCGTTGGGTCGATGCCACGCTCAACGCACAGCTCACGGCCATTGCCAACTACGAAGAAGAACGAGCAGCACGCTGAACAGCGCGACCCGAAGCGTTCGATGATGTCGGACGACGCCGAGTACCTGCCGCTGTTCGACTGGCTGCGGGGCATCCTGGCTGTCGTCGTGATGCTCAGCCACGACGGATTGCTGTGGTGGGCCGACGCAGCCAACTTCGCCGTCCAGGTGTTCTTCGCGCTCAGCGGGTGGCTCATCGGCGGCATCCTGCTGCGTACGTCCCGTGCCGGCCTGCCTCGGTTCTTCTACAACCGATCGGTGCGCATCTGGGTGCCGTACTACCTGGCGTTCGTCGCGCTCGTGGGGGCGGGACTGCTGCGTGACGAGATCACCACCGAGTGGTCGCAGGCGGTCGTCTACAAGCTGACCTTCGTCTACAACCTGTTCGGGATGACCCGGATCGAGGAGATGGCCGACCTCTATCCACTTGCCGGAACGGGCAACCACTTCTGGTCGGTGAACGCGGAGGAGCAGTTCTACCTGATCGCTCCACTGTTCATCGTCGTGCTCGCAGCCACGGTGGGCCGACGCATCGCGTTCTGGGCCGCGTTGGCGCTGGTTGCCGCGTTCACGATCGAGTACTCGGCGATTCTCTTCGGCGTCACGGCTGCGGTCGCGGCCGTGAAGTACCCCGGCTGGCATCGCACGCGGGTGGCGCAGGTGGTGCTGGTCATCGTGGCGTTGGCGGCAACGGCAGGGCTGATCGCCGACACCCACTACAACGCGACGGTACCCTTCCTCGCCCTCCCGATCGTGCTGCTGTTGGCCCGGCCGGGCCCACAGTCGGCGGTCGGCGCGGTGGTCGGCGGGATGTCGTATCCGTTGTACCTCAACCACTGGATGGGTGTGTTCATCGCCAACGAGTTGTTCCAGCCGTTCGACCTCGTCGACTCGCCACCGCGCAAGGTGCTTGCGTCGCTCATCTCGCTGACGATCGCCCTGCTGCACTACCGGTTCATCGACCGAGTGCTACGCGAGCACCGGTCGCAGTGGTACACCGCCCGACGCGGGACGATCACGACGGCGGCGGCCTATTCGATCGTGGGCGCCGGTCTGGTGATCGGCCTCAGCTGGAACTGAGGCTCAGCAGTGGTGGGGTGAGCGGATGGTCGTTGGTCAGTGTTCGACGCGCGGTGGGCCTGCGTAGGCGCTGCGTTCGTCGGCCTCGGTCTGCAACAGGCGCGTCGCAGCCAGCACGTGCGATGCCAGCTCGCCCTCGTTGCCGTTCGCGACGTACGCGAGCAGGTCGCTGCGCATGCGGGGATCCCAATAGTTGCGCAGGTGGTTGCGGACGCCTTCGATACGGCGCTGTTCGGGATACGGGGCGAAGAAGTCGCCGATCTGGTTGGCCATCTCGACCAGTCGGGCCGGATCGATGACGGTCATGACGTCACCTCGGTGACCTTGGTGACCTTGGTGACCTTGGTGACCTTGGTGACTTCCACCGCAGTCACCTTGTACTCGGGGCAGTTCGTCGCCCAGTCGTTGAGGTCGCTCGTCACGGCGTTCACCATGGTGTGTGCGAAGTGGAACGTCGTGTACACGACGCCGGGGTGCACCCGTCCACTCACGGTGATGCTGAGCTCGGTCTCGCCGTAGCGGCTGGCGACCCGCACACGGTCGCCGTTGCGCAGCCCGCGCTGGGCTGCATCGTCGGCGGAGATGTCGAGCACGTCGTCGTCGTACCAGGCGTTGTTGGCGGTACGCCGCGTCTGGGTGCCGGCGTTGTACTGACTGAGGATCCGGCCCGTGGTGAGCAGCAGCGGAAAGCGGTCGTCGACGCGCTCCTTGGTGGGGACGTACTCGGTGAGCATGAACGAGCCCTTGCCGCGTGGGAACGTGACGGTGTGCAGCACTTCGGTGCCCTCCGGTGCTGCCGTGTTGCACGGCCACTGCACCGAGCCGACCCGTTCGATGAGCTCGAAGCTCATCCCCGAGTACGCCGGTGACGTGCGCGCGATCTCGTCGAGCACCTCGGACGGATGGTCGTACTTCAACTCGTACCCCATCGCGTTGATCATCCCGACGGTGATCTCCCAGTCCTCGAGCCCGGCCACGGGCTCGACGATCTTGCGGACCATGCTCACCCGACGCTCGGCGTTGGTGAACGTGCCGTTCTTCTCGAGCGAGGAACTGCCGGGCAGCAGGACGTGGGCGAACTTCGTGGTCTCGGTCTCGTACAGGTCCTGCACGATCACGCACTCCATGTTGCGCAACGCCGCTTCGACGTGGTGGCGATTGGGGTCGCTCTGCACGGGGTCCTCGCCCTGGATGTACAGACCCTTGAACGATCCGGCGACGGCGGCATCGAACATGTTCGGCAGACGCAGCCCGGGCTCACCGTCGAGGTCGATCTTCCACTCGTTCTCGAACACCGCTCGCGTCGCGGCGTCGGTGACGAACCGGTAGCCGGTGAACATGTGCGGCCAGCTGCCGAGACACGACCCGCCTTGCACGTTGCCCTGCCCGCGCAGTGGATTGACGCCGACGCCCTCGCGGCCGATCATGCCGCATGCCATCGCGAGGTTGCCGAGGCACATCACACCGGTGGATCCCTGCGAGTGCTCGGTGACCCCGAGGCCGTAGTAGATCGTGCTGTTCGGTCCGGCCGCGTAGCGACGTGCGAGTTCGCGGATGGCGTCGGGCTCGAGCCCGGCCTCGGGGCCGACGACGTCGGGTGAGTACCGGACGTCACCCACCTGGCTCATCCACAGTTCGAAGTCATCCCAGTCGCAGCGAGCGCGGACGAAGGCCTCGTCGTAGAGTCGCTCCGTCACGACGACGTGCGCGATCGAGTCGAGCACGAGCACGTTCGTTCCCGGCCGCAGCGCGAGGTGGACCGATGCGCGGCAGTGCGGGCTGTCGACGGTCTCTGTGCGGCGAGGGTCGATCACGAGCAGGTTGGCGCCGCGGCGTACCGACCGCTTCATCATCGATCCGAACACCGGGTGTCCCTCGGTCGGGTTCGCCCCGACGACCAGGATCACGTCGCTTCGCAGGATCGAATCGAAGTGCTGGCTCGCCGCGCCGGCGCCGAGCGTGGCCGACAGACCGAACTGGGTCGGCGAGTGACAGATACGCGAGCAGTTGTCGATGTTGTTGTTGCGCAGGCCGACGCGAGCGAACTTCTGCATGAGGTAGATCTCTTCGTTCGTGCAGCGCGAACTCGACACCGCACCGACCGAGCCGGATCCGTAAGTTTCCTGGATGCGCTTGAGCTCGCCCGCCGCATGGGCGAACGCCTCGTCCCAGCTCACTTCGCGCCACGGATCCTCGATCGATACGCGGATCATCGGCGATCGCACACGGTCGGGGTGGCGGTAGTAGTCGAACGCGAAGCGTCCCTTGACACAGCTGTGGCCGTGGTTGGCCTTGCCCTCCTTCCACGGCGTCATGCGGACGATCTGGCCGCCGGAGGTCTCGGCCTTGAAACCGCAACCGACGCCGCAATAGGCGCACGTGGTGATCGTGGACTGGTCAGGCTTGACTGGAATCGGCACGTTCGTACCCTCCTGGGAAGAGGCTCTTCTCGATCAGCGCATCACTCGGACAGGCTTGCACGCACGCACCACAGCTGACGCAGTCGGACTCGAGGAACGACTCGTTCTGGCCGGCGACGACGGTGGAGCCGAACCCGCGACCGTCGATGGTGAGCGCGAACGTGCCCTGGATCTCCTCGCAGGCACGCACGCATCGGCTACACACGATGCACTTGGCCTGGTCGAACACGAAGTACGGGTTGGACATGTCGAGCACGCCGCCCTGGTGGTTCGCTCCCGATCGATACGGGTGATCGTCGGCCAAGCGGTGAACGCCGACCTGGTCGAGGGTGGTGTTGAGCTGGCTCCAGCCACCGTCGATGTCGCCCTCGGGGAAGTCGGACAGGTACAGCTCGATCACGCCGCGGCGCAGCTTGGCGAGCATGTCGCTGGTGGTGCGAACCTGCATGCCCTCGTCGACGGGTGTGGTGCAGCTCGCCGGATAACCGCGGCGACCCTCGATCTCGACCAGGCAGACGCGGCAGCTGCCGAACGCCTCGAGGGTGTCACTCGCACACAGCTTGGGCACGGTGCAACCTGCGATCCCGGCCGCGAGCAGCACCGAGCTGCCGGCGGCGACCGTGACCGGGATGCCGTCGACGCTCAGCGTCACCGGCTCGCCGTCACGCGGTGGCGTGCCGAGATCGATGCCGTCACGCAGTGCCCGTAGCTCTGACCACATCAGATGTTCTCCTGTGCGTCGTGCTCGTCTTGCTGGTTGCGCTGGCCGAAGTCCTCGGGGAAGTGCTGCAGCGCCGATCGGACCGGATATGGGGTGAGACCACCGAGGGCGCACAGCGAGCCGTGCTCGAGTACCTCGCACAGGTCTTCGAGCTGCGCGATGTTCGCGCTGCGCTGTTCGCCGAGGACGATCTTGTCGATCAGCTCGACACCTCGGGTGCTCCCGACCCGGCACGGTGTGCACTTGCCGCAGCTCTCCACGGCGCAGAACTCCATCGCGAACCGGGCCTGTACAGCCATGTCGACGGTGTCGTCGAAGACGACAACGCCACCGTGACCGAGCAGGCCGCCCGCCGCCGCGATGGCTTCGTAGTCGAGCACGGTGTCGAGCTGGTCGTTGTGGAAGTACGCGCCCAGTGGGCCGCCGATCTGCACGGCCCGTGCCGGGCGACCGCTCGCGGTGCCTCCACCGAAGTCCTCGATCAGCTCGCGCACGGTGATGCCGAACGGCACCTCGACCAGCCCACCACGACGGATGTTGCCGGCCAACTGCACCGGCAGCGTGCCGGCTGAACGACCGACACCGTGTCCGCTGTAGGCGGCGCCTCCGTGGGCGAGGATCCAGGGCACCGACGCGAGGGTGATGATGTTGTTCACCACCGTTGGTTTGCCGTACAGCCCCTCCAATGCCGGCAGCGGTGGCTTCGGCCGCACCATGCCACGCCTGCCCTCGATGCTCTCGAGCATCGACGTCTCTTCGCCACAGATGTAGGCGCCGGCGCCCACGCGCACCTCGATGTCGAATTCGAGCACGCTGCCAGCGATGCTCGTGCCGAGCCATCCGTACTGCCGGGCGACGCCGATGCAGTGCTCGAGCGTCGCGATCGAGTGCGGGTACTCCGAACGGCAGTAGATGACGCCGTGGGTGGCGCCCACCGCGTGCGCCGCGATCGCCATCGCCTCGATCAGGCAGAACGGGTCGCCCTCCATGACCATCCGGTCGGCGAAGGTGCCCGAGTCGCCCTCATCGGCATTGGCGACGACGTACTTCGGCGATGCGGGCGCGCCGAGCACGGTGCGCCACTTGATGCCGGTCGGGAACGCTGCGCCACCGCGGCCGCGTAGGCCGGACGCCTCGACCTCGTCGACGACATCGCTGGGTGACATCGCCAACGCCCGGCGCAGGCCGTCGAAGCCACCGTGGGCGAGGTAGTCGTCGAGCGACCTCGGATCGATGACGCCGACGCGGGCGAACGTGAGGCGGGTCTGGCGTTCGAGCTCGGGGATCTGATCGGTCGGACCGAGGTTCGTGCGATGTGCTCCGGCATCGAGCAAGCCGGCATCGATCAGGCTGGGGATGTCGTCGGCCTCGACCGGGCCGTAGGCGTGGCGCATGCCGCCGACGTCGACCTCGATCATCGGCTCGAGCCAGAACAGACCTCGTGAACCGTTGCGGACGACGGTGACGTCGAGTGACCTCGCGGCCGTCTCGGCGACGAGGCGTGCTGCCACCTCGTCGGCACCCAGCGCGACGGACAGTGCGTCGCACGGTACGAACACTCGCGCCGTCACGACGCCGTCCTCGCGTCGTCGATGACCCGGTCGATGCGTGCGGTGGTAACTCGTGCGATGGGTCGTTCGTCGATCATGACGGCGGGCGACGCGGCGCAGAGTCCGAGGCAGTAGACCGCTTCGAGGGTGATGGCGCCGTCGGCGGTGGTCTGCCCCAGATTGCAGCCGACGACGTCCTCGATGTGTTGCGTGAGCGCTCGTCCGCCGGTTGCCTGGCAGCTCTCGGCCTGACACACCTTGAGGATGTGGCGCCCGGCGGGCTCGGTGCGGAGGTCATGATAGAAGCTGATCACACCGTGGACCTCTGCCCGCGACAGCCCGAGGCCGATGGCAATGGGATGCACCGCGTCGTGCGGGAGATAGCCGAGTCGGTGCTGGATGTCCTGCAGCACGACGAGCAGTCGGGTCGGGTCGTGGTGGTTGGCAGCGAGCGCCTCGACCACGACCGACGCCTGCGCCGCCGGGAGTGAGGGCCGCTCGGACAGGTGGCGTTTCCTCACGATGCGGTCACGGATCACGGAACGATCGTACTCGAAATTCAGCGAGCTGCGAATGTGCTCTCCAGACGCGCGAGCCACTCGTCGCACACTCGAGTCACCCGTGCGCGTTCGCCGGTTGCGAGCAGGTCGATGATCAGCCCGGTGAACGTTGCCTTCATCAACGATGCCTCGAAACCGATCCGCTCGGCGTCGATGCCTTCGGCGGCGAGCCGCTGCTCGACGTCATGACGCCACACGCCGACCTGATCGGCGCGCACCTCGCCCGCCAGACCGGTCACCGAGGTGTCGAGCGCGGCAGCCTCGTAGTTGAGACGCACGAGCGCCAGGTTCTCCGGACTGGCGTTCATCCACTTCCACCACTTGCGGTACAGCCCGACCTGTGTGATTCGGGAGTTGCGTTTCATCCACGCGTCCTGCACGGTGATCTGCTGTTCGATGGCCCGGTTGAGCGCGGCCGTGATCAGCTCCTCCTTGGAGCCGAAGTGATGCACGAGACGATTGATGCTGACGTCGAGCGAGGCCGCCATCGGACGCAGCGTGGCCTGGGCGAGGCCGTGTTCGGCCAGGTAGACGACGATGCGGTCGAGCAGCTCCTGACGGCGTTCGAGGTCAGGGGTCCGGGCCATGACCCGGCACCCTAGTTGCCGACGTGATCGCTACCCCCGATGACGATGCCGCCCGCCAGGGTGCGATGGACGACCGGCACGCCGGGCCGATAGACGAGGTGGGTGTAGGACGGTGCGTCGAGGAGCACCAGGTCGGCTCGTGCCCCGGGAACGAGTCGGCCGAGATCGGGTCGGCGCAGTGCAGCAGCTCCCCCCACCGTCGCAGCCCGGATCGCCTCCTCGATCGTCATCCGCATGTCGCGCACGGCCAGGGCGATGCAGAACGACATCGAGGTGGTGTAGCTGCTGCCCGGATTGCAGTTGGTCGCGATGGCCACGGTGGCGCCGGCGTCGAGCACACGACGGGCGTCGGGGTACGGCTGGCGCGTCGAGAAGTCGGCCGCAGGGAGGAACGTGGCCACTGTGTGCCCGCCGGCGAGCGCTTCGATGTCGGCATCGGACAGGTACGTGCAATGGTCGACGGACGCGCAGCCGAGTTCGACGCCGAGCTGCACGCCTGGCCCGTGGCCGAGCTGGTTGGCGTGCAGGCGACCGCCCAGACCGCGGGCCATGCCGGCCTGCAGTACGGCGCGGCACTGGTCGGCGTCGAATGCGCCGACCTCGCAGAAGGCGTCGATCCAGCGCGCATGCGGTGCTGCTGCGTCGAGCATGTCGGTGCACACGTGGTGCACGTAGTCGTCGGTGCGGCCCTCGAACTCGATCGGCACCACGTGTGCGCCGAGGAACGTGGTGTGATCGGTGAAGCCCTCGGCCACGTGGAGGCACCGGGCCTCGTGGCGATCGGTGAGGCCGTAACCCGACTTGATCTCCACCGTGGTGATGCCCGCACGGGCAGCCTCGGCGCGGCGCTGCGCGGTCAGCCGGTGCAGCTCGTGGTCGGTGGCGGCTCTGGTGGCGTCGACCGTGGTGCGGATCCCCCCGGCCTGATACGGCGCACCGGCCATCCGGGCGGCGAACTCGTCGCCACGATCGCCGGCGAACACGAGGTGGGTGTGGCTGTCGACGAACCCGGGGATCACGCAGCGGCCGCCGGCGTCGATGCGCTCGTCGGCAGCGACACCGCCGGCCGGCTCGATCGCGATGACGCTGCCATCGGCGATCACCAGCGCGACGTTGCGGCACACACCGAGCGGACCCTCGCCGAGTGTCGGATCGTTGGTGACGAGCAGCCCGATGTGGTCGACGACCGTCGTGCGAGCGGCGGTCACGGAACGTCGTTCCAGGCGCTCGTGATCGAGGCGTGCAACTCGCTGGCGACGTCGATCGAGACATGCGCGCCGTCGCGCACGACGACGCGCCCGCCCACCACGACGTGGAGCACGTCGGCCGCCGTGGCCGAGAAGACGGCTACCGCCAGCGCGTGAGCGGCCGAGGCTCCGGCGGTGCGCACGGAGTCGAGGCGCACGGTGACGAGGTCGGCGAGGCTGCCAGCGCTGATCCAGCCAGCATCGGGCCACCCGAGACTGTGGTGCCCGGCGACGGTGGCGGCTGCCAGCAGCGACGGCACGGTGTGGTTGCCGCGCACCAGGCTCGCGAGGCGCTCGTCGAGTTCGGTGGCCCGGGCCTCCTCGAACAGGTCGATCACCGCGTGCGAGTCAGTGCCGAGCGCGATCGGGACCATCGCCTCGATCAACCGGGTCGTGGGGCCGATGCCATCGGCCAGATCGCGTTCGGTGGTCGGGCACACGCAGACGGTGCAGCCATGTGTCTGCATGAGGCGTACGTCGTGTTCGGTGAGGTGTGTGGCATGCACCGCTGTGAAGTGGGCATCCAGCGCGTGCCGCTCTGCGAGCAGCTCCATCGGCGTGAGGGCGAAGGCCTCGATGCATGCGTGATTCTCGGCCGGTTGCTCGCTCACATGAGCGTGGAGCGGCACGGCATGCTCGATCGCCCACCGTGCGACGTGCTCGATCGAGCCGGGGTCGACGGCACGGACCGAGTGCACCGCCGCACCGATGTGCGCGGTCGACGAGGAATGCGCTCGCAGCGCGTCGACCCGTTCGGCCCAGTGTTCGGCGCGGACGTCGCTGAAGCGTTGCTGGACCGAGTTGGGAGCCTGGCCGATGCCGCCCTGGAGATAGCACGTGTCGAGCAGGGTGATCCGGATACCGGCCTCCCCCGCTGCGGCCAGGAGCACTTCGCCGATCAGATTCGCCTCGCGGTACGGCGTGCCATCGGGTTGGTGGTGCAGGTAGTGGAACTCACCCACGCACGTGATCCCTGCGAGGGCCATTTCGGCGAACGTGGCGCGGGCGAGCCGGTGGTACGACTCGGGGTCGAGCGTGCCGGCGAGGTCGTACATCTGGTCGCGCCACGTCCAGAACGAACCGACCCCGTCGTGGGTGCGCCCCCGGAGCGCTCGGTGGAACGCATGGCTGTGCGCGTTGGCGAGCCCCGGCAGGGTGAGGCCTCGCAGCTGCACGGCGCCTGCCGGCGTGGGCATGCCGGGTGTGACCGTGGCGATCCGGTCGCCGTCGACCTCGATCACCACGTCGGCCACGGCGTGGTCGCCGCCCAGCCAGGCGAGCTCGCAGTGGTACGCGGAGATCACATCAGCTCCCGACACGCCGGACGAATTCGGTGATCCGTTCGACGAACGCATCGCGGTGGAACAGTTCGAACTGTTCCCATGTGGTGAAGGTGGTGGGATCGGTGACACGGTCGAGGAACAGGGTGCCGTCGAGGTGGTCGCACTCGTGCTGGAACGTGCCGGCCGTGAGGCCGCGCCTGATCTCGTCGTGGGCGTTGCCGTCGCGGTCGATCCATCGCACCCGGATGTTCACGTGCCGCATCACATTGCCGCGCAGGTTCGGCACCGACAGACAGCCTTCGTTGATCTCGACGAGCTCGTCGTCGAGGAACTCGATCTCGGGGTTCACCACGACCGTGAGCGGGATCCGCGGCTTGTAGGGGTAGCGGGGGTTGTGGTTCACCTCGATCGTGGTGATCCGCAGTGGCACCCCCACCTGGTTGGCAGCGATGCCGGCGCCGTTGGCTGCGTGCATCGTGTCGATCAGGTCGTCGATGAGCTGCTGCACCTCGGGAGTCGCGAGTTCCGTGAGCGTCACCTCGCGAGCGCGTTCGCGTAACACGGGGTGCCCGACGGTGACGATGTCACGGACGGCCATGCTCAGGCGTTCCAGAGCACGGGGAACAGCGGATGGTCGAGCGGCGCGCCGTCGGCCAACTCGTCGACGAGCCCGGGGAACGGCGGCGATGTCACCCAGCGGCGGGGTGCGTGCACCATGTCGTCGCCGAGGAAGCGCACGCTCAGCACCCGCCGGCGGTGCGGGCCTGCGACGCCGCCAGCGGCGTGCAGGGTGAGCATGTGGAAGAAGACGGCGTCGCCGGGCTCGAGCTGCCAGCCGAGGATGCGGAAATCGGGGTTGCCGTCGATCACCGGGAGCTCGGCCAGCGATCCGTCGGGGAACCATGTGGCCTGACCATCGAGGAAGGTGCGTGGCATGTACCAGGGCCCGAGATGCGAACCGGCGACGAACTCGAGCGTGCTCTCGCGAGAGACCGGATCGACGGGGCACCACATGCTGACGTTCTGGCGGCCGTCGACGTTGTAGTACGGCAGGTCCTGGTGCCACGGTGTGCGCTGACGCGTGCCGGGCTCCTTCACCAGGACGTGGTCGTGGTACAGCCGGACCCGTCGAGCGCCCATCACCTCGCCGGCGATGCGGCCCGCATCGCTGTCGCGGATGAATCGCTCCATCGCGGGGATGCGCTGCCAGTTGCAGAAGTCCTCGACGAAGGCTCCGTCGCCGTCGGCGCTGGCCCGCTTGGCCGTACCGGACAGCGATGCCAGGTTGGCATCGATCGCAGCCGCCGCGAGTCCGATCTGCTCGGCCGTGAACGCGCCGCGCACGCACACTGCCCCGTCGCGCCAGTAGTCGCCCTCGACGGTGTCGCTCACGGTCACGATTCCAGCATGGGGATCCGCACACCGCGCGTCGCGGCGACATCGGTGGCGATCTGGTACCCGGCGTCGGCGTGGCGGATCACGCCCATGCCAGGGTCGTTCAGCAGCACCCGCGAGAGCTTCTCTGCAGCCAGGTCGGTGCCGTCGGCGAGGCACACCATGCCGGCGTGGATCGAGCGGCCGATGCCGACACCGCCGCCGCGGTGGATGCTCACCCAGGTGGCGCCGCTGGAGGTGTTCACCAGCGCGTTCAGCAACGGCCAGTCCGCGATCGCATCGCTGCCGTCGAGCATCGACTCGGTCTCGCGGTACGGCGAGGCCACCGAGCCAGAGTCGAGATGGTCGCGGCCGATCACGATCGGCGCCTTGAGCTCGCCAGACCGGACCATCTCGTTGAACGCCAGGCCGGCGCGATCGCGCTCGCCCAGGCCGATCCAGCAGATCCGGGCCGGCAGCCCCTGAAACGCGATCCGCTCGTGGGCCATGTCGAGCCAGCGGTGCAGATGGGCATCCTGCGGGAACAACTCCTTCATCTTGGCATCGGTCTTGCGAATGTCTTGCGGGTCACCGGACAAAGCGACCCAGCGAAACGGCCCCTTGCCACGGCAGAACAGCGGCCGCACATAGGCCGGCACGAAGCCGGGGAAATCGAATGCGTTCTTTACGCCCTCATCGAGGGCGACCTGCCGGATGTTGTTGCCGTAGTCGACGGTCGGGATCCCCATGGCCTGGAAGTCCAGCATGGCCTGGACATGGGTGGCGCAACTCGCCGCTGCCGCCTTGGTCAGGCCGGCGTGTTGCGTATCGTCGAGCTGGGCCGCGCGCCAGCGCTCGACGCTCCAGCCGCCGGGCAGATAGCCGTGGACAAGGTCGTGCGCCGAGGTCTGGTCGGTGACCAGGTCCGGGCGCAAGCCGCCGGCCTTGGCCCGGCGCACCAGTTCCGGCAAGACCTCGGACGCATTGCCCAGCAAGCCGATCGACACCGCCTTTTTCTCGTCCCGGTAGCGGGCCAGACGCGCCAGCGCGTCGTCGATGTCGCTGGCCTGCTCGTCCAGATAACGCGTCTTGATGCGGAAATCGATGCGCGACTGCTGGCATTCGATGTTCAGCGAACTGGCGCCAGCGAAACTCGCGGCCAGCGGCTGCGCGCCGCCCATGCCGCCCAGGCCGGCGGTCAGGATCCAGCGCCCGGCCAGGTCGCCGTTGTAATGCTGGCGACCCGCCTCGACGAAGGTCTCGTACGTGCCTTGCACGATGCCCTGGCTGCCGATGTAGATCCAGGAGCCAGCGGTCATTTGGCCGTACATCATCAGGCCCTTGCGGTCCAGCTCATGGAAATGCTCCCAGGTCGCCCACTTGGGCACCAGATTGGAGTTGGCAATCAATACCCGCGGCGCGTCCACATGCGACTTGAAGACTCCAACCGGCTTTCCCGATTGCACCAGCAGCGTTTCGTCTTCCTGCAAGGCCCGCAGACTGGACAAAATGGCCTCGAAGCAATCCCAGTTGCGGGCCGCCTTGCCGATGCCGCCGTAAACAACCAATGCGTCAGGGTTTTCAGCGACTTCGGGATCCAGGTTGTTCTGCACCATGCGGTAAGCCGCTTCAATCAGCCAGTTGCGGCAGCTCAGTTCGGTGCCACGGGGCGCACGCACGGGGCGGGCCTTGGCGGTCTGGTGCAAAGGGGCCAGGTCGGACATGGACATCTCCTTGAGGTTGGTCAAACGGTTCGGGGGGCCGGGCTTCGGTTGGCGTGCAGTTTACTTGCCTAGACAAGTCTATGCAAGTATCATTCAAACACCCGGCACATGACCGGTACCCGCACATGGCAACACTCCTCGCAACACCGCCTTACCGCAGCGCCGCCGGTGCGTCGGCGCGGGCACCGTATGCGCAGGTCAAGGCCTTTCTCAAACAAGGCCTGTCAAGCGGGCGCTGGCCGCCTGAATCGCTGATGCCCTCGGAATCCGAACTGGTCACCCAGTTCGGCGTCAGCCGCATGACGGTCACGCGGGCGCTGCGCGAATTGCAGAGCGAAGGCCTGGTGCATCGGGTCCAGGGCATGGGTACGTACGCCGCCCACCTGGCGCCGGTGTCGTCCAGCCTGACCATCCGCGACCTGCACGAGGAAATCGTGGCCCGCGGCCACCAGCACCATGCGGTCGTGCATCTGTCGCGTCAGGAAGCCTGCAGCGCCACGATCGCGGGCCGGCTCGGCCTGGCAGCCGGAGACCCGGTTTTCCATACACAGATCGTGCACCACGAAAACGGCGTACCGTTGCAATGCGAAGACCGCTTCGTCAATCCGGCCTGCGCGCCGGACTACCTGAAGACGGACTTCACCCGGATCACGCCCACCAACTACCTCTTGAGCGTGGCTCCGTTGTGGGAAGCCCAATACGCGATCGAGGCCGGCACCCCCACCGCCCGGGAAGCCAGGCTGCTGGGCATTGGCCGGTCCGACCCCTGCCTGGTCATCGTGCGGCGCACGGTCAACCGGGGCGTGCCGATCACGATGGTGCGGCTGGTGCATCCCGGTACACGCTACCGGCTCGAAGGCCAGTTCACGCCATGAGACCGGCCACGCCATTCGTGTCACGACACAGACCTGTCGTTGACCTCGCCAACCGGAACTCCCCATGGGCATCACCCTGATCGACGTCCAGGCCATCGCGCCCCAAGCCTGGCGCAACGGCGGTGGCCGCACGCGCGAACTGCTGGTCTGGCCAGCCCAGGGCGCTTGGCGGCTGCGCATCAGCCGCGCTGACATCGAGGCCGACGGGCCGTTTTCTTCCTTTGCGGGAGTCACGCGTCGGTTCGCGGTGCTGCGCGGCAATGGCGTCGCACTGTCGTTTGGCGATCGCAAGGTCGAGTTGCGTGCAGGTGACGACGCCCTGTGTTTTGACGGCGGCGATGCCCCCGGTTGCCGCCTGCTGGACGGCGCGACCGTGGATCTGAACCTGATGGCAATCGGCGGCCAGTCGCTGCTGCGCCAGGCCGTCGCGGGCCAGCCCTGGCAAGCACGCATGCCCATGCGCGGCCTGTACACGACGGTCGCCGGCGATTTGCGGGCGCCGCATGGTGTCCGACAGATTCCAGCCCACAGCCTGTTGTGGGACGACGACGCGGCTGCCGGCGCCTGGTCCTTCGAGCCGTCGCAGGCAACACCGTCCGGCGCGTGGTGGCTGGGCTTCACCCCTTGATCGGCAATACCGGGAACAGCATGGAACACACGACCCTGTGGCATAACGCACGACTCGCGACGCTGACCGACACGTCCGACTGGGGCCTGGTCGAACAAGGCGCCATGGTGGTGCAAGACGACCGGCTGGTCTGGGTCGGCCCGCAGTCAGCGCTGCCAACCGAACTGCGCCGGCAGGTCAGCCAGGACCATGACCTGGACGGCGCGCTGGTCACGCCGGGCCTCGTCGATTGCCATACCCACCTGGTGTACGGCGGACAACGCGCGGCCGAGTTCGAATTGCGGCTGCAAGGCGCCAGCTACGAGCAGATCGCCCGCGCTGGCGGCGGTATCCGCTCCACCGTTGCAGCCACCCGCGCCGCCGACGACGCCGACCTGCTGGCGTGGGCGTGCAAGCGCGCGCGGGTCCTGATGGCCGAAGGCGTGACGACACTCGAAATCAAGTCGGGTTACGGCCTCTGCCAGCACGACGAAGCCCGATGCCTTGGCGTGGCACGCACACTCGGACGTGAACTGCCATTGACGGTACGCACAACCTACCTCGGTGCACATGCGCTGCCACCCGAGTTCGACGGCCGCGCCGACGACTACATCGACGCGGTCAACACCTGGATGCCCGTCCTGCATGCCGCCGGCCTGATCGACGCCGTCGATGTGTTCTGCGAAAACATCGGCTTTACGCCGGCCCAGACACGGCGTGTGTTCGAGGCAGCCCGCGCACTGGGCCTGCCAGTCAAGCTGCATGCGGAGCAGCTCAGCGACCAGAACGGCGCTGCGCTGGCGGCGGAGTTCGGTGCCTTGTCTTGCGACCATCTGGAGTTTCTCAGCGAGGGCGGCATTGCGGCGATGCGCGCCAGTGGCACGGTAGCGGTGCTGCTGCCCGGCGCGTTCTATTTCCTGCGCGAAACCCGGCTGCCGCCGATCGCCGGCTTGCGCGCCGCCGGCGTGCCGATCGCGCTGGCCTCGGACCACAACCCGGGCTCCAGTCCCGGTCTGTCGCTGCTGCTGATGATCAACATGGCCTGCACCCTGTTTCGCATGACGCCACTGGAGGCGGTGCAAGGGGTCACCGCCATCGGCGCGCGTGCGCTGGGCCTGCACGATCGTGGTCGCCTGGCCCGAGACCAGCGTGCCGATTTTGCCGTCTGGGATCTGAACCACCCCAACGAACTGGCCTATTGGTTCGGCCACAACCCCTGCCGGCGCGTGATCGTCGCAGGCATTGAGAGACGCCCATGACAGCAGACACCCATCTCCTGCGCCCCGGCACCAGTGCCGTATTGATCAGCCTGCCGCATGTCGGCACCCGGATAGCGCAAGACCAGCAACACCGCTATACAGCGCGCGCGCTGGACGTCGAAGATACCGACTGGCACCTGGACCAGTTGTACGACTTCGCTGCCGACATGGGTGCCGGTCTGATCGTGCCGCAGTACTCGCGTTTCCTGATCGATCTGAACCGCTCGAGCGACAACCGCCCGATGTATGCCGGAGCCAACAACACCGAGTTGTGCCCGACCCGGTTCTTCACCGGCGAACCCATTTACCGCAGCGGACAGGAGCCCGACGCCGACGAGATGGCGCGCCGGCGCGCCATCTACTGGCAGCCCTACCACGACGCACTGGCGCAGGAACTGGCGCGCCTGAAGGCCCGGCACGGATACGCCATCCTGTTCGACGGCCACAGCATCAAGTCCACCCTGCCCTGGTTGTTCGAGGGCAAGCTGCCGGACCTGAACCTGGGCACCAGCAGCGGCGAGAGCTGCGCGGCCGATCTGCGCGCGGCTTTGACCAAGGTGCTGCAGACGCAAACGCGATTCACCCAGGTCACCGACGGCCGCTTCAAGGGCGGCCACATCACACGCAGTCACGGCCGGCCGGCGCACGCCATCCATGCCATTCAGCTCGAAATGTGCTGGAGCACCTATATGCAGGAAAGCGCCCCTTACCGCGTCGACCCCGAGCGGGCGGCAGAACTCGCGCCGGTATTGCGTGCGCTGGTGGGGACCATGATCGACTGGAGGCCGCGTGCCTGAACAAAGCCTGTGGGCCGAACGGGCCTGGATCGATGGGCGTTGGCAATCCTCGGTTCTGTTTGAGATCGACGCCCAGGGCTGCTGGAGCGCCATCACGCCGGACGTGGTCACGCCGCCGCAACACGCCCGGCGCCTCGCCGGCCCGGTGCTGCCCGCTCTGGTCGACGCGCACAGCCACGCATTCCAGCGCGCGTTCGCCGGGATGTCCGAGCGCCGCACCACCGAATCCGACGACTTCTGGGCCTGGCGCGAGCGCATGTACCAGGTGGCATTGCGCATCAGCCCCGAGCAAATGCGGGCCGTGGCGGCGCAACTTTATGTGGAGCTGCTGCGCGGCGGCTACACCCAGGTCTGCGAGTTCCATTACCTGCACCACGACAGCGCCGGGCAAGCCTATCCCGATCCGGCCACGATGTGCT
>Ga0105048_10006660_pt1 | contig 18624 bp, 18 predicted proteins | sample MAT05_FD_78382 | JGI IMG/M metagenome (GOLD analysis project Ga0105048, IMG submission 78382) | Freshwater microbial communities from Lake Fryxell liftoff mats and glacier meltwater in Antarctica - MAT-05 | ecosystem: Environmental > Aquatic > Freshwater > Ice > Liftoff microbial mat | place... | reverse complement strand
CAGGGCGTTGCGCCCGCCGGCAAACAGGCTCCAGTCGAATGACAGTCCCCCGAAAAAGTAGGACGTGTTGCGGTTGACGCGGAAGTCGAACCCCTGCGACCCCAGATCACGAAACGCGCTGAGTTTGGGCCGACGGTAGGTTTGGGCCAGTCCCACCAGATTGGCGTTAATAGCCTGCGCCTGTCGGAGTTTGGCCAGTTCCTCCCGGCCCGCCACGGCGGTATCGGTTTCCATCGTGGCCTCGTCTGGCACCACGTCGATGATGTCGGCGGTAATGTCGGTATAGACGGGGCGATTGATGAGAAAATTCAGGTACGCCTGGGCTGATTGTTGCGTCTGTCGGGCCACTTCGAGTTGCGACTCAATCTTCGTCACCTCATTGGCAGACCGCACGACTCCGGTGCGGTTTACCTTCTGGTTGTTGAAAAGAACCAGGTTGATCCGCCCATTTTCGCGGACCAGTTCGAGCGCGTTTTCGTAGATGCGGATGGCTTCGGAAGCTTGCAGAAAGCGGTAGTAGCCCGTTTTGATGTCTTTGGCCAGTTCGCGTTTGTAGAGCGCGATCTCAATCTGTTGCAGGTCGTACTGCTGCCGTTTGATGCGCTGGCCGTAGCCGATCTCGGCGTTGATGAGGGGCATGGTCGTGCGAACCCGGACATCATAAAAGTTATTCGGGTTGAGCAGTACCCGCTGGTTACCGACCTGCGGAAACGCCCGCGTCTCGGTTAGCTTGTTGAGCGTGGCATAGACCGGATTGAGCAGATCGCCGAGCGGCAGGTCCACCGTGCGTCCCCCGGCTGCGCGGGTGTAGGTAGTGCCGAAGCTGACGCTGGGTCGAAACAGCCGCCTGGCTTCGTCGAGGGCGTAGAGGTTGCGCTGGAGCAGAAACTGCTGTTGTCGCAGCCCCGCGTTGGTCTCGAAGGCCAGCCGGATGTAAGCCGTCAGCGCGGGTTGGGCGTATAGCACCGGCGCGAAACAGCCGAGATAGAGGGAGACTAAAACTGCTTTCATAGAACTATGATTTATTATTGAACACTGTTCACAAAACGGGCAAAAAAATCAGAGAACGTCGATAATCTTCAAAAACTCCTCGTGTGCCTGCGCCACCGGGTTGTCCAGATGCGTGACTTTAGCCCGTCGGGAGATCGCCAGACTACACATCCCATGCACGGTACTCCAGATCAGAAAGGCCAGTGCTTCGGGCTGATGTCCCTGAAAATGACCGACTTCCATGCAGGACCGCACCACGTCGCGCACAAACCCAAACGTAGCCCGGCCCTCGTCCCACTCGTTCTGGCTCCAGGCTTCCACAAAGTCGAGCGGGGCTTCCACGGTAAACATCAGTTCGTACATATTAGGGTTTTCCATCGCAAAATCGATATACACCCGTCCGGTAGCTTTCAGCCGTTCTTTGGGATCCGATACGTGTTGCAGCACCAGAAACCGACTCCGCAGCGCCAAAAAGCCTTTGGTATGCAGGGCGTGCAGAATGGCATTCTTATCCTTGAAATAGACATAAACCGTCCCAATGCTGTACTCAACGGCATCGGCAATATTGCGGATCGTCACGTTGGCCACGCCTTTCTCGGCGAACAGGGCCATTGCCCCGTCGAGGATTAGATTTCTCAGGTCTTCTTTCTCCCGTGCCTTCCGTTCAGATACGCCCATGCTTGCTATTTTATTTCGTTAACTGTTTATTTTTGAACGACGTTCACAAAAGGAAAGATTTTGTTGAAATTGATCGAACATGTTTGGCTGGAAGGGAAGCAAAAGTGTGTTATGGGCAGCAGGAAAACAATAGTTACCACTTTATCTGTCTCATCCTGCGTAAATGGAGGGTGTCCTGCAAAAACAACCGTCCTTTAGAAATCACTGGTTTTCTTTTGCATACCCCATTCGCAGGTTTGTGTCACCGATCACCCTCAAGCCTAATTCTGCTGACCGGGAAGATGCATTGGCAAATACGGCCGTAGCCCCCGCTGCAAACTCCAGAACTCGTTGGTCACCCGGTTCGAGTTGACCCAATGCAGTCACCTGACCGTCTGATTTCCTCTGGCTGATCAGTACAGTACAACTACCCGCATTTCGCACTTGTGCTGAAAAGGCACCATTTCTGTTGCCACCCAGTTCAAAGGTTTTGCCTGGGGGAATCGTGGTGGCCGAGCCAAGGTAATTCGAACTAAAAAGGCCACCGGAACGACAGTTGCCGAGAAGCAGCGTCAGGACCAAAACTGCGATTAACGTTTTCATGAATGATTTTGGTTTGATGATTCGACTTGGAATAATTTGTGTGATAACCTGAGCCGGGTTCCGGCTTCATTTTGAGTTCTCCTGGCACTTTTTAATAGCAGCCTGCAAAACGCCATCCTTTCTGGCGATTAGATCGTCTATTTTCTCAACCACCCGGTAATCGGGCAGCCGTTTGGCCGGGTAGGTTTTGTTTAGTGTGCCACTGCACAGAAACGGCATATCGGCCGTGATGCCGCTGTTGGGCAATTTGACGATATAGCTCTGACCGGCGCAGAGAACATTGCTGTAAATGTCCCCGCCGTTTTCCTCACCGATGAAGGTGATTTTTTGATTGGTCGCCTTTCGATGGCCATACAGATAACCAACAAATGTATTCCCCGCCGAAAACACACCCTCATTAATCAGCACATAAACAGGTCCTGTGAATTGGTCTTTGGCGGGTGGGATAGTGGCCGCCATCATGTCGAGGTACTTTTGTTTGAGCGACAACGTACCATCGCCGTTTAAGAACTCGTTCGGGTTTGCGATGTAGCCTTGGATATCGTCTGAGATGACGGCGTATTTCACAAATGGAAATGTTTTGCTGGGTACTGTCAGCCCAACCGGGACGATGGTTTTGGAGAAAAAGTGCGAAAACAGGATTTCGCTGTAGCCATCGCCCCCGCCCTCGTTGTCGCGCAGGTCAAGAATCAGGTTTTTGGTGCTTCGGGTGTTCAAGTCATGGAACACACTATCGACAAACGTTTCGTAACGAGTGCCAAAGCCTTCAATGAAGCCCTTGTAAAAACTACCCACTTTCAGATAAGCCGTCGATGGGGCCACGGTGGCCTTGTATTGAATCGGATTGTCGAAATGGCTGATGGCTTTGTTGTTGTGGACTTCGTCGGCTTTCTCGATCTCGGCGGGTGTTCGTGCTCCAATACGCACCGTCCTGGGGGATTTGGCCAGTTCCAGCGTGAACTCGGTAACGTCCGGGTAGAATAGGTTGTACAGGAAATGGAAGCTGTAATAATTGTACAGGTTGTAGTACTTGAAGGTCGTGTTGATGCCATCGGCAGGGATGTAGTGAAGCATCGAATCCATCAACTGCGTTGCTGAAACGCCATTGATCCTGACAATTTCTGAGCCTTTGGCCACCGTTTGTTCCTGGCTACAATCGCCCAACACGTATAGCTTCTTGTCCAAAACAATCAATTGCAGGGGTAAATACCGTTTGTTGGGATTGAGAATCCCCAGTCTGAAATTATCAAACCGTTTCGTGGGCAGGTTAACGCGGGAGTGTCCGTGCCGGAGCAGCGTAATCAGATACCGCAGTTTCAGGGAATACGTTTCGACCGTCGCGTTTTTGGTGAACGTACGCCCAACACTGTCGCACTTCCGGTTGAGTGTGGCTTTGTCAATGAAGTAGTACAATCCGCCGTGGCCTTCGGGCAGGCTTCCCCTGAAGATTTGAAAATCCTCGGTTTGTTGTTTCAGGGTCAGCGTAGCGAGTTGAGCCTCTGTTTGGCTGGTAACGGGGTTTTGAGCGAGTGCCCAACAGGTAGTCAGCGGCAGGAGGGCAAGTGTGAGAAACCGTAGCATTAGAGTTGGGTCTTGTGATTGCTTGCTCAAAATTGGCTCCTCGCGCGCCCGTCTTCGACTCATAACTAATTTGAGACGGCTCAAGTTATGATTTGAGCCGCTCATTACACCCCTCAAAACGACTATCCACCTGTGCTTACTGCCCGTTTTCTGACCAGAGGGTTACGGCTGGCGAATCACGAACGACAAACACGTACTGAAAATAATCAGTCGTAACGGTGTTGCTGGTCTCGTCGGGTTTGATTTTGGTGCCGGTTAGGCCGCCTACCTTTATCAGTTTCTGGCCGTTGGTATAGGGCGAGCCGGGCGCGTTGAGTTTGATGAGCGTGGTTTGGTTGGCCTGAGTCACAGGGAGTAATTCGGAGAAACCGTCGATGCCAAACACCCGCCCATCGGCATCGAGGTAGGTCATCTCCACAAATTCTTGTCCTGCCTTGCGAAACATAAAAGGCACATGGTCGCGGTGAACGAGCATCCGGCTGTCTTTCATCATCATCGGCATCGTGACCACCCGCCGACCTGCTTTTTGGAGTAAGCCCGACAGCGTGGGAGTTCCGTTGATAGTCCCCTGCAAGACATGGGTGTACCCCCAAAGACCGTACAGTTTTTCGTGTTTTAGGGGCATTTCGGTCGTAAGAAACTGCGTCAGGCGGGCGATTACGTCATCGCGGGTGATCCCTAGATTAGCGTAGGTCAGCATCTCGAAAATCTGCCGAAAAGCAACCAACTGACTACCTAGTCGGGCAGCGTACTTGGCCGGGTTTGCCCGATAGTCAGCCTGAATGCGTTGGCCGAACGGTAGCAGATTTCCCAATGTTACGTCTGGTTTAGCCACCATCAGCCGCAGGCTGTCGAGCAACGGATCGGCAGGGCTGGTTGCTGGCAGATGATCGCGCGCAATTTGCCTGAGAAGGTCAACCGCGTAGGTGCCCTTGCCCTGGAACCAATCGACACCCAAAAACCGGATTCGGAGCGAGTCGGGGATAGTTTGGTTGTAGGCACGGATGGCCACAATCTTATTGTAAAACTGCTGATTACCCCACTGCGATGTACCGGCATGGGTTCGCGCCAGAAACCCTCTGAATAGCGAATCGAGCGGCATGGTATCGCCGGTTGATAGGTACTGGTTCACTAATTCAGACTGGGCCACGTCCATCTCGGCGAGGTAATAACGCAAACCAACGCGCTCGTTCAATTGCTTGAGCAGCGTCAGATCAAGGGTTTGGGGAACTGCGTAGCCATGATTTTCGCCCAGCAGGAATACGTCATTCGTGTAAAAAGCGGAGTCAAATAGCGCAACGTTGGCCGACCCGGTTGGCGCGAACAGAGCATGGTTGGCGCGGAGATAATCGACAACGGTAGTTTGGGCAAAAACGGATACGAGGCCAATAAGGCTGAAAAGCAGGGAAAGCAGAAGCGTTTGCATGAGTCGTTCGATTTATTTGCTGACCCAAACATACAAGACCAACCCGCCCCGAAGCTGCAAAAAGGGGCGTTTGGGGCGGGTTGGGATGCTTGGCGGGCATTTGGGACAGATGGAAAACCGAACGCCAAACATCCCACCTCGCTACTGCACCAAATTCACCGTCTTGCCCTCGTCTTCAGCCTTCACCGTGAGCAGCGGTTTTCCGGGTGCTTCCTGCCCGCGCATGTTAGCGTTGATCTCCTGCTGATTCACTTGCGAGAGCATTGTTCCCGCCTTCAACTCGACTTTATACAACTGCCCCGGCAGGATATAGGCCGTAAAGACATTGGGGGATTTGTTGTCTGGATACCGTTCCAGAAACTTGAAATGTCTGGGCAACAGACCGTTGTTTTTCAGTTTCAGATTTACTTTCTGCGGGGTTTGCGCGAAGGCAAACTGGCTCATAACGAGCAGGAGGGTTGCGATTTTTTTCATTGGTTTCGTAGAGACGCAAAATATTGCGTCTCTCTCTCTCTTATGCGTTAGCAAAGCCATCCGGTCAGGAGACGCAAAATATTGCGTCTCTACGTGCGGGTTACAAATTTCCTTTCGTCTTGATCCGTCCCGCATCCTGCCCCGTTTCACGCTCCCGTGCCGATTTCACGTCGTTGCTGCCAAACCGGTAGCTAAACCGGATGCTCACCCGGCGGCTTTCCCACTTGCGGTCAATGTTAAATTGCTGCCGGGTTACCAAATTATCCCCGAAATCAGCCGATTGCCGAGTGTCGGACCACTTCCAGCGCATGGTGTTCAGCACGTCGTCGATGCCGACCGTGATTTTGCCGCGCTCCTGCATCACTTTCTTCTGCATGCTCAGATTCAGGGCGCCTAACCCGCCGATGCGATACACGGTTTGCGTGGTGGGCGCACTCCAGAAACCCGATGCCTGCGCCGACCACAGTTTCGAGAGCGTAAACGACTGCTGCATGTACCCCTCGAACGCAAACGCGCACCGATCGAAGGGTTGCGTTGGCGAAAACTGCCCCACAAACCGGTTCAAGGTGGCCCCGGCGTAGGCATACATGTTCCACCACTTTGTGAACTGGTAGGGCGAACTGATGGAAACGTTCAGTGCATTGACCCGGCCCACGTTCGCTACGGTCTGGTAGGCAGTGAAGCCGTTTTGCTGAATCACGTCGGTCGAGAAATCGTTGGTGCGGCTGTAAGCTACTTTCAGGGTAGTGGCCCATTTGTAGGTGTAGCTCATCTCCACGTTGTGGGTGTAGGTGGGGCGCAGGTAGGGGTTGCCGCGCTGACTGGTATAAGGGTCAATCTGGTAGATAAACGGGTTCAAATCCTGGTAGTTAGGCCGCCCAATCCGCCGACCATAATTCACCGAAATCTGGCTGTTTTCCGTTGCCCGATACTGCACAAACGCCGTTGGAAACAGGTTTAAGTAGGTTGTCGGTCCGACGCTTCGGTCGGGGCGGCTGATGCGCTGATTCAGCAAATCTGTAGAGCGGCCCTGTACCGCCGAGTGTTCGGCCCTCAGCCCGCCCTGCACCGACCACTTGCCCGACGACCGATTCAGCGACGCGTAAGCTGCACTGACAATCTCGCGGTAGGTGAATCGGTTCGTCAGCGACACGTCGGTGCGTTCGTCCGAACCAGCGCCAGTGAACGCCAGCAAATCGTTGTCGGTGGCTACGTCGGTATGTTTGAATCCCGTTTCCAATTTCAGCGAAGCGTTGGCCGATGGTTTGGCCTTCCACTGCTTCACCAAATCACCCTTGATGGTCGCGATGGTAATGTCGGTATTGGCATCAAAGCGGTTGCGCCGGGTAAACAGCGGTTGCCCGGCAGCACCAACATAATCGCTGGTAATGGTGTTGGGCGATGTGTTGCTAAAGCGTGTCAGGTCGGCGTCGATGTTTAGCTCCAGTCCCAGCGTATCGGCGTAGCGATAGTTCAACGCTGCGTTGATACGGTTGTTTCGGCTTGGGTTGTCAACCCGGTTCACGATACTCGAATCCACCCGATTCTGGCTGTTGATAATGTTCGTGGTGGTGTAGGTGCCAAACCGGTTAGCCGATGTATTGCCCGACACAATCAGGCCCAGCGTTTGGCGGGTTCCAATAAAGTAGTCAACGCCGGTTTTATACACAATGGCCCGCGTGCCATCAGAGTCATAACCGCGTTGCAGAAACCGCGAGCCAGACCCCTTGCGGTCCAGCAATACATTCGTAATCTGGTAGTTATCGCTACCGGATACATTGCCGAAGAGATTCAGCCGCTTGGTGCGGTAATTCAAATCCAGGGCAGCGTTGGCCCGGTAATGGTCGCTTTGGCCGTACCCGCCCGAGGCATTTCCGTTTAGGCCAAGGCTTTTGTCGCGCCGAAATTTGATGTTGATGATACCTGCACCGCCCTGCGCATCGTAGCGCGCCGAGGGGTTTGTGATTAATTCAACGGTAGCGATATTACTGGCGGGTGTGGCCCGGAGCAGATTGGCCAAGTCTGCCGCTGAGAGGTTGGTTGACTTCCCATCAATGAATACGTTGACACCCTGCTTGCCCGCCATGCGGACATTGTCATTGGGATCGATCACCACGCCCGGTGCTTGTTGCAGGAGTTCGTAGGCCGTTTTGCCTTGAGCGGTGGCATCAGCGGCTACGTTCAGCACGGTTTTGTCGACCTGTTGCTCAATATACTGCTTCTGAGCCCGAACCGTCACCGTTGCTAAAGTCTGATTATCCTGGCGTAACATGATTGGCTCCAGCGTAAGTGATTCCCCCGCCTGAAGGGTTACCACTGGACTACTGGCATTGCTCATGCCCACGAGGGATGCCTGAACGCGATAAGCTCCTGCGGTTACGTTCGTGAAGATGTAATGACCGTCTACGTCCGAAACAGTACCCCTTACAAACAACGAGTCCGAAGCCCGAAGGAGTTTTAATGCTGCAAACGATGCCGGTTGGTTATTGGTCTCACGTACCGTGCCCGACAGGGTCTGGGCCAGCGTTGGAAGCGTATTGATGAACAGGAAAGCGAAGTAGATAAGGCGAGCCATAATCAGAGTGCCTGGTTGGGGCGTTTGTGATTGATGGCTCAAAGGTGGTGGGTGAACCCCCTCGTATCGACTCAGTATTAATTTGAGACGGCTCAGGTTATAATTTGAGTCGGAAACGCCCTATTTCCACAATACCACCTTCTGTATTCTCGCTGGTTTATCGGAACTGATGCGTAAATTGCAGAGTTGGGGTATCTAATTTGAATCGGCTATGAACAACCGTCTGAAACATCTCTTACCCCGAATTGCCAAAATTCTGGCAGTAGAACCCTACAGAATAACCGCCCTTTGGACGAACGATGAGGTGCGCCAGCTCGATTTTGAGCCTTTGTTTGAACAATGGAAACAGGAAAATGATAATCGGCTTTACCCGTTGTTTGATTACGAAGTCTTTAAGCAGGTAGCTGTTTCGCCTACTCGTACCCTGCATTGGCCTTCAGTATCAATGCGGGTGGTATTGAGAAACCGGGTGATTGAAGGGCCTTTGGACCTTGACCCTGATGAATTGTACCGCCAAAGTACCCTGTCCGTAAGACAGAGTCGTTAGATGTTGGAGCCATTTTACGGAAAGCTCGCTTGGAAGCAGGCCTGTCGCAGATTGACGTGGCGACCAAAAGTGGCACCTCCCGCAACTACATCTCCCGAATTGAGAATGGCAAGTCCGATATTCAGCTAGAAACGCTGAACAAGATTGTGCAATTGGGGATTGGCAAGCAGATTAGTTAAACGGAGAGTGTCTCTAACTGAGCTTGCAACTTCGTTCGGATTTCGGCAAAATACGTGTTCCAATTAGCGATCTGGCTAATTTGTTGGAACGTTTTCGATTCTCTAATCATTTCCAGAGTTTTTCTGAAGGTGTCGGCCAATTGCTGTAAGCGTATCCGTTCATGTTGAAGCAGGGTCTTTTCGGTGACTGTTTCTGTGCGCGAGGGCAGGGGTTTCCCGCTTTCGAGAGCTTCGAGAATTTCCGTTACGCGAACCAGATCGTTGCTGTCGCTGGCACTTTTCAACTCCTTGAACAACTCCTCGGCGTACCCTTTCAATTGCTCGGCTACTACGTCGGGATGGCAGAGTTGGGCGGCTTTTCGATACCTTTTTTTCAATTCGGCCTGTTCCTCCACCGTCAGTTCGTGGTGCGGTTGCTGACGAGTTTCAGTATATTCCTGCTGATATTGGTCATAATCGGCTTTGGCTTCATCCCGTTCAGGTTGCGTACCTGCCTGTTCTTTGCGGAGTTGCAGAATACGAATAATAAGGTCGCCAAGTTGTAGCGTATGCTGAACACTAAATTCATGCAGCATCTTTTCGATATCGGCCCGTTCGGCATCCAATGCCTTGATTTGTAGTTCCAGAATACGAATTTCGACCTTCAACGCCCCGATTTCGGCATCAATGTACGGGGCTAACGTAGCATGGCTTTTGCTAAACTGCTCAATATGACGAACGGCTTCGGCGAACTGATTCCGACGCAATAACTGGACAATGTCAGTATGATCAGTGGGTAGTGAGAATTCATTCAGTTTGTGAATATGGGGCGCGATGCTTTCCGTTTCATCTAAAGCGATCAACGTTTTAATCAGGTCCAGCCGCTTCAATACCTTGCCCAAATCGGGTACGGCTGTAGGACCGGGCGGTGCGTATCGGTCGAGAAGTTGCCGGAACTCTATCAAAAACTGACCGGCCAATTCATCAGCCTCAGTCGATACAACGATGTTCTCGTGGTTTTGCCGCGCACTCTGACTCCAATTGAATGAGCCGGTAATGACCGTTTGTCCGTCGATCACGCAGAATTTGTTGTGCATAAACACTTTGCTCTTCTGCTTGCCAGCCTTGTGAACACGACCTCCTATCCGGCGTAATTGCTCAAAATCCAGCCCGGTCTCCCGGAAATTGGCTTCATCGTTGGCAATCATCAACTCGACCGACACCCCTCGCCCAGCCAATGCACTCAATTCCCTAAAAATGAAAGAATCAGTAAACCACGCCACCGCAATCACCACTGATTGTTGCGCTTGCTGAAGCTGGGCTATAATGGTTTGAGGAATGCGCTCAAAGTAAGCGGTGGTTTGCACGGGGTTATCAAATAGCATAAAGTGGACAATCCGTTAGTATCATCAATTTATATATGGCCCCCGTTTGTCCATGTCTTCACAGATACCGAGTATTTCGTCAAATCCCATTTGCTGAAGACTTTCCTTCATAATTATCTGTATTTGTTTACATAAGTCAATTTGTTCTTCAAATAATTTATTTAGCAATACTTTGTCTTCTTCTGAGTAATCTTTGTCAAGGCTTGTTTCGATGATTTCTATTTCGAGTTTGAGTATATACAAAGTCTCTTGTCCGTACTCTATCTCCACGCAGGCATAAAAAAATTCTCTCAGGGATTTATAGCTGGTATACTGGTCTTTTAAGGGCAAACAATTGAATTCTAATGATGAAGGGAAGGAAATTGCTTCCTCTTTTGCCCTGTGCATAGCACTCGCTTTAAATAAGATTTGGTATGAATTGCTTAAAATCAGTTTATTGGTGATTTCCAACTGTCCACCAGCCCGCGCCAAAGCAGGCGAAAATTGGGGAACTATGGTAAGCGCAGTCGTAGAGTTTTCAGTCATACGGTTTTAAGTGTAAAGAATATCGAGGATAGCCGAAATATAGTAGCGTTGCACAATAAGCTCACGGAAATGCCTTGTAAATATCCTTCCGGTGAATGACACGTGCGAATTCAACCGTCTCATTTTCGATGAAAACACCAATTCGGTAATCGCCTATACGAATCCGATAAGCTGTCTTAAAACCTTTCAGTTTCTTTACATTAACGATATCCGCAGTAGATTGAGCTCGCTCAACCTGCTCTATTGCAACCGCGATGTCATCTTTAACAGATTGAAGCCGTAGCTTTTCAATGTCGCTGCCAAACTGAGCCAGAAAAACGGTCTTCATTTTCCTTTCAGCAACTGAAAGATGTGCGTCCGGTCAGTTTGCTCACTACGGTCTGCTTCGTGCATCAGCAATCCTAAGCCAATATCTTCGTTCGTTTCTTCGTCCAGAAACGTGGTTCTTACATGAAGCCGGTCGAGCAAAGCGGACAGCAGGTCAAGCTCTGCTTTATCTTTGGGAGTGATCAGAATAGACTGCATACGGAGGTTGTCTTATTGGTTGTGAATGTAGTTAAAATTCAAACATCCCCCCTATTTCCACAACACCACCTTTTGCACCCGCGCCGGTTTGTCGGAACTGAGAAGGCGAATCAGGTAAGTGCCATTGTCTAAACTGCTCAAATCGAGCGTCGTTTCGTTGTGGGCGCGTACCCAGAGGCCCGCCTGTACTACCTGCCCGGTCAAGTTCACTATTTCTGCCTGACCGTCGTAAGGGGGGCGAATGGTTACGAAGCGATCGGTGGGGTTTGGGTAGGCCCAGGGCGATATGGATTCGTCGGGTTCGGTAGCCGTAATAATCACTTTTTCGGAGGCATTTTTCACGAACCGCAGTCCACCCGCAACGGTGCCCACCATAAGATCGGGAAGTTGATCGCCATCGAGGTCAGCTATGGATACCAGCACATTTGTGCCGGGGTTAACCAGGCTTTTGAGTGAGTCGAGTAGCACCGATGGCTGGTCGGGTTTGTCGGGGAAGCGGTAGAGCAGGAGTTTACCCTCTGGTAAGCCAATAACCAATTCGGGGCGTTGGTCGCCGTTGAGGTCGGCTACGGCCAGCGAACGGGCTCGAGTCACATTGTCACCCTTAAACCCTCCAAACTCGGAGTTTTGCAGGGTAAATGTTGGGTTGCCGTTGGTGCCCGTATTCCGGAAGTAAGCAATTGAGCCAATCTGTCGACCGACCAAAACATCCATGATGCCATCTTTGTCCACATCGACAAAAGTAGGTAGCTCCCCCCCACCAAGACCACCCGGTAGTGTAATCGTCCGAGCATCCGCAGTGTTGAACTTTGCCGCTGAGCCACGAGCAGCCTGATTGTAAAACACCCGAATCTGAACAGCGCGGCCTGCTTGAGCCGTCAGTACCAGATCGGGCGATTGGTTTCCGTCCATATCCACTAACTGTGGAATGGTATAGGTCACCGTCAGCGATTGAGCAAGTCCCAGATAATCAGTGGTGATGCGATCAAATACCGGGTCGTTTGTGGTGCCTTTGTTTTCAAAGTACCACAAACCGGCGCGAGTGCCTTTGTCGGTCAGAGTTCCGGCATGACCCACAAGCATATCGGTATCACCGTCGCCATCCATGTCCGCAAGGGTAGGAGCTGCATTTTCTCCCAGATCAATCATGCCATCCTGCAAAAAGTTTTTTTGCACCAACTGATAATCGGGCACTGTGTTGGTTCCGGCATTGCGGTAAAACCAGTTCGAAGCCCGAAAATCAGTCAGGCCTCCGTCGTTGGCTGAGTTGTTTGTCGAGGCCATCAAATCACGTTGTCCGTCGCCATCGAAGTCTTCCACAAACATGGCTGGGAAGGAGGGGAAATTGATCGGGTTGGTAGCCGGAAAGTCGGCATCGAACGACACAAAATTGGCATTGGCGTCATTGGAGCCCGCATTGCGAACACGAGTGGCATTCAGGCACCCGACGTGACCCAGCAAAATGTCTTTTTTGTTGTCGCCGTCGGTGTCGGTAATGGTCAGTGTTATACCCGAGTGGGCGGGTCGGGCCTGTCCGGTAGAAGCCGTTGGCGTAGCTACCCGGCCTCCACTCTGGCAATTGATGCCGAACGTAAAATCCTGGCAATCGTTAATGAAAAAATTGCCCCAGCAATCGCCATTACGTTTAAAATCAAGTCCAGGTGCGGTAGTGGTGCCTGGGTTTTTGTCGCGGCTCAGGTTCTGGTAAAAAATGGGATTACGCCCAAACACTTCAGCCGCTATAATATCAATGTCTCCGTCGTTGTCGAGGTCCGTGATGGCGGGTAAATCAACTGGTCCGGCGTAAAGCGGTTGCATACCGCTGAACCCCTCGACCCGCAACGGGTTGGCAATGAGTTGAAAACTAACTTTCCCGGTTGTCGAGGTGTTTTTGTAAACACGCATCCCAGCAGGCCCCGCCGTAAAAATATCCCGCTTGCCGTCAGCGTCATAATCAACCATCAACAGCCAGTTGTACGTGGCCGGGAAAGCGGCTTCATAACTGGGGTCGTAGCGGAAGCTGCCATCGGTCTGGGCCAGAAACGTACTAATTTTTGAAGCTGTCCGGTCAAAAACGACCAGATCCTCGCGGCTATCGTCGTTGAGCCGTACCATCGAGAACTGACAGGCGTTGAGGCCACCAGCAAACGCGTTGGGTAGTGTTTTACCCGAAACCATGGCCGATGGTCGTTGCTCGTACCGAAACGAATATCTTTGCGCCAGCGAAAGCAGCGGCAGCAGACAAAGGAATGTCGTAAGTCTAAGATTCAATGTCAAAAGTCGTAAGTCCATTATCTAACGTCCAACGACCCCGAATTAATCTACAACCATGATAGCAATACCCGACCTGTACGAAAAATTTCTGGAATGTTCCGGTGTCTCCACCGATACGCGCCAGATTACACCCGACTGCCTGTTTGTAGCCCTAAAAGGCCCATCCTTCGATGCCAATCAATTTGCTATTGAAGCGCTGGCAAAAGGTGCCCGTTATGTTATTGTCGATGATCCGGCTATGGCTCATCAGGACGGGCGTTGCCTGTTGGTTGCCGATGGGCTGACGGCTTTGCAGGATTTGGCCCGGCATCATCGCCAGACCCTTAATATTCCGGTTGTTGGCCTGACGGGATCGAACGGAAAAACAACGACGAAAGAATTGATAGCCAGTGTGCTGAGTAAAAACTATGCCGTTTACGCCACGCGTGGTAATTTCAATAACCATATCGGCGTGCCGCTAACAATACTGGCCCTGAATGAACAACACGAACTGGCCGTTGTTGAAATGGGTGCCAATCATCAGCAGGAAATTGCCCTGTTGTGTAGCATTTGCCAGCCCACACATGGCCTGATTACGAATGTTGGGAAAGCTCATCTGGAAGGTTTTGGCGGCATCGAAGGGGTACGAATCGGTAAAGGTGAACTATTCGATTATTTAGTAACATCAGGCGGAACGGTATTCGTAAATGCCAGCGACCCGGATTTGATAGAGATGTACCGGGAGCGGAAAGACTTTGGACAGACAGTTTTTTACCTGCAAGAAGATGAAACAGGCCGACCCCTTCCCGAACTGATGCAGGAATCACCCGTGGTCGTTTACCGGACTGCCGAAGGGCGGGAAATAACTACACATTTACCGGGCCGGTATAACTTTCTGAATATGGCGGCTGCGCTGGCCATTGGCGTATATTTTGATGTTTCGCCAGAAGAGGCCAACCACGCCATTGCCGATTATAACCCAACAAATAACCGCTCACAGTTGGTGGCCAAAGGTACCAACACGGTGTTGCTGGATGCCTACAACGCTAACCCCAGCTCAATGGCAGCGGCTCTGTTACAGTTTATGAAACAGCCCGCCAAACGAAAAATGGTGATTCTGGGCGATATGTATGAGCTCGGCGACGAATCGCCCGCCGAACATGCCGCTTTAGGACAACTGATTGCCCAAGGCAACTTTGACGTGGTAATTCTGGCTGGGAAAGACATGAAATTTGCCCTCGAAAGTTTACCCCAGGCCTACTATTTTCCCGATAAGTTTTCGCTTCACAACTGGATTGCCGATAACCCCATGCAGGATACGCATATTCTCATCAAGGGATCGCGCGGAATGGGCCTGGAGTCGGTAGTGCCGTTTATTTGACCTTACTGCTTTATCACCTTACGGTTCACAACCCGATCATTGGCAACAGCTTTCGGAATATACAAGCCTGATGTAAGATTTTCGATCGGGAGCATAAGCTCGAGGTCTGTGCTGGGGCGCATTAAAGACTTCTCCGCGACAATGTGGCCCGACATAAAAATCTATTGTTTTAGTATAGTTACACTTCATTTATAAGTTAAAGCGCTGAAAATCATGCTTTATACCACTAACCAGATAGCGTCATTCTCTCAAATAACCTTCCGGTATCTGCTTGTTTCACTGGTCGATCACGTACTAACTATTCGCCTGAACCGACCGGAAAAGAAGAACGCGCTAAACACTGCGTTGCTCAACGAACTGGCGTTTGCATTGGCCTACGCACATTACACACCCGACATTTGGATGGTGGTCTTGGCGGCAGAAGGCAACGTGTTTTGTGCCGGAATGGACCTAAAAAGCCTTTCGCGGTCCGACGGTTCGGAGGCAAATAACGAAGACCCGGAACGCTGGACCGTCACGGTACCCGAACCGTTGGGGCCAGTGCGACTGGGCGAGTTGATGGCCGAGCTGCATAAACCTTGCATTGGCCAGGTTCAGGGCCCCGTTTTAGCAGGCGGATTTCTGCTGATAGCTGGTTGTACGCACGTAATTGCAGTGGAGTCGGCTACGTTCAGTTTGCCCGAAGTAAAGCGGGGCCTTTTTCCATTTCAGGTGATGGCAAGCTTACTGGAAATTATGCCTGCCCGCACCGCTATGGACTGGTGTCTGCGTGGGCGCAAGGTTGCTGCGCCCGAGGCACTAGCTCTCGGTTTAGTAACCGATGTTGTTATCAACGATCAATTGGAAACCGCCCTGACAAATCTGGTTGATGAACTGAAGCAATTTTCGCCTACTGCCATGCAATTCGGCTTGCGGGCTTATCAGCAACTAAAAAGCCTGCCCCGTGCGGAGTGGCAGGCTTTCTTACACGAACAATTTCAGCAGATTCAGCAAACCCACGATGCTCGGGAAGGTATGGCTGCATTTCTGGAGAAGCGAGAGCCAAAGTGGGGAGGAAGCAGTGAGCAGCGATCAGCTAACAAATACTGACAGTTTATCACTGTTGACTGCTCACTGCTACTCGCATTTTCTTCGTGTATCAATAATACTCTGAATTTTCCAGGCCCCGTCGATGCGGACGAGCGTAAAGGCATTGGCTCCACAGTGGTTCTGCTTGCCATTGTAGTAGAACTGATAAGGCGTAAAAGCCGTAGCCAAATCACCGTCGAGCTTAACCTCGTAATTGCCTAGCCGCTCGTCTAATGAGCCAGGTTTTGCTTTGCCGATAGACGCAATAAACTTACTGAAGTCATCCTCTTTCACTGATACTTGCCCCTCTTTGTTGACCACTGTTTGAAGTTTGGCCCCGGTCATTAGCGTACCCTTCACAAGGGTTGAATCGGCTTTGTTCATCCCATTGAAAAATTGGGTGATAGCAGCTCGTACGGCTGGTTCTTCGGAAGCTGTCTGGGCAAAGAGAGGGGCAGCTGCCAGAGTCAATAGAGAGAGGAGAAGGAGTTTCATGCGGTTCAGACTAAATATGTTGATTTACAATCATTTCGTACAACTCCTGCTTGCCACTGAGTTGCGCTGGCTCACCATTGTCGATGGCATACTGACGAAGATCTTCCAGCGTCAACTCGCCCCGCTCAAAAGCAGCCCCGGCCCCCTTATCGTAGCTGTCATACCGCTCAGCACGCAGTTGCTTGTACTTCGATTTTCCTAGAATGGCCTCGGCCGCAACAGCAGCCCGTGCAAAGGCATCCATACCGCCAATATGGGCAATAAAAATGTCTTCGAGGTCGGTTGAGTTCCGGCGCGTTTTGGCATCGAAGTTCACCCCGCCCGACTTTAGTCCGCCGGCTTCCAAAATTACCAGCATGGCCTCCGTCAATTCATACACATCAACTGGGAACTGGTCGGTATCCCAACCGTTCTGGTAATCGCCCCGGTTGGCGTCGATACTGCCGAGCATGTTATTATCAGCGGCAACCTGCAACTCGTGCGCAAACGTATGGCTGGCTAAAGTCGCGTGGTTCGTTTCAACGTTCAGTTCAAAATCGTCCTGCAAACCGTAGCGGTTAAGGAACCCTACTACCGTTGCTGCGTCGAAATCGTACTGGTGTTTCGTTGGTTCCATGGGCTTCGGTTCAATATAGAACGCCCCTTTGAAACCCTGCTTGCGAGCATAATCACGGCTGACTTGCAGGAACTTACCGAGGTGTTCGGTTTCGCGCTTCATGTTGGTGTTCAACAACGACATATAGCCCTCACGACCTCCCCAGAAGGTGTAGCCAGAACCACCAAGTTCGATAGTCGCATCAATGGCGTTTTTTACCTGCCAGGCACCGTGGGCTAAAACGTGGAAATCAGGATTGGTGCTAGCCCCGTTCATGTACCGCTCGTGAGAGAATAGATTGGCGGTACCCCAGAGTAGTTGTACGCCACTGGCAGACTGCTTTTGCTTCGCGTAATCGACAATTTTGCGAAAGTTGCTCTCAAAATCGCTGTTCGATTTACCTTCGGGAGCAACATCTGTGTCGTGAAAACAATAAAACTCCATGCCCATTTTTGTAATGAACTCAAAAGCGGCATCCATTTTCTGGTGTGCTGCTCCCAGTGGATCAGTTTGGGCATTCACGTCCCAGGGAAAATGCTTTACCCCTGGACCAAAAGGATCATTGCCCGTTCCACAGAATGTATGCCAGTAGGCCACTGCAAACCGGAACAAATCCTTCATGGGCTTGCCCAGAATAGTCCGGCTGGGATCATAAAATTTAAAGGCAAGCGGATTGTCAGATTCGCGGCCTTCGTATTGAATGGCCGTCTCAACGAACGGAAAGTAGGCTTTATCGCCGTACGACGGCCCGGCGAGGGTCAGATTGAGTTTAGACATCGAAACGTTGTTTTTCTAAAATGAATTAAAATTTCGGGTACTGGACAGCTAATTTATGGCAAACATGAGGGGTTTCATCAGTAATAGGTCTTTTAATAGATAAATTTCATTGACAAGACCTTGTTTCATGGCAGGAGAAACCTTTTTGTATTTCATTTCAAATCGCTTTGCATTTGCATTTGGGTGTTCTAACACCCGAAAACGCTCATTCTCTTTTGTTAAATTATAAATAGATTTCAAGAAAACAATATGAGCATCATGGAGATTTATCCGCTTGGATCGGATCGCCGAAGCGATGGCATTTAGTTTTCCTAGGCAATCTTTTGTTGTCCTTACGATAGGCACCATTACGACTCTCGACGAAGGATCGGGGCCGCCCGTGCGATAGAAATTGTTGTAGAACATTCACCTTTATCTAAAATCTCTTGAATTTCTATTTCATCACCGAGAACAATTCGTCCGGGTCGCCCTTTAGGTTTGTGGGCTGGTAATATTCCGGGATTTGGTAGCTTGCCAGCAGTCAACCAGAGTGGGGTACACTACCGGGTCGCCAAGGAGTCAGACCTATGCTCCGAACGGTCCGCCGTCGCGGTCAGTCCCCACTCTGTT
>Ga0105048_10006659_pt1 | contig 18624 bp, 15 predicted proteins | sample MAT05_FD_78382 | JGI IMG/M metagenome (GOLD analysis project Ga0105048, IMG submission 78382) | Freshwater microbial communities from Lake Fryxell liftoff mats and glacier meltwater in Antarctica - MAT-05 | ecosystem: Environmental > Aquatic > Freshwater > Ice > Liftoff microbial mat | place... | reverse complement strand
CGCAACAGTCGTGACTGTAAAATTATCAACGGTTATACAAGTTGCTCTGTAAGCCCCCGCGAGATAAATGTTGTTAAAAGGGTCAACACAAATATCTGCCCCGGCACCAACTTTATTAATTTTTTTTGCCCATGCTACATTTCCTGAAAGATCCTTTTTTAAGAAAAAATAGACAATTCGTTATTTGAAGAGCCTGTGAGTGAAAAGGTGCCGACGGTTAATACAGTGCTTGTGAATGTTCCACTAAAAAAACATCACCGACATTTGAAATAAAAATATTATTTACATAATCCATACCTACCCCTCCGTATTTGTTGGCGGAAATAACATTGCCAGCGGTATCCAGTTTTGCAAAAAAAACATCAGTATTGTTTTTTACCGGTTAAGAAAACGTATTAAAGGGGTAGCTGAAGATTGTTGAAGGAACAACAGTTAAAGTTGTGAAAGCACCCGCTAAATATAAAAGCCTTCCTTGTTTTTGATACTCGGAGTATAACCGTTAATAAAATCACCTATTTTTTTGCCCACAAAAGAGATCCGCTTGGTGCATATTTGAGAAGAAAATGCCCCGCGCATTGCCGAGGGCCTCGGTTAACACAGTTGTTCTGACCGTAACACTTTGTGCGAACCCGCGAAGCACATAAATATTGTTGTCGTTATCAGCGCGAACTGCTCCGCAAGAAACATCACTATTAGCATTGCCATAGCCGTACTTTATTCAGGCAATGGCGCCATTTTTATTAAGTTTAGCGGTAAAACCTTTTAAACATCACAAAGCTGGGATTGTGTATCCTGCAACAGAAAGCGAAAAGCCGTAAAGGCCAGTGACTATAATATTTCCTGCATTGGCATAAGGCATATCTTTCGGATACCTTAACAAGATGTTCTCTGAGTCGGTTGCAAAGCCCATTGCCATTGGTTTTAGCTTGAAAGTGATAAAATAAATGCAAAACAAAAAGTAAAAAATATTAGTTTTACGCTTCGAAGTTAAGATTAAGTAGATCGAATTGAAAAAGCCTTAATTAAGGTAAATCAAAAAAGAGATATTTCAAAATTTTTATTTAATTTTTTTACGGGAAAAGCCCGTACACCGTAAATTCGTTTTATGGTAAATAAAAAACTAATATTTTAGCTACGCATTCAATCTTAATTGCGACAATGTCGAAAAAGATTCGACAACAAAACAAAATGATTACGAAAAGAAATAGATACTATGCAAGTGAACTAAAAAAATTACGAAAAATGTCGGCGTTAAAACGATCAACGCTATCTCTGCAACAAAATCTGGCAAGCCAGCAACAAGAGAGTGATTTGGAGAAAAGTAAAAAACACTTTACACGTGAACTTGTATTAAAAATATTCGAGGTGTTTAGAGTACTGCTTTTTCAATTTAAAAATACCGAAACAGAGAAACATTAATTTATCTTATTTCAGCAATATAAAGATTTTGAAAAACGCCAAAAAGCAAAGAATTTTGAAGAAAGTTATTTGATTTTCAAAAAACTACACATCGAAACAAAGTTAGAAAATATATCCTTAAAATTTGACGCCCCCATGCCCCAAAAACCCGTTCGCGCGGATTGGTAAACCGTGCGGGCTAAGCAACTGTTTTTAATTGGTGCGGCGTCAAATCTATTTCTAACATCGTATCCGACTCTGCATAATTTCTTGCAATGCTAAATAAATAATCTTCCGGCCTTTCTACTATTCTATCTTTTACAGGATTATCGTGTATGTATTCTAATTTTGATAAATAAATTTTTTGGTCGAAAATGCTTCAGCATGATAACCATCCTGCCATACTTTATAATCCTGTTCTTTTTTTAAATGTTCACATGCTTTTGAAAATAATTCAAGTAACCACTCGCGTCTGCTTTCCGATTCTTCCTGTAAGTTTTGAATTATTTTTTTGAAGTATATTTTTTAAAACCACGTATTATATCTGCCAACGCAATACTTTCTTTTGCTCGGCAGGTCATAAGTAGTGTTTGTCCGAAAACTAGTTGTTTGGATTGAAAAATTCAGTTTCGAAGCGTGTTAAAAAAAATGATTGTGAGGTTTACCGGGGTAAATGAGCGATTATTTTTTTGACATAACGATGAAAATGGAGTTTTCGGGCAAACACTAAGTAAATGACTTGGAAATAAAACGTAAGCATAAATTTTAAGGCCTTTTTATTGCTGACAAGAACGTAAAAAATTCATTATTGTTGTTTTGTGATTTAAACGTGTAAATACTTTAATCCAATTTATCGTTGTAATTGTAATAAAATAGGCTTTATAATTATCTTTTACCTTGTAATTTGTAGACCTATTAACAAAGATTAAAAATTGTAAATACTTTGGATTATTAAAGAAAATTGTGCCGCGATTACAAAGTCGCGCGAACGGGTATATTGCCAAAGATTATAAATTGCAAATACTTTAGATTATTAAAGAATATTTTTCGCGGATTGCAATGTCGCGCGAACTGGGTGAATATTGAACAAAAAACTTTAAGTGAGAAAAGGATAAAGGAGATTGAGAAAATTATTACTGATTTGGACGAACAACTTTACCTAACTAAAGAAATAACTAGGGAGAAATATCAGACTTTTGCCACCAAATTTGACATCGAAAAAGCGAAGCTTTTAGAGAATTTGGAGAATAATTCAATTTCGAGTTCTAACCTTTCTCAAAAAATAATTGAAGTTGGCGAATTAGCCCTGAAACTCCCTGAAATGCGGCAAAAGAGCAATTACGCAGATAAGGTAAATCTTCAAAAATTGATATTTCCAGAGGGAATGACCTTTGACAAGAAAACAGGGGTACTTTTAACCTTAAAAACAAATGAAGCTATAATTCAAACTGCCCGTGTTTCGGGCGATTTGGCTATAAATGAAAAAGGACTTGATGTCAAAAATAACGTCAAGTCCCTTACTGCGGAGAAATAGGGATTCGAACCCCAGGTACCTCGCGGTACAACAGTTTTCAAGACTGCCGCAATCGACCACTCTGCCATTTCTCCAGCGGCGACAAAATTACAATTTTTTTTAATGTATCAAACCAATTTTAGGAAAAAAAATCAATAACTTTAGATTTTAAGCTTTTGCCCCAACTTTTAAATAAGCGCTTTCTAATATTTGCCCTGCTGCTCTCGTCATTGCAGGGGCTCAATTTATTAGGTCAACCTGCTTGTTATTTTAATTTGGGTGTTTTTAGTACGCCTAATCACAATCCTTTTATCGAAACCAACCTAACGATTCAAGGAAATTCACTTTTTGCTAAAGAAGTAGAAAGTAAATTACAAAACTCGGTTAACATAAGATTCACAGTCTTTAAAGATTCTACCATTATTAAAGCCAACAAATATAATCTTAACGGTCCTCTTTTTAACGAAAATGCCAACTCACCAGTTTTTATCGACAATCAGCGTTATGCATTGCCAAATGGAAATTATGTTTTAGAAATTATTCTCACCGACAACTATAACACATCGCAAAAACCACGTAGCATCAGGCAGAATGTTAAGCTCAATTATAATGCTACAACTATTCAGTGCTCAAGCATTCAAGCCCTCGAAAGTTACAAAAAGAGTTTTATTCCCGGTCCTCTCACCAAAAGCGGTTACGACATGATTCCCTATACTATTAATTATTTTCCTGAAACCAGCAAGGATCTTTCGTTTTATTTCGAAACCTATAACACCGATACTGTTTTCGGAAAAGGAAAACCTTTTGTTTACTATTACTATTTAGAAAACAGCGAAAATTTTACGAAACTCAACGACTATGGTTCTTTCAAAAAACAAATAAGCGCCAAAGTTAATCCGCTACTCGCTAAAATAAACATCAGTAATTTAAACACCGGCAACTATAACCTAGTGATTGGCATTAAAGATGAAAACAACATCTTGCATTTGGAAACAAAATATTTTTTCCAAAGATTAAACCGAAGTATTGACGTTATCGCGATTCAAAAATACAACGAGACAAAAACCATTGGCGAATTTTTTGGAAACTGCAACAATAGCGATACGCTAAAGATGTTCGTGGAATGCCTGTGGCCTATTGCGGACGGCTTAGACAAAGAAAGAACCATTAATCAATCAATAAAAAAAGATCCTACATTAATGAAAAACTTTATCATTGATTTTTGGCAGAGAAGAGCTGCCGATACCGCCAATCCGTTAAAAATGTGGAGCACTTATTACAAAAGTGTGCAAGAGGCCATGGCTTTATTTAAATGTGGCAAACAACCCGGCTATTACACCGAACGCGGCAGAGTGTACCTGCAATACGGCAAACCTAATCAGCGCTCGGAGCAGAATATGGAATCCAACACCTACCCCTACGAGATTTGGCAGTACTATAAATTAACCGATGCCGTAAATGCGAGGTCTTTCACCAATCGCAAATTTGTATTCGTAAGTAAAATGTTGGGTGACGACTGTTACAACTTAGTGCACAGCGATACTCCGGGTGAAATCAATAACGATCGCTGGCGTTATGAAGTTACCCGTAGAAATGCCAATGGCTTATCAAATCCAGATAACAATAATCCAACCGGCACTGAAACCAATCAGTTTAATGAAATATATAATAATCCGCGTTAAACATTTATGAACGATACTGAGTTAGCGGTTGTTGTACTAAACTACAACGGAAAACATTTTCTTGAAAAGTTCTTACCGGGAATCATAAAATATTCTGCGCCACATCAAATAATTGTGGCTGATAACGCTAGTACCGATGACTCTGTTTCTTTTTTAAAACATCAATTTCCCTCGGTCATTATTATCGAAAACAAAAACAATTTCGGTTACGCCAAAGGCTACAATCTAGCTTTAAAACAGGTAAACGCTAAGTATTACGCTTTACTTAACAGCGATGTAGACGTTACAGAAAATTGGATCACAAGCGTTTTGACTTTAATGAACAATGATGAAAAAATTGCGGCCTGCCAGCCAAAAATAATGGACTATAAAAACCGAAACTTATTTGAATATGCAGGAGCTTCTGGTGGATATATTGATAAATTTGGTTATCCATTTTGTAGGGGAAGAATCTTTAATGCCATAGAGGAAGATAGCGGACAGTTTAATGATGCTAAAGAAATTTTTTGGGCCACAGGCGCTTGTTTATTTGTAAAATCAAAAGCTTTCTGGCAGGTTGGTGGTTTAGACGAGGACTATTTCGCACACATGGAAGAAATAGACCTTTGTTGGCGGTTAAAAAATTTGGGTTATAAAATTTATGTAGAGCCAGCTTCTGTTATTTATCACATTGGCGGAGGAACCCTCAACAAATTATCTTCACAAAAAACATTTCTCAATTTTAGAAACAACCTTATCACTTACACCAAGAATAGTGCGGCAAGTTTTTTATTTTTAAGGCTTTTCCACCGACTTAACTTAGATGCTGTTGCGGCTTTTAAGTTTTTATTCGATGGGCAACCCAAACATCTTTTCGCGGTTTTAAAAGCTCACGCTTATTATTATTTTATGCTCAACAAAACATTGGCTAAAAGAAAAAGAATGAAAAATATGCCCGGGTTTAAATTTACGACTAGCCAAATTTATCAAGCTAACATTGTGGCCGAACACTTTTTAAAATACAAAAATAAATTTGGGGATCTTCGAAAATCTTTCTTCGGAAAAGTTTGATTTGAAAGATGCGCATCGCAGCGTCACTAAAATTTCATTTTTTTACATCAATTTTTTCAACCACTTCAGCAAAGCAGCTTTATTATCGTAAGGCCGGTAAAGCATTTTTGTGATGCCAAACTTTGAGTGGACAACGACAGCTCGTTCGTGCGAGAAATTCTTAAAACCAAAAACTCCATGGCAACTACCCATGCCACTGCTATTAACACCTCCAAACGGAAGATTGGGATTACTGATGTGAACAAGTACATCGTTTACACAGGCACCCCCAGAACTAGTTTCAAGTATAACCTTTTCTGTGGTTACCGAATCTTCTGAAAACAAATATAATGCCAAGGGTTTGTTATTTTTATTAACTATTTCGATAGCCTCCTCAATTTTAGTGAAGCCGATGATAGGCAACACTGGACCGAAAATCTCCTCATGCATCACTGCATGGCCTAAATCAACTTGTGTTAACAAGGTCGGCAAAAATGTGAGCGATTCTTTATTGTTAACTCCTGTCGAAGTCAACACTGCGCCAGCATTTACAGAATCTCGAACGAGTTTTTCTAATCGGTTAAATTGTTTTTCATTGATGATCTTTCCGTAAATAGAGAGATTTATTTTTCTATCTTTAAAAAACATCGTCTCCACAGCTTCTTTGTAAAACATTACAAATTGTGCCGTTTGATTTGCGTGGATCAATACGTAATCAGGGGCAATACATGTTTGGCCGGCATTCACCAGTTTTCCCCAAGCAATTTTCTGAGCGGCTTTTTTCAAGTCGGCGCTTTCGTCGATTATTGCGGGAGACTTGCCTCCTAATTCCAAAGTAACCGAAGTAAGATTTTTCGCGCCAGCTTCCACCACGTGCTTACCCACAGTTGTGCTGCCCGTAAAAAAAATATGGTCGAACGGCAAAGTGAGAAGTGATTTCGACAACTCGGCGTCTCCCTCAAAACAAGCAACCTCACTGGTATTAAATAACTTAACAATCATTTTTGAAATAACTGCGGCGGTGGCTGCACTTAACTCCGACGGCTTTAACATAACTGTGTTTCCTGCTACGATGGCTGATATAAGAGGGCTCATTAACAATTGAAAAGGATAGTTCCGAGGCGCCATGATCAGACAAACGCCTTTAGGCTCGTAATAAATTTTGCTGGATGAGAAAAGGTTACTAATGTTGATGGGAACCGACACAGGACGCATCCAATTCTTAAGGTGTTTGATGGCAAAGTCAATTTAAGCATAGGTAAAATATAATTCCGTTACAGCGGTCTCAAAACGTGATTTGCGAAGATCTGTTTGAAAGACGATATGTAAGTCTTCCTCAAAACTTTCAATACCTTTTTTTAGGTGTTTCAATTTATTGATCCGCGTCTCCGCATTCGTTTTGCGCAACAAAAGTTTACTTTTTTGTTGAGATTCAAATATTGTTTTGATTGTTTGATCCATAACTAAAACTAAGCAAATTAAAACCCAGTGCGCAGAGATAGAACCAAACGACCTAAATTGTAAACTTTACAAAAACACAAAGGCGTCAAACCGCGGAAAATTTATCGGCACTCTGCGCTGTTTTACTTCTTTCTGAGATAAAATACAAGGCTGTAAAGGTGAAAATTCCGTTAATGAGTATAATCTCATTGCCGATTTTATATCCTCCAAATACCGACTCAGAAAACTGTTCTAATCCCAGATCTACATTAAGTTTTTTCTCGTACCATTCAGGACTGCAAGTGATATCGATTCCCAAAACAATCAATAAGGCGGCAATGCAAGCCGGCCAAACCCATGTGTTATTTAACTGTCTTTTGGTGAGGATTCCGAAAGAAAATAAACCGAGTAAAGGGCCATAAGTGATTCCAGCGAATTTTAAAATAAAATCGATGATCAACTTATCGTTGATGGTTTTAAACACAAGCACCATCATAAAAAACAAAAGGGCAAATGAAAAGTGAACTTTGAGTCTGGTTTTTCTTTTTTCACACTCTGTACCTTCACGGGCGTTTAGATTTAAAATGTCGATACAAAAGCAGGAAGTGATAGACGTGATGGCGCCATCAACGCTGGGAAATAAAGCAGAGATTAATGCCAGAATAAAAATAATGCCAATGGCTCCACTGAATTGATCGCTTAGAGCGATGGTTGGAAAAAGATCGTCAGGCGCCACCGTGATTTTTTTGGTCGCAGCATACAAATATAAAATACCACCTAAAAACAAAAACAAAAAGTTAACGAGCACCAGTACAAAGGCAAAAGAGATCATGTTTTTTTGAGATCCTTTTAATGTTTTTACACTGATGTTTTTTTGCATCATTTCTTGATCGAGCCCAGTCATAGCGATAGTAATAAACGCTCCGGCAACAATCTGCTTTAACCAAAACGAACCTGCCATTACATCCCGATTAAAAATCTTAGTATAACCCAGCGCGTCCATCTTAGAAAGTGCAGCTCCAATATCCATGTCCATGGCCTTAACAATAACAACGATACAAATAACAAGTCCAAGCAACATACCCGTTGTTTGTAAAGTATCGGTATAAATAATTGTTTTAACGCCGCCTTCGAAGGTGTACAACAAGATGAGGATGAGAATTACCAAAGCGGTGATTTCGAAAGGAACCCCCAATTGATTAAAAATAAATAACTGAAGGATACTGATTACAAGATATAAGCGGGCGGTTGCGCCAATCAATCGCGACAAGATAAAAAAGAAAGCGCCGGCTTTGTGCGCGTTAACGCCAAAGCGTTGCTTAAGATAGGTGTAAATAGAGGTGAGATTTAAGCGGTAATAAAGGGGAAGCAACACGAAAGCTACAACAAAATACCCGATCAGATAACCGATCACGATCTGGAAATAAAAAAAATGGTTGGTTCCTACTCCACCTGGTACGCTCACAAATGTTACGCCGCTCAAACTTGTTCCAATCATTCCGAAAGCAACCAGCAGCCAGTTGCTATTTTTATTTCCTATAAAAAAAGATTCGTTATTGGTGTTTCTTCCTGTAAACCAAGCAACCAAAAGTAGTATTGCAAAGTACAGAATAACAACGGTAAAAAGAAGAATAGGCGACATGAATAAATCTAAAGAAAAAAAAAAGACTCAAATTTTTAACGGTACAAAGATTTACGAATTTGTAATGGAAACATCAGCCCTAAAGAATAGTTCTAAACAATACCCGGGTGAATAAGTTTCTATGGATTGAATTGACGTGTCATATAAAAATTTTTACCTTGCTCTCATTAGCTAAGTTAGGATGAGTTTATGTGGTGTCGGAAAGTTTATACCGCTCGCGATAATTTGTTGCGTTTTGCAAAATTGCATGCCTTCACGTTACGTAAAGCCCTTGGCAAAAAAACAAAGTGCCGCTGCTTTTTCTTTCGGAGGGCCGCTCATTACATTTGTCGGCGCGCCAATCCCCATTCCCTTTTCAGCGCTTGGTTATGGTTATGGCATCAGCGACAACTTAACTGCTTACGGCAATTTACATACAACTAGCTTGCTGTTTTCAAACGCGCAAGCCGATCTTGGCGCCACGTTTAATATTTACAAAAAAGAAAATACGTTCGGAATTACGGCTTCTCCAGCTTTGCAGATCGCTTACAACGTTAGAAATCAATCCGGTTTTAGAATCTGGCCTTCAACAGATGTGAATACCTATTTTCATCCGGATAAAAAACCCTCTTATTTCTATGCCGGCTTTAACGCATGGTTCGAACTTGCGAATCTTAAAGCGCATAATGAAAAACAACAAAGACATCTTATTCCGAATTTTCAAGTTGGTTATGTGATCGTAAAAACGAAATGGCAACATCAATTTGAAACAAAATATTTAGGGATCGGGATACCGAATTTACCAGGCGTTGTAGATTACATCGGCATTTCAAGTAGGGGAAGTTTTGGCGTTTATTATACATTGGTTAGAAAGTTTTAGAATGAAAATAATTATTTTAATCGCGACACTTTTTATGTTGTCTTCTTGCTTGAAGCTAGATGACAATTTATTTAACAACGACAATAAAATAAAGGAATATAAGCTTGATAATTATACCGGAGAGCAAGATTTTATTTTAAACGCTTCTTATGACATTCCACAAAACTTTATAACGCTTTTTACACTGGAATCTCAGGGGCCGTCAGACTCCAAACCAACAAATATCAGAGCGCTATATATTGGCGACATCAGCAAAATAGGTACCGACACCGTAATTTTATATTGTCATGGTAATAAATGGCATATGGATTTTTATTGGCAGCGGGCAAAATTATTGGCGCATGTAAACGGTAAAAATAAATATGGCGTGTTGATGATGGACTACAGGGGCTATGGATTGAGTGAAGGAAAGCCAACTGAAAATGGGATGTACGCAGATGTAGGCGCGTGTATGAAATGGCTGAAAGAAAGAGGCCTCGGCAACAACAAACTTGTTATTTATGGTTTTAGTCTCGGAAGTGCCCCTGCCTGCGAGCTTACAGCAAATTCCGGCGCCTTAACGCCTTCAAAACTAATTTTGGAGGCCTCTTTTGGGAGCGCTGCTATAATGGTGCAGGATGCTTCGCAATTAAATATGCCCGCAGATTATTTCACGAATCTTAAAATTGATAATGCTGAAAAGATCAAAAAAGTGCAGCAACCTTTTTTATGGATTCATGGCCTCAATGATAATTTTTTAAATTATAAAACCCATGGCGAAGTGGTTTATAAAAATTACGATGGCACTTTTAAAACTAAGTTTATGGTAGAAGGCGCCGACCACGGTGAAGTGCCGGCAAAAATGGGTTTTGAAAAGTACCTGAGTGTTGTAGGTGAGTTTATAGGAAAGTAATTTTTTCTCCGTTGCCAATTGTAGATAATCGCAAAATAACTGCCTAAATTTAAGCGCAATGCCTATAACATAAACTCAACGCCATCCACCGCCAAGTGCTTTGTAAATATCAATTGAAGCGTTACACTGCCGCAGCTTTAACGTTACAAGTTGAAGCCTTGTTTCCAATGTACTTCTTTGCGTCATTAATACCTCAAGATAATTGGCGCGATTAGTTCTGAAAAGCTCGGACGATACTTCCACAGCCGAATTAAGCACTGTTACCTGTTCGGTTTTTAGAGCTACGATTTTTTCAAGATTATTTATTCTTGCCGACTCGTTGCTTACTTCAATGTAGGCTGTTAAAATAATCTTTTGATAATTGTAAAGCGCTTCAACTTGCACGGCGCTGGCGGATTTGAAACTTGCTTTAATAGCGCTCCTATTAATTAGCGGGCTTGCAAGATTCGCCAACATTGAATAAGCTACTGACTCGGGTGTTTGAAACAGCAAGCCCGCTTGGAATGCCTGAAGTCCTGCGAAACCTGATAAATTTAAGGAAGGATAAAACGCAGCCTTCGCAGCTTTCATATCAGCTTTTGCTGCCACCAATTCTAATTCAGCTTGTTTTATATCTGGGCGGTTAGCAAGCAACTGACTTGGAATCCCTGCAGAGGTTTTAAAAGTTATTGGATTATTAAAACGGACTTTATTTCGTGTTACAGACTGTGGAAAACGGCCCAAGAAGAAATTTATTTTGTTTTCAAATTCGGTAATGCGCTGTAAAGTTTCAAATTCCAAGGCTTGAGAGTTCAGCAACTGAGACTTGAATTGCATCACTGCCAACTCATTCGCCGCGGCAGCCTGCTTCTGGATAGTAACCAAATCAAGCGCCTGTTGTTGTATAACGATTGTTTCGCGGATAATATCAAGCTCGTTGTCAAGCGCTAACAATTCATAATATGCATTGGCTAACTGCGCCACAAGGTTGGTAAGAACCATATTTTTTCCTTCAATCCCTGCCACGTACCTCGCTAGTGCACTTTTACGTTTGTTACGGAGTTTACCCCACACATCAATTTCCCAAGTAGTTTGAAGACCAAGATAAAAATCCGGGAGCTGGATGGGAACAATCTGTTCTGGTCTAATAAAAGTACTGATATTGCCCGCGCCGTCCATTGTGTACAAGCCGAATCTCCGTTGGAGGAAAGATGTGTTGGCACTTATTGTGGGGAAGAGAGCGCCTTTAGCAAACTGAACGCCGCTTTTTGCAACTTCGATCTTTTGAAGCGCGATTAAAACATCGGGATTATTCTGTATGCTCTCGTCGATCAACTTCAACAGGAGCGAATCAGAAAAATATGTCCGCCAGCTCATGGAAGCCGAACTAGCCGAGTCTTTATTAAAAGCAAAAGTCTCAGGTATTGGCTTTAACGCCGGCTGTGGGGTTTCTTTTAGACTCTTACAGGCACTTAGCCCGCAAACAATTATTAAAGAAAATAAATACGGTTTACCTGATATCATACTGCGTCGGCCTCCTGCAAATTCGTTTGGTTAAGTTGTGTTTGACCCTTTGATTTTTTTGACCTGCTGAATATTACGAATAACCCAGGGATAACAATCACGCCAAAAATAGTTCCGAACAACATGCCACCCGCGGCGGCCGTACCTATGGTTTTGTTACCAATGGCACCGGCTCCCGAAGCCAACATCAAAGGAATTAAACCGGCAATAAAAGCGAAAGAAGTCATTAAAATCGGTCTTAATCGCGATAGAGCCCCCTCCTTAGCTGCCGCAACTGCTGAACTTCCCTCTCGTTGTCGCTGTAATGCAAACTCAACGATCAGTATCGCATTTTTTCCAAGCAGGCCAATGAGCATCACCAGCGCTACCTGAGCGTATATGTTGTTTTGAAGACCAAACACCCACAATAAGAACCAAGCTCCAAAAATACCTGCTGGCAAGCTAAGAATAACTGCAAGCGGGAGTAGAAAACTTTCGTACTGCGCTGCAAGTAAAAGATAAACGAATAATAAACAAATTGCGAAAATATAAATAGCTTGATTTCCTGATATGATCTCATCGCGTGTCATACCCGACCAATCAAAATCATAGCCCCGTGGCAGGCTTTCAGCTGCAACCTTTTTTATAGCCTCAATTGCGCTGCCGCTGCTATAGCCAGTGGCAGGTTCTCCATTTACCATAGCCGAATTGTACATATTATAACGCGTGAGTTGTTCGGGGCCGTACACGCGTTCAATACTCATGAACGCCGAATACTGAACCATTTCACCGCGATCATTTTTTACAAACAATTTCAATACATCTTCAGGCAAAGCCCTATATTTAGGGAGCGCCTGCAGCATAACCCGATATAATTGCCCAAAACGTGTAAAGTTAGTCGCGTAATAGCTTCCAATTAGAGTCTGCAAATTGTTCATAGCATTATTAACGGTTACTCCTTTCTGCGCGGCCTTGTCATAATCTACTGTTACTAGGTATTGCGGAAAACTCGCATCGTAGCTTGTGAAGGAATTCTGTATTTCAGGTCGTTTGTTCAGCTCTTTTACGAAGTTGCGTGCTACTTTTTCGAGTGCTTGTAGATTCCCACTTCCGGTCTTGTCTTGTATCCTTATCTCAAATCCGCTTGAATTGCCATAACCAGGCACTGCGGGAGGCGGAAAGAACTGAATACTCGCATCTTTTACATGGGCTGTTTTTTCTGCAAGCGCAGCAATGATTTCATCTACAGATTGTTTTCTTTCATTCCATGGCTTCAGACTGATCATCGACATACCAAAAGATGCGCCTGTTCCATCGGTAAACAAACTGAAGCCTGCTAAGGTCGAAACACCCTCAACGCCTTCAACCTGAATGGCCGCAGCATCCACACTGTTCATAACCGACTCGGTTCTTTCGAGTGTTGAGCCTGATGGTGTGGTAACGTTGGTATAAATAACGCCTTGGTCTTCGGTGGGAATAAATCCAGAAGGAAGAATAGCACTAAGTCCGAATGCAGCGATCACAAAGAATATCAGCATCCCAACAGTAACAAGCCTACGGGTTATTAAGGTGCCGAGAAGCCTGGCATATCTTCCTGCTAATTTTTCGTATCCTTTATTAAATTTATCAAAGAAGCGTTGAAGCATTGTTTTTTTCTGATGGTGATCATGAACATTTTTAAGCATCAATGCGCACAAAGCAGGCGTTAGAGTTAAGGCGTTGATACCCGAAATTACAATCGCAATTGCCATAGTTAAAGAAAATTGTTTGTAAAAAACACCTACCGGGCCGCTCATAAAAGATACCGGTATAAATACAGCCGACATCACCAAGGTAATAGACACGATAGCCAGGCTAATCTCTTTCATCGCTTCAATTGAAGCCTGAAGCGCGTTAAGGCCCTTCTGCATTTTTACGTGCACCGCCTCCACCACCACAATTGCATTGTCCACGACGATACCTATCGAAAGCACCAGCGCAAATAAGGTGAGCAAATTGATAGAAAAACCAAATAACTGCATAAAGAAAAACGTACCAATTAAAGACACTGGCACAGCCAATATCGGAATAAGTGTTGACCGAAAATCTTGAAGAAAAATAAAAACCACCAACGCTACTAATAAAAACGCTTCCAATAATGTTTTAAGTACTTCGTGGATAGAAGCATCTAAAAACCGCGACACATCATAGCTGATTGTGTAGTCCATACCAGGAGGAAAGCTTTTAACTTTTAACTGCGCCATGCGCGTTTTTATGTTTTGAATAACTTCACTAGCGTTAGAACCAGGGCGTTGTTTAATCATAATAGCCGCCGAAGGCTTGCCATTCTCTTTTGAAAGCACATCATAGGCCAAAGAGCCAAACTCAATTTCAGCGACATCTTTCATGCGAAGCATCTGACCGCTAGAGGTTGATTTTATAACAATGTTTTCATATTGTTCTTTATTTATAAACTTGCCGCTGTAACGCAACACGTATTGTAGCGACTGCGCCTTACGTCCAGAGCTTTCGCCGATCTTACCCGGAGCTGCCTCAATATTTTCGTTGCGCAATACCTGAATAATATCATCTGCTGACACTTCGTAAGCAGTCATTCGGTCAGGCTTCAGCCATATACGCATCGAATATTCCCGCGACCCCATAATATCGGCAAACCCTACACCGTCTATTCTTTTCAGTTCAGCTAAAACATTAATGTCAGCAAAATTATAAATGAATTTTTCATCCATCGCTGGATCCGCACTTAGTAGGTTTAGATAAAGCAACATACTGTTTACTTCTTTTTCAGTAATCACACCTGCCTTTAAGACTTCTTCAGGTAACTCATCTAAAACTGCTGAGACCCGATTTTGCACATTCACTGCGGCTAAATCTGGATCGATGCCTGTTTGAAAATAAACTTGAATTATGCTGGTGCCGTCATTGCCGGAAACAGAGGTCATATAAGTCATGCCAGCAACACCATTAATAGCACGCTCGAGCGGTGTTACAACGGCTTTTGAGCAAGCTTCAGCGTTGGCACCTGTATATTTGGTAGTTACTGTTACCGAGGGTGGCTCGATTGCAGGATACTGGGTAACCGGAAGTTCGGTTAACGCGAGTAAACCCAACAAAAGAATGATAAGGGAAATAACAATTGAAAGAACAGGCCTTTTTATAAATGTTTCGAACATGATTTAATTTGATTATTGGTTTGCTAGTTGCGGAATGATTTTGTGGAGATCCACGCGCTTTGGTATGATTTTTAATCCCTCGGTTACGTCCTGTATGCCCTCGTAGATAATGCTTTCAGAGGCGGTAAGCCCAGAACCGATCACATAAAGGTGAGAAAGGCGCATTTTGGGAACGATACTGCGTGTTTTAAGCGTATTGTCTTTATCTAAAACAAAAACATACATCTTATCCTGAATTTCGAAGGTGGCTTTTTGTGGTATTACCAATGCGTTTTTTAAATGACGTTTTAGCCGCACTTTTCCACTCGCGCCATGACGGAGAATGTTTTCTGGATTGGGGAACCTGGCACGGAAAGCTATACTGCCAGTTCCTTGGTCAAATTCACCTTCAATGGTTTCAATAGCTCCCTTATACGGATGCAAACTGTTATCTGCAAGAATTAGTGAGACGTTTTTCTGATTTTCTTTTCCCTCTTTGTTGTTCGCGTACGCAAGGTATTCTTTCTCGGATACGTTAAAATACGCGTAAACTTCGTGATTGTCAGACAAAGTCGTTAACAATTCACCTTCATCCAATAAGCTGCCTGTTTTATTTGGAATTCGATCTATAACTCCGTCAAACGGCGCTTTAATTCCTGTATATGCCAACCGCAGCCTCGCACTTGCCTCATACGATTTCATTTCTTCAGTTTTAGCATGCAGAGCGTCTAATTTTGATTTGGCAATAGATAATTCTGTTGTAGAAACAACATTTTTTTCCGCCAGCGTTTTTATATTCTGAACATCAAGCTCAGCCGCCTTAGCATCTGCAATGGCACTCTTAAGCATCGCCTGCGCCTTCAACAATTCCTCTTTGTATTCCTGACTGCTGATGGTGAACAACAAATCGCCTTGTTTTACTTTTGCACCTTCATCCACATGAATTTTTTCAAGGTAACCTTTTACACGTGCCCGAATCTCAATGTTTTGACGTGAATGAATTTCTGCAACGTAGTCGCTAGTGTACACAGTATCTACAATAATCGGATTCGTAACCGGGAAACTTTCAAGGGATTCTTTTTTGCTTTTTTCTGAACCGCACGACAAAAAGATTAACGACGTGAGGGTGTAAAAAATAATAGTTGTTTTTTTCATTGTGTTGACAAAATGTAGTGCAAAACCAGCATGATAATTTTAATGACGCTTTTTGTTTTAATTCTTAAAAAATTTTAACTTAAGATTCTTCTATGTCTTCGCTGCTGCTGTTTCGACCCGCAAAAGAACCACTTTTTTAATTGATCCGACAGAGACTCACGCTTTTAATTTCAATTTGGAGATGCTGTTAAAATCGTTGATACTGATTTCTTATATGTTCTCAACTAACAATACATTATGTTGTAGAATGCGTTCGAACGATAATATCAGCGATAGTTTTAAAAAACTCGAAAAAACATTCAAAGCGAAAAATCGCATCATTTTTACGGGTTTTTAAAATGCCAAAATTGAAACAAGCCGAATTTAAAACATTGGCGGACCCCTTTTGAGAGAGGAGCAGTGTAAAAAAGAGGTAAAGATATTATTGATCTTTTTAAAGGCACTAATATTGTAAACATAAGTGCGTGCCAACAAAAAATTTTCGATCTGAGTGTATCCTATTTTGATTCCCTTGGTTCTACTTTTTCTTCGATGGCTTGCGTTGTCATTATCGTAGCCGCTGCAGAAAATTTTTGAACGTTCATGATAATCGGTATGCTTCAATAAAATGTCACTCTGGCTAACAACCGCCGGGTGCGGAAGCGATTTTCCTTGTAAAAAAAAGCAGCAAAATAAAATTAGAGCTAAAAAGCGAATTGTGGGCACGGTCAAAAATATTATTTAATAATGATAGACGGTTGATTTTTAATGATAATTAACACAATTGAATGTTTTAGGCGGGCAGGTATTAAATTTTTAATACCGCGAACTCTCGTTTAAAATTTCTGCCTTTCGGAGCATAAGTTGCCGGGCGAAACTGTATCTTTGCACTTATGGAATTCAGTTCTAAAATAATCGAACAGGCCGTTGATGCTTTCTCACAGCTTCCCGGCGTTGGAAAAAAAACAGCGCTGCGTTTTGTATTGCATGTGATCAAACAAGACAAACAAAAATCAGATCAGCTCAGCAAAATCATTGCGCAATTAAAAACTGATCTCAAATTCTGTAACCGCTGCCATAACATTTCAGAATATGAGGTCTGTGAAATCTGCTCTAACCCTTCCCGCAATCAAGCGTTGGTTTGTGTGGTTCAAGACTACCGCGATATTTTGGCGATTGAAAATACAGGTCTTTATAAAGGTCATTACCATGTTTTGGGCGGACTTATCTCCCCCATCGAAGGCATTACGCCCTCGAGCCTAAATATTGAAACGCTGGTAAATAAACTAAGTGCTAATTCGGTGACTGAAATAATATTGGCATTAAACGCCACAATGGAAGGAGAAACAACATCCTTTTATATTTTCAGAAAAATCGCGTCCTTCAATATCAAATTAAGCGCTATTGCCCGCGGTATTGCCGTTGGCGACGAGTTAGAATACACCGATGAGATCACCTTGGGACGTTCCATTATTAACAGGATCCCTTTTGACTCCCTGATGAAAAAATAGTTCTAAATCTCTGTTATAACATCCTGATTTGTAAATTGATCTAAAACACAATGAACAAATCTTAAATAGTATTGTGTCTGCGGAAAATCATTGGCCTAAATTATTTTTCCTTCTGATACGAAAGCTTAGGGTTTATCCATTTCACATGTAATTGCGTCTGGAAATCAGTTTTTTACAAGTCATTTCGTCAGAATAAACAAAAAAAATCCGACAAAACCGGCATTATTTTTTAATGGACTAATTTGTGTTTCAATTTTATAAATTAATGCTATGAACCTTAACAATTATACAATTAAATCGCAGGAAGCCATTCAACAAGCAATGCAACTGGCAGCCCAAAATGGACAACAAACAATTGAACCTGCACATATTTTAAAAGGCATCATCGAGGTGGACGAAAATGTAACGCCTTTTATTTTAAAAAAATTAAATGTCAACCCACTTTCTTTCTCAAAAATGGTAGACAGTGTTATTAGCTCTTATCCCAAAGTGAGTGGCGGGCAACCCAATTTGTCGGTAGCCGCTAACAAAGCGCTCATCAAAGCTGTTTCTTATTTAAAAGAATACAACGACGAATACGTTTCTGTAGAGCATCTGTTACTGGGTCTGCTGCACGCTGGCGATAGCACCGCTAATTTAATGAAAGATGCAGGATTAAAAGAAAAAGAAACGAAGGCCGCCATCACCGAATTAAGAAAAGGTGAAAGGGTTACCAGCCAGTCGCAAGAAGAAACTTACAATGCTTTAAATAAATTCGCAATTAATCTTAACAGCCAGGCGCGCAACGGCAAGCTTGATCCTGTAATTGGCCGAGATGAAGAGATCCGCCGAGTTTTACAAATTCTTTCCAGACGAACAAAAAATAACCCAATCCTTGTGGGTGAACCAGG
>Ga0105048_10006657_pt1 | contig 18630 bp, 12 predicted proteins | sample MAT05_FD_78382 | JGI IMG/M metagenome (GOLD analysis project Ga0105048, IMG submission 78382) | Freshwater microbial communities from Lake Fryxell liftoff mats and glacier meltwater in Antarctica - MAT-05 | ecosystem: Environmental > Aquatic > Freshwater > Ice > Liftoff microbial mat | place... | reverse complement strand
CTGCTGGGTCCACCGGTGCCGCTTTGGCCGAAACGGTCATCGTCACCGTCTTGGTCACAATTGGGCCAATACGGGGCTTGCCCAACAGCTCGACTCTCACGGTTTGATCCTGAGCGTTCGCACCCGAAGTGGAGATCTGGAAATACTGGCTTCGTAACGTACCGATGTCCCTTGCAGTCACCGCGAAGCAAGATTCCACGACCGCAGGGCGATCGGTACCCACTGGGAAGCAGGTAATCCTCACCCCCAGTTCGCCCGCAGCAAACTGGTTGGATCTAAACGAGAAGCCAACTTGCGAACCAGCGAGAACTGCCGCTGGTCCGACCTTGGCGAAGTCGGTTGGAATGGGGCTTTGGACCTGTGGTGACGGGCTGGACGGATCGCACTCGACAGCGTGCAAAATCGTTGCATTCGCCGGAATGCCCGTAGCGCGAGGAACGATCTCATACTGCACCAGTTCGTTTGCATCATTCTCGTCAAAGTCGGAGAGCCGAAAGAGCATCGGCGTCGGTGCGGTGACTGAGCCGTTTGTGGCAACCTCGAAGCGCTGATCGTTGGGAGTAGTAAATGCTTGAACCTGGCCTGCAGTTGTTGGCAGCAGCTTTGGGTCGCCTTTTACCAGCGTCCATTGCAGCAACACGTTGCTCGGCCACGGCCCGCCACGGGAGTTTCGAATCGTGTAGAGCATTGGCAGCGGCTGGCCCCCCGGCACCCGATGCGGCTTGCGGATGACTGGTTCAAACCTGTCTGGCACCGACTGCGTTCGGAACGGTTCGTTCTCTTTGAGTGGCTGCTCCTGCGTGCCACGGTTCTCGGGCGCGGTGCGAGATCCAGTCGCGTTGGCGGCACCTTGGGCGGAGTTCGTGGAGCTCGTAGCGGGCGCCGAACCTTCCCCGGCCTGCACCGAATCGCTTGACTTTGGCTGCACGACGAAGGTCGCGGGCTGGGCCGCCTTCACCGGAGGGTTTCCCATCCAATAAAGGTCGATTTGCACGGTGCTTTGGGCCGAGATCGGAATGTTTGTCGGAATGCGCAACGTCTGCTGGCCGGCGCCCTTCGCGGCGTAGACAACTCCCGACGAGTTGCACGGCAGTCGTGTTGCTGAACTGGCTACCCACTGAAGCGTGACCGCCGCGGGGTCGCACGGCGGTGTCGCGACGTCGTAGCACTTGGTGTTATACACCAGCACCATGTCTTGACCGGAAATGATGACGCTACTTCCCTTCGGGGCCACGCGATCTGGCACCGACTGTGTCGGCGGGATAAGGGGGTCAAACGAAGGCGGTGGCGGCGGTGGCGGCGGGGGGAGCGGTGTGGGGAGCGGTGCTGCGATGATCAGACTGCTGGGTGTACCCAGTGTGACCATCGTTTGCTGCTGCACCGGCTGCACCGGCTGTACTCGCGGCCTCACGGTTGCGCTCTCGGGGGTGCCACTAGCCGTCGTCGCCGCGGCGGCACTGCTGGCGTCTGCCTGAGCATCGGTGTTCACCACGATTGAAAGCCGCGGGCCTTCGAGCGTTATCGGCAAGCCGTCGATGGAATCGCCGCTGGGGTCGGCCAGCCAGAGTTCGAAGGTGGTTCCATTTGGCACATTGGCGGGAACCTCGAACCACGCGTAGTGCTGCTTCGCGTCGCCCGACACCCGGCTCTTGTTGTCCAACAGGATGACCTGGGGCTTGGGGCTTTGGGGCGAATCAACCGGGCGATTGGTGGCAAACACCGGCTGAATCTGATAGCCGGTAAGCGGATCAATGGGCAGCGTCTGGGTCGCTCTCCAGCCGAACGAGAAGTTCTTGCCCTGAGCAAAGTTGGGCGTGGTGTTGTACTCTGCCACGACCACAAACACGCTGCCGGGCCGCACCGGCAAGCTGCCCGGCCGCACCCAGCGATCGGGCACGCTCTGCGTCGGCGGCGCGTACCCCTTGTTAAAACGAATCCCGACCACGCCGCGGCTCTTAACTTCGTCAGCTTTACTGAAGAAAGTGAATGGCTGGTAAGCAGATGCCAACGCAGGCCCGGTGACGATTAAGGCGGTGTGGCAGGCCAGAAAGAGCGCAAGGGGTCGTGTTCGGGCAGGGGGGGCTGGCGGGCGGACCCCTGATTCAGGGGAAGATGCGGGGTGTGAGCAGGCGGGCTTTGAGTTCATGTGGGGTCTCTACCGAACCAGAATGCGCTCAAAGCAAAAAATCGGGCAACAGTGGTAATCGTCCGGACGATGGTTATCCGGGCCATGGAAGCGTACCGCCCGGCCGCCAAATGTCGAGGGTGTATAAAACGAGGCGCGCATTGTTTGTTAGCGGACGCCAACTTGGGGATTCAAAAGCTCGTGTGAAGACTTAGAGCGATCTCAAAAGTGACTCAACAGGGCTCAGATATTGTTATTTCTGGTCATTTGCTTTAGAAGACGAGCTCTGGCCGCACCTCAGAGACGGCATGGTCCGCCCGCCACAACTTTGAGAACAGCGCGTGCTCCTCGCGACCGAGACGCTGCCGCAGCATTTGCTCCACGCTCGCAAGCTCGGCGAGCATGGGTCGGTCGAGCGTGTAGCGGCGGCGGGCGCAGCGGCGGGTGATGTATCCGTGAAGCTTGGCCGCGGTGATGAGCCCGGGTCCGGCCAGTGCGCAAGCTGAAGCGATGAACACGAGGGTCCAGAGTGCGCCTTGCTCATCGCGGAGCGCCAGGCGAGCATCAAGGCAGGCGCGAAGCTCGTCGAGCGACTGCTCGATGCGGTCGAGCTTGAGCATGGCCACGCCGCGGTTGTGCATGGCGACGGTGGCGCGATGATCGTCCTTGAGTGTTTTGAGCCGTTGCAATGCCTGCGTGGAGAGGTCGAGGCCTTCTTGCCACTGCTCTGCGAGATTCTCGCAGGCCGAGCGGTTGAGCAGCACTGAGGCCATGCCCATCTCATGCTTGTTGTTGCTGTAAAGCTCAAAGGCCTTTTTGTGATAGCTGCGTGACTCCTCAAACTGATGCAGACTGGCGAGCGCGGCACCAAGGTTGTTCTGTGTGGCGGCGATGAGCAACTCATCATCATGCGCCAGGAAGATCTTCAGCGCACGACTGGCGTACTTCTCGCTCGCACGCCAGTCGGCTGAGCCGTGCGCAATTACACCAGCAGCGCGGTACAACTCGCCAACGAGTTTGTCTGGCTTACCCAGCGCGTGCTCGCGCTCTTGCGCTGCGGCAGATGCCCATGCCATGCCCTCTACACGGGGGCCGAACTGATAGAAGTACCGATGCATGCCCATGGCGATTCGGGCCTTTACCTCCAGCAGCGGAAGCTGCTGCACATCGCTGCCAATCGTCGTTGGCAGCACTTGTGCGGCACTGCCCAGACGCCACGCCTCGCGCACGTGGCTGAGCACGGGCTCAACTAGCTGATGTGCCTCCTGCACACTCTTGCGCATCAGATCAGCTGCGCGCTCAGCAATCTCCATCGCAAACAGCATCAGCCGCTGCCGCGCGCTGGCGAGCTCGGCGGCATCGCCGCGGGCTCTGGCATATTGCCGCGGCAGATAGTCCACGCGATAAACCGGATCATGTTCGCTGGCATCAAGCGTGACCATGGAGCTGGCGACAAGCTGCCCGAGCTGATCGACCATGCTGGCTGGATGCTCGGCAACCCGCACCGCTGTCTCGATGGAGAATGGCCCGTCAAGCACACTGAGGCGGGTCAGCAAACGCTGGGCGGCCGGCTCAAGTCGAGAAAATGACAACCCCAGAAGTCGGTCAAGACGGCTCTGCAACTCGTCGGCCGGACCTGCGGCAAACTCGCCATCGCCGCCCGAATCACTCGCACCGAGTCGCGAAACCTCGTCGAGCACGTGCTGAACATGCCGTGTGTCCATCAGCGAGGCCGCCCACTCAATAGCCAGTGGCGATCCCTCAAGCTGCTGGCAGATCGCCACAATCGGGCCTGCGTTCGATTCGTCGAGTTCCAGCCCGCGGCGTACAAGCTTTGCGCGTGCCAGAAAGAGCTGCACTGCCTGCGACTTGCCTGCTGCGCGCAGCATGGCCTCGCGATCAGCGGGCAGGTGCAACTTGGGCAGCGAGAGAGGACGCACGCGTAGCAGCTGCTCACCTGGCACGCGCAGTGCCGTACGGGCGGCGCAAAGAATGGCCAGTGGTGCCTCCCAGGCCTCCGTTGGGTGGGCATCGGCGCGCTCGGCGCCGATGTTGTTGCCAACTTCGAGCAGTTCGCCAACCAGCTCCCGCAGGCCCGGCGGCTGGGTGGCACGCTGATCGAGCACCAGTAGCAGCCGATCTTCAAGCAGGCGCGTGTGCATGGCATCGGCAGCGCGCAGCGTCGTTGCCTTGCCATCGAGGGCGACGGCTTCGGCAACGATGCGGTCAAGCGCCTCGGCAGTGGTGGGGGACTGCGTCAAGTCGAGCGCGATCACGACAAGCGGCCGTGGGTATGTGCTTGCCCGCTGCGCGGTGAACTGTTCAAACTTGCCGACACTCATGCAGGCGAGGCGAGATTTGCCAACACCGGTCTCACCAATCAGCGTCACCAGTGGGCAGCGATCGTCTGGTGTAGCCGCGTTGCGCAGCAGGTTGACGACATCGCCAAGCTCCGCCTGCCTGCCGATAAACGCGGTGGCTGGCTGATCCAGCGAGCGGCACGCGCGCACCCAGCTCTTTGCCGCTTCATCACCCTTGAGCAGCTTGGAGATCAACGAAGCACTCAGTGGCTGCCCGCGCCACAGCCGGTCCGCTGGGGATTTCTGCAGGCACGCCGTAATGAGTGCTGCGTTGCGATTACTGCATAACTCCGCCTGATTCGCTGGCCATGCCGCTTGGCCTTCGCAGGTGCTGGCGCGAATCTCGGCAGAGTTCGCCCCGGTAAACGGTCGCACGCCGAAGATGCATTCAAAGAGCACTACACCCAGCGAGAACACATCGGTCGCTTTGGTGATCGGCTCTCCAACGCGATACTGCTCAGGTGCGGCATAGCCGAGCGTGCCGAGAAATCCCATACTCTCGGTGTCACCATTGCCGCTGACGAACACGTCATCAGCGCCTTGTGCCCACATGCTCAGCGGCCCGGTGCCCGCGCCCGGTGGCCGCAAGTCATCCACCAGCTTGGCGATGCCAAAATCCACAACCTTCACCACGCCATCCTGGCGAATGAGGATGTTGCTCGGCTTGAGGTCACGATGCACAACATCGCGCCGGTGCGCAAAGGTCAGCGCCTGGGCGACATCTCCCACGATGCGCTCCGCTTCGCTTTCGGCGATACGCAGCTTGGCCGATCCACCCACCAGCCGGCTCAGGTCCGTCCCGGCGATCAGCTCGGTCACTAAATACATTGCGTCCTGAGTTTCCACCAGGTCGTACGCCGCGACGATGCCGGGGTCTTCCAGATCGGTGAGCGTGGTGGCTTCCTGCCAGAAGCGCTCCGTCGCCAGCCGCACGTTGCGCAAGTCCTGACGCAACTGTTTAATAGCCACGTTTCGCTTGGCGCGATGGTCGTAATACTTCCACACTTCCCCCATGCCGCCGCGGCCTAACTCCGCCCCGGCCACCTTTTCGTAGCGGTTATCAATCCATTCTGGCCAGCGAAGCCCTGTGAGCATGTCCACAGTCTACACACGGTCCGAAAATCAGCGGTGTGGGTATCCGGCACACGGCCTGCGCAAATGGGAATCTTCACAAGCCGCGGCGGACCGGCCAGTTGTGGTTTGCCTCAGCCGGGAGGAAGGCAAACTGCTGGCGAACGACATGTCCGGATAAATACCGCTTGCGCGATCCGTTTGCTGGCATCAAGATTTTGATGCAGTAAGGCGCGACACTCGTCGATACTACCGAGGCCTTACAGGCCCCCGTTTTTGCAGCCGTCTGGCGTGGCATGCGGGTACTTTGGGTTTAAATCTGCTAAACTGAGCCATGGCCAGCACGACACAAGACGGTGATACCAAATCGGGGTTTAAGGGGCGTCGGCTGACGACGTGCTCATTTTGCGGCAAGACGAGCCGCGATGTCGGCCCCATGGTCGAGGGGCCGAACGACGTTTACATCTGCCAGCACTGCACTGATCTGTGCCAGAACATCTTCAAGCAAGAGCGCCGGCGCGTTGGCGCGACCGCGCCGCTGTTTACCGAAGTTCCCACGCCGCGGCAGATCAAGGAGTTCCTTGATCAGTACGTGATCGGCCAGGACACGGCGAAGCGCGGGCTCGCCGTTGCGGTGTACACGCACTATCGCCGCTTGCAGCACATTGAGCGCGACGACAGCTCGCTCGAGCTTGACAAGAGCAACATCCTGCTCATCGGCCCGACGGGCTCGGGCAAGACGCTGCTGGCGCGAACTCTGGCGCGCATCCTCAAGGTGCCGTTTGCCATTGGCGATGCCACCACGCTAACCGAGGCGGGATATGTCGGTGAGGATGTTGAGAACCTGCTGCTCAAGCTGCTTCAGAGCGCAGACTTTGATCTTGAAGCCGCGCAGCGCGGCATCATCTACATCGACGAGATCGACAAGATCGGCAAGACCAACAGCAACGTCTCGATCACCCGAGATGTTTCGGGCGAGGGCGTGCAGCAGGCATTGCTCAAGATGCTCGAGGGCACCGTGGCGAATGTTCCGCCGCAGGGTGGCCGCAAGCACCCCGAGCAGCAGTACATTCAGCTCGATACCAGCAATGTGCTGTTCGTCTGCGGTGGTACGTTTGTGGGCCTTGAGGACATCATCCGCCGCCGCACGGGCAAGAGCCGCATCGGCTTTACCGAGCAGCTCGACAGCAATAACGCCGAGGGCGAGAATCAGTACCGTCTGCTGCAGCAAGTGCAGCCCGACGACCTGGTTGAGTTTGGCATGATCCCGGAGTTCATCGGTCGCCTGCCGGTCATCGCACCGCTCGCGCCGCTGAGCGAGGATGTGCTCATGTCGATTCTAACCGAGCCCAAGAACGCGCTCGTCAAGCAATATCAGCATCACTTTGCCAATGAGGGTGCATCGCTCACCTTTACGGATGGTGCGCTGCGTTCCATCGCTGGCAAGGCGCTCACCCGCAAGACTGGCGCTCGTGGCCTTCGCGCGGTAATGGAGGAGATGATGATTGATCTCATCTACGAGTTGCCGGAGCACGTCGTCAAGGGCGCTGAGTACATCATCGACAAGTCCGATGTTGGCCACCGCCGCTCACTGACTGATCTGCGCGTGCAATCCAAGGCCACGGCCTGACGACCCCGCGCCAGCACAGAGTCCTCATCCAACAGCCCGAACTGCGCTTTACTGCTCAGCTCGGGCTGTTGTTGCATTTGGAGCACAACCCATGCAGCGTCACCTGCTGTTCACGGATGAGCGGTGCACGCCCACGCTCCACGCCGTCGTTCGCTCCGGCCGCGCGCCCCCCTTCGGTGGCACGCTGTCGGATGATTACCTCAGCCCCGTGCAGGCACTCAACACGCGCGCAGCGCTCACACACCAAGTGTGGATGCTCATGCAAGTGGTGATCGTGCGTGCACATCGAATGGTCCGTGATGCCATAGCGAAAACGGCGGTCGCCCGGATCCACCTTGTGCGCAAGGCCAGAGGCAACAAGCGCCGCCAGCGTGCGATAGACCGTCACCCGGTCAACACCATGCTCCCTGAGCCGTGCAAAAATCTCTGCGGCGTCCAAAACTTCCTGCGCATCGGCAAGCACCCCCAAGATCTGGAGGCGATAGTCAGTAACGCGCAGCCCCGCTTTGCGAAGCATGGTCCGATATTGAGTTAGTTCGTCAGTCGCCAAGCTGGCCTCTACGCACAATGGTGATGGAATGGCCGCTCCACCCTGCCCGCGACCTTACGCACAAACGTCGGCAGCCCCGTGATATTGCAAGCTGTGGGCGAAAATATTTCCCGTTGCAAAGTGGCAACATCGTGCAGCGTGCCTCTCTGCCGCACTTACGCCATCGTCATGCCACCGTCCACAATAAGCGTTTGCCCGCTGAAGAAGCCCGCGCCGTCGCTCGTCACATAAGAGACGGCGCCCGCAATGTCGTCGGGGGTGCCAAGCCGGCGCACCGCACACATTTTGAGTACACCTTCCTTCACCTCTGCTGGCAGATTTGCCGTCATATCAGTCTCAATCCAGCCGGGGGCGACGACGTTGGCGGTGATGCCCTTGCCACCAAACTCTCGGGCGATCGTCTTGGTCAGGCCGACCAGGCCCGCTTTTGCCGCGGCATAGTTTGCCTGCCCGGCATTTCCCACGATTCCCGAAGTGCTGGAGATGTTGACAATGCGTCCGAACCTGCCGCGCATCATCTCCCGACTGGCGATGCGGCACGCGATGAATGCCGACTTGAGATTGGTGTTGATCACCATGTCAAAGTCTTCATCGCTCATGCGCAGCATGAGATTGTCCTTGGTCACTCCCGCGTTGTTGACGAGAATATCAAGCCGGCCGCATTCGGCGATGGCCTTGGCAAGTCCGTCAGTGAGTGACTTGCTATCGGCAATGTCCACAACCGCGACGGACGCTTTGCCACCACTCGCAGTGATTTGCTCGGCCAGTTCGCGCAGCGGCCCCTCAGAGCGTGCAGCGAGCACAACGTGCCGGCCATCCGCCGCCAACCGGAGTGCGATGGCTCTGCCGATGCCACGCGATGCGCCGGTGATGAAGGCAACCCGCGTGGGAGAGTCAGTTGAGATTGAGCTCATGAGATAAGTCTTGACAAACGCGGAGATAGCACAAAATCATCCGCCGGAGGGCTTGGGAATATTGATCGGACCGCTGGGCGTGTTACGCCGCGTGGGCTCGTCGGGCTTGCTCGGAGCAGGGGCTCCAGGTGATGGCGCAGCAGGCGCAGGTGCGCCGGGCGCCGAAGCACCGGGCGCGGGCGGCGAGCCGCCATCCTTGCCGTCCTTCTCGGTTACGCCCCTTGGCATCGGCGGCTGATATTCCCCATCTCCGATGCTGAAGCCGAACATGCCGATGCCGTCCCAGTCGGAGGCGCGAGACTTCTCAATCGGCGTGGTGGCGGCGTTGTTGAAGAGCCAACCGTCACCATCGCGAACGCCACCCCAGCCCAGCAAATAGCTGCCAGTTGGGTCTTGAATCGCCATAAGCACCACAAACTCAGGACGGCCATCAATGGCAGCATCAATCGCGGCCTTGCTGTTGAGCCTGGTCAGTTCCTTCATGAACAACTCGCGAGAAGCGCCCTCAAAGCGCGTAATCTCCTCACGTGTGTAGCCGTTACGCGACCAGATCGACTCGCGTAGTTTCACGCCGTTGACAAATTCCACGGCCATCGTCGCAATCGCCTGCTCGCGCTCAATATCGCTCAGCGTCTGCGGGGCGGCAGCATACACAATGCGGATCACCTCAATGTTCTTCGTCGCCTTGTTCCACCCATCGTTGACCTTCACGAGCCCAAGCGCCTCTTTAGCGCGGCGCGTCAGCATCGGCTCGACCTTGGTTACATCGCCCGTCACGATGGCATCGGCCAGCTTGGCAACTGCTCGGACGAAGGTGTTGTCCGTCACGCCAACATCCGGAGCGGTCTGCACCCGCGGGTCAACCTTCAGGTCCGCCAGGATGTCCTTCATCTCAAAGACTGTGGGCGGTGGCGGCGGTGGCGGCGGTGGTGGCAGCGGCGGTGGTGGTTGCTTCTTCTCGCAACCCACGATCAAACATGCAAGGGCGAGCGGCGCGACAGTGATGAGATGGCGAAGGTTCATGATGACATTTGCCTGCTGAAAAATCTGCTGCTGCGAACCACATCACGCCGGCTGATCGTGATTCGTCACGACGGTATCGCGATTGATCCGCTTGAACAATCCGCTCAGCGTCTTGCCTGGGGCAAGCTCATGGTATTCAGCTCCAGCCAGCGACCCATCCTGCACCATCGCCAGGCAACTTTCAGCCCAGCGCACCGGGCTTGTCAACTGATCGACCAGCCGCTGGCGAATCGATGCCGTGTCGGCGACGTGGGGCTTGGCCGTGACATTGGAATACACGGTAAAATTTGGTGGCGCCATGCCGGTGGAGGCCAGTCTGGCCCCAAGAAGCTCTGCCGCTGACTTCATTATCGGACTATGAAACGCCCCGGCTACCGCCAAGGCCTGCCCGCGCACACCGTGTTGCCCAGCAAGCTCAACTGCCTTCTCGCACGCCAGCTTGCTGCCCGAGATGACAATCTGACCCGGCGCATTGAAATTCGCGCACACCAGCACCGCGTCCGTTCCCGCCGCGGCCCGCGCCTGATCGCACAGTGCCATCGCTTTGGCCTCATCCGCCCCGATCAGCGCGACCATGCCGCTGGGTGTCGTCTCAGCTGCCTGCTGCATTGCTTGGCCACGCAGCGCGACCAGCGCCAGCCCCTCGGCAAAGCTGAATACACCTGCCAGATGCAGTGCGGTGTACTCGCCTAGGGAGAGCCCTGCCGCGGCAACTGGGGGCACAACTTCCCCGCGCTCGCGCCACTGAGCGTTCAGGCCGTTCCAGCACGCCACCGAGGCCGTAAAGATTGCTGGCTGCGAGACATCAGTACGGTTGAGTAGCTCGGCCGGGCCATTGAAGCACAGTTCGCTCAGCTTTGCTCCGGCGGGCAACTGCGTGAGGGCGGCATCGGCCAGATTAAAAATAGATCTGGCTTCGGCAGACTTTTCGCACCATGCCTTGGCCATCGAAATTGCTTGCGCGCCCTGTCCGGGTGCGAGGATCACTCGTTGCATGCGCCGATGATAGCGAAACCCGGTTTGCGTGTGGCCTGCGACGGAGCACCAAGCGTCTTTGTGCGCTCGCCGCGCAACTTTCGCCGCCGCGCATACCGCCGGGCCGTAGGGGTATTACACCAGCCGCGGCGGCCCAAGGACGAGTTTGCTGACAACCGCTTGGCAGGCCGCTTGCAGGTCGATACCAAACGAGGTTGAAGTCTCTTCCGCTAAATCTTGCCTGTTTGCGGTGGCTAGGCAGCCGCGAACAGCCCGCCGTGTTGGTCGATGCGCTCGCCATTGCTGCGGAAAGATCGGCGGATGCTGAGAAGCTTTCGGCGCGGCTCATTGCACTGGCTGCGCACAGCTATCAGCGCAATGACTTTTCGCTGCATGCCTTGTGCTGCTCGGCGATTTTGCAGTGTTTTGAGCAGATTCCGCTCTCGCAGCGTGCAGTTCTGGCTGATGCTGGCGCCAGCGATTGGCACTGGCAGAAAGGCGCGGAACTTGGCTCTACGGCGTGCAGTGCGCAGTTGACGGGCCAGAGAAGCCACGCAAACGCCGAGCGCACACTTGCCAAAGCAGCCGGGCTCTTTCGTGGCACGGTCGAACTGGCACCGCTGATCGGACTGATGCCGAGCATCTCGCTCGCCACCATGCTGGCTGCCAGTCTGCCCAACTGGGCACTGCCGCGCTGCGGCGAGTATGTGCCAGCGCTTTGTGCCACACTGGCTCAGCCGGTACAGTCCAAGGTGGTGCTCATTGAGTCGGCACCCGCAAGTCTTGCTCAAACCAGCGCGGCCATCCTGCTGCTGCGGCCCATGCTGCTGGAGGTTGATCAGCACAAGCACATGGTTGTCATCGAGCTGCTTGCCGAGCTCGCCGCGCGCTGCAACATCGCGGCTTGGCACCTGGCGCACTTAGTTACGTACGGCACGGCGCCGCACGCTGTCTCAGCGGGCCCCTCGCCAGTCAAGCTGACCGCAGACCACCCTGCCACGCTGCTGGTGCGAGCTCGACTGCGCCGCGGTACCGAGCTGCGCTGGGCGCGAGCAGCGCGTGTGCTGATGTGCTGCCCAGCGCTCTGCTCTGCTGCAGCCGAACGTGCTGCGCGCGACAACCTTGCGCCAAGCCACCCCGAGCTGCTCTCGCCAAGCCGCGCGGCGGTTATTGGTGCACATTCACGCGCCAGCGGCATGGCCCGGGCAAGCGCCGAACTGCGGGCATCAGGTGTGCTCGAGCACTCACAGATTCGCACGCTGGTGCGGACTGCCGATCGCCGCGATCTGCTCACCGCCGTTGTACGCAGCAGTGCAAAACCCAGTGCTGTCGGCGCAGATCTCACATGCACTGCGGCCCGCGCGCTGATCTTCGCCAAGAACCCCAGGCTCACGCGCTCGCCAGCAGCAACGCCGCAAACCTCAGTTATGAGTCTGTCGCGCGTGCTTGAATCCCTGGCCGCACTGCCGCACCAAAGCGTGCGGGCATTGGCCGCTCGCGCAGCACTCTCGCCCCGACTTCGCGCCGGCCATACCAGCGTGATCGGAGAGCCCGATGCCGCGGCCCAACTCCGCTGGTTATGTTCACTGCGTGGCCGCGTGCTCTGCGATGCCACCACGACCGCACTGGCCGACCTGGCACTCGTTGCCGCCCGTACCGCCGCTGCCCCAAGCGAGAGTGATGCCGCGACCGGTCCAAATGCCGAACATCTTGCCTGCGCCGCCATGCCGCTGCTGGCCAGATCACGACTCGCTGCGGCGGTCGTTGCCATCGATGCGGCCATGGTGAGCCCCGATGCCCGCCTTCGCGCAGCAGCGTTTGAGGCCCACGCCGTGCAAGCTCGACTAGATGGCCAGTCGCAGGCAATCGGCGAGTCGGTCTGGACGTTGCGCACCGCACTGGGAGACCCGCATCATCGCGTGCGTGCTTCGGCCGCGCGGTCGCTCATCGAGCTTGTGAGCGGCCCAGCCGATGCGTTGCTTGATGATGCGCCAACTGAGCCCGGCCAACTGCGCATGCCGTCTCTGAGCGCAAGTGCAGCCGCTGGTGATGCGGCAGTAAGCACGCTACTCGAACTTGGCAGCAGCGAACAGAACCCGGTGGGTCAGCGAGCTGCGATGTGGGCTATCTCGCGGTGCGCACGAAGCTTTGGGCAAAGTGCCACTCACTCGCGCATACTCACCGAGCTGGTCGACAGCATTTTGATGCGAGCTGCTGATGCGCAGCTCCTCAGCCGCGCTCAGAGCGCTGCGCACTCGCTCGCACTTCTCGGCAGCGCATCGATCATCGAACCCAAGCCGATGCTCTCCGGAGTTGCCGCGTAATGGCCCCAGGCGAGCTCACAGCCATCACCCTGAAGACTTCGGCCGAACCGGTAGCGCAAACCTGGTATGAGGTGCTGCTCCCCAGCACGGCCCAGCTGCCGCTTGCCTTCGCGGCGGTTGCCCTAGTCGTTCTTGCCGCGGGGCTCATCGCGCTCATGCGTTTTTCTCCCGCTCAGCGTGCGGGTGCTGCGATGGCACTACTCGCAATCATTTGCCGCGGTGTGTACGCACTTCGCGGCATCAAGATCGTGCGGGCGGCAATTAAAGAATCTAAACAGCGCGGCGTGCCACTGGCGAGCGTGCTCCTGGCCGCCAGTACACGTTAGCGCTACAGCGGCGTAGGCACGGCTCGCAGAACGCGCTCAAGCACGGGGGCGTTGCGGCGCGCATCCTGCCCCGTTGTCGATACCACGCGATGGGCCCACACAGGGATCACGTTTTCGCTGATGTCATCGGGTATGACATACTCCCGCCCGGCCAGCACCGCGCTGGCGCGCGCTGCAAGCGAGAGTGCCAGCGAGCCACGAGGCGAAACCCCGAGCGTCAATGCATCGTCGCGCCGTGTCGCCGCGGCGAGAGACACGATGTAATCGACCAGCGCTCGGTCGATGCGCACCGCGTCAGTACGCTCCTGAAGAGCCAGAATCTCGGCTGCGCTGAGCACAGGCGTCAGTTGTTGCAATGCATTTCGCGCCGGTCGCGTGAGGATCACGCTCGCCTCCACTTCCGCCGTTGGGTAGCCGAGCGAGATGCGCATCAAAAACCGATCAAGTTGGTTCTCGGGCAGGTTGTATGTACCCTCAAACTCGCCCGGGTTCTGCGTGGCTACCAGCATAAACGGCGGTTCGAGCTTGTGTGTCACGCCGTCAACGGTTACCGCCGCATCGCTCATCGCCTCAAGCATGGCCGACTGTGCCCGCGGCGTCGCACGGTTGATCTCATCAGCCAGAACGATGTTTGCAAAGATCGGCCCGCGTTTAAACTCAAACCGGTCAGACTCACGCCGATAGATGGACACACCAAGAACGTCGCTCGGCAGCAAATCCGGCGTCAGCTGAATGCGCGCAAACGAGCAGTTCAGCCCGCGCGCAAGTGCGCTGGCAAGCACGGTTTTGCCCACGCCGGGCACATCTTCAATCAGGCAGTGACCACGCGCAAGCAGGCACACCAGCAGCTGATCTACGGCCTTGGGATTACCCAGATACACGCCTGAAATGGCCTGCCTGAGTTTCGATATAGCCTGCATGGATTCGGTCATTACGCGGGCAGTGTATTGAAACCGCTGGGGCGGGGCCAGCCATCCGCGCCCGGAATGCTCTCCGGCTGGCACCTCACTTGGCTTATGCTTTCCGCATCGTTCCGCTCCCGCAGAAACCTGAGGATGAACGCCCCGATGCCGTCGGGGAGACCAGCCCGGGGGAAGTCGCTCCATCCGGCGGCATGGCACCGATGACAACCGGCACTGGCGCCGGTGGCGAGCCCGCGACCACGCTGCGATTTCGCCCCGCCGCCACGCCTGCGGCAAGTGAGCTCTCGCTCGGTGGCATCCTGCCGTGTATCACGTGCGGCTACAACCTGCAGGGCATATCGGTGCTCGCCGTCTGCCCGGAGTGCGGCACCAATGTGCGTGCAACCGTGCTTGCGGCGATTGATCCGATGGCAGAGGAGCTCCAGCCGCTGCGCCATCCCAACATGCTTGCCGCAGGGTTGATTTTGTGGTCCGTCGGTGGGCTGCTGGCGGTGCTCGCCGCGTGGTGGCAGATCGCCCCAGAACTGCCAGAACTTATCGGGCGTCATGTCGCCCTGCAAAGTGTCGCTCGCGAGCAGGCACTCGCGGTGCTGATGGGCTTTGGGCTTGCCATGTCGATGGTCGGCGCCGTTACCATGGTCGATCCTCAGGTGGGCACTCGGCCAAGCGTCAAACTCATGGCCATCATCGCTGTGGTGCTGTATTTGCCAGCCGCCGCGGGCGTCATCCTCTCGCCAGACATGCGCGCCATTGTGCGCGCCTCATCTGCTTATGAAGGCGTGAGTCTGTGGACCCCCGCGCCCGATCGAACCCTGTGGCGTGCGCTCTCATGGGCATCGATTTTGGGCATTCTTGTTTGTATTCGGCCCGCAGCTCGCGCCATGGTGGCGCGCAGCGTGCTGCTGCGCACCGGCCGGGTGGATCGCCAGACACTGCTGGCCATGGCCGCGGCGGCAGGCATGATCATCGTCGGTGACCTTCTGGCGATGATCACGCTGGCGACCAGCCACAGTTACGCCGAAGCATCTGGCAGCATCGGCTTTCTTGCTGGCGTTGCGCTCTTTGCGATGGGCGGCATCCTCATCTCTGCCGGCGCAGTTGGCGCAGTGCTGGACTGTGTGCGCATCGCTCGCGCGGTGCTCAACCCCGCGCCCTCTCTCCGCCAAGTGATGCGCCAAACTCCCGGAGCAGGCCGCCGATGACTCCCGAGCTGCGAAGCCGCTTTGATGCACTTCTCACCAAGGCGGTTGCCGCTTTGCCCAAGGCCATCGGCGATGTCATTGAGGAGGTGCCACTCATCGTTGATGATCGGCCTGATGCGGAGTTGCTCGCCCAACTGATCCGTGATGGTCTGGTCGATCCGATCAGCATCGACGGCGAAGATGATTTGCCGTTGGGCCTGCACAGTGGCGTGGCCATCACCGAACAATCGGTGCTCGACTCAGCAGTGCTTCCGCCGCAGATTCACCTCTTTCGTGAGGCGATCGTGGAATTCGCCGGCGGGTGGGACCAGCCCGATGCCGACGAGGAGATCTACGAGGAGATTCGCATCACGTTGTTGCACGAGATTGGCCACCACTTCGGCCTTGATGAGGACGATCTGGATTCGCTCGGCTACGCGTGAGGAAACGTCCGAAGTCCACCGCTCGTCACTCGCTGCTCACCTCATGAAGGACTGGCAACTGAGAACTCACTTCGCGTTCTGCTTGGGGCCCAAGTTCACCGTCACCTGAGGCAGCTTCTCGCCCGATAGGTTGCCAGCACCGCTGGCCATGCCGCGCTCCTTTGGCGCGGGCTCCTGGTTTGCGCAAACTGCTGCGATGGTCCTGGCAATGCCGGCAGCATCGATGCCTACCAGCGCCTGTTGCTTCGCTCGCGAGTCCTGATAGATCCACGCATCGGGTAGTCCGAGCCGCGTCACCAGTCCCGCATCCAGGCCCATCTCGCTGGCTGCTTCGATCACTGCGGAGCCGAAGCCGCCGACAATGGAATGGTCTTCGACGGTGATGATGGGAACGCCGCGAGAAAGCAGCGTGCTGATCAACTCGCGGTCCACTGGCTTGGCAAACCGCGCATCATAAACGCAGATGCGTGCGCCCGGTCGCGCAGCGCGCACAAGGTCGCTCGCATCCATGGACTCAATCGCGCAGGTGCCAAAGGCCAGCACTGCCGCCTCCGGGGTGCCCGCACCGTTATTCGCGGGCGCATCAAGGTCAAACTCTGGTGTCAGGCAGCGGGCCTTGCCCAGTACAAACGGCGGGCATGACTGTTGAGCGAATCTCTGGCTCACGGCATCGCGCGGGTAGCGCACGCTTGAGAGGCCATCCTCGTACAGCCGCATGAACTCCAGTGCTGCCTTGAGTGAGGGCTCATCCATTGCCGCGGTGAGTGCTGCCTTGGGCAGCACACGCAGAATCGAGATATCGCAGAAGCCGTGGTGTACCGCGCCATCCCCGCCGACGAGCCCGGCCCGGTCAAGGCAGAGGCGAACTGGCAGGTTCTGCAGCGCTGCCTCTTGGAAGCACTGGTCAAAAGCGCGCTGCACGAACGTGCTATAGACTGCAAAGAAGGGCTTCCACCCCGTCTTGGCCATGCCAGCGAGCATGTCGAGCGCGTGGCTCTCGCAAATGCCCGTGTCAAATGATCGCTCGGGGAACTTGGCCAGCGGCTTGCTCACGCCAGTGCCATCAGCCATTGCCGCAGTCGCTGTCACAACCTTCGGATCGCGGGTCATCAGATCCACCAGCGCATCGCCAAAGGCCGAAGTGAAGCTACGGCCATCGCGTTTCAGTTCCACCCGGCAACCTTCGCTCTCCAACCCCGGCAACGCAGCGCTGTCAGGGTCAGCCATCACGCTAAACGCCGGTGGCGAGTGGAACATGCTCGCATCGCGCTCAGCAAACGGAATGCCCTTGCCCTTGATCGTCTTGACGTGCAGCACCATCGGGCGATCAAAATTGCGGCACTCAGTCAGCTGCTCAATCAGCGTCTCGAGATTGTGCCCATCAACCGGACCCACAGTCACCAGGCCAAAGTGCTCAAACCACGCATCTTCATTGACGCAGGTCTTCAGCCCTTCGCTCATCTTGTGATAGGCATATCGCACCGTCTCACCACCCGGAACGCCCTTGAGAGCTTCCTTCGCCGCAGCTTTGAACCCTCCATACCCCTGGCTGACGCGAAGATGATCAAAGTAACGGGCAATCGCGCCCTGCGGCTTGGAGATCGACATGCCGTTGTCGTTGAGAATCACCAGTAACTGGCGCTTCAGCGTGCCCGCGCCATTGAGCCCTTCCATCGCCAGCCCGTTGACAATGCTGGCATCACCGATAATGGTCACCGCACGCCGACCATTCGGCGTCGTTGCAGGGTCAAACCCTTCGTTGTTGAGTGAATCGCCCCGTGCCATGCCCACGGCCGTGCTGATGCCCGTGCCCGCATGCCCCACGCTGAACAGATCGTACTTGCTCTCACGCGGCTCAGGAAAGCCCGCCATCCCTGCGGCCGTGCGCAGGCCCGCAAGCATGTGCTGCCGACCAGTCAGCAGCTTGTGCGTATAGCACTGGTGGCCCACATCAAACAGCAGGCGATCCCACGCAAAATCAAACACATAGTGCAGCGCGATCGTCAGCTCAACCACACCCAGGTTTGGCGCCAGGTGTCCGCCAGACTTGGCGACCTGCTGACTGATCATCTCGCGTATCTCTGCGGCGACCTGCGGCAACTGGCTTACAGAAAGCGCGCGTAGATCGGCGGGAGACTGAATTCGTTCAAGCAAACCCATGAGGAAGGACCGGACCTTTCAAAACTTATTGAAAACCACGATTGACACGCCTTCGCATTCGATTTCGCGGCGTTCTGCTTTCGATTCGAAGGGGTAGTTTAGAAGCCCTACTACCAAAAAACGTCGCTTTGCCCGCAACTGACAGCCCCTGCATATGCACTTGTTGTGTGGTTTGAGCTCGCCAGCCCACTGCTACGCTGAACCCGCATGTTGACACGACGCGTTGCGGTGACTGGTTTAGGGGCGGTAACCGGGTTCGGTTCGGGCATGGCCGCGCTTTGGCAGGGGCTCTGCGACGGACGAACGTCCATCCGCCCCATCACCCGCTTTGATGCCAGCGGCTTCCCGACCAATCTTGCCGCTGAAGTGGCCGACTTTTCCGCCAAGGATTACGTCCCCAAGCACTATCGCAAGGCGGTCAAGGTGATGGCCCGCGATATCGAGCTGGCCGTTGCCGCGGCGAAGGAAGCCGTGGAATCCGCCAAACTCACTACCCGTGGCACGCTCGCTGAGGATTCGGCAGAGGCCACCACGTACCGCCCGCAGCGCATGGGCTGCCACATCGGCGCGGGGCTTATTTCCGCTGAGGCCGATGAGCTTACTGCCGCGCTCTCCAGAGCTTCAG
>Ga0105048_10006655_pt1 | contig 18632 bp, 11 predicted proteins | sample MAT05_FD_78382 | JGI IMG/M metagenome (GOLD analysis project Ga0105048, IMG submission 78382) | Freshwater microbial communities from Lake Fryxell liftoff mats and glacier meltwater in Antarctica - MAT-05 | ecosystem: Environmental > Aquatic > Freshwater > Ice > Liftoff microbial mat | place... | reverse complement strand
TGGAGGCGGCGACGACATTTTGGTCGGCAGCTTTGGTAATGATCTGCTCTTGGGCGATGCAGGGGAAGACAACCTGTATGGACAGGAAGGGGATGACATCCTGTACGGCGGCGAAGACAACGACACCATCGAAACCGGCGACGGGAAGAACAAGGCGTATGGCGAGGGTGGGAACGACACCATTCTTGGTGGGGTCCTCAAAGACATCCTTTACGGTGGCGATGGCAACGACACCATTGAAGGAGGGGATGGACCCGATGTCATCAACGGCGAGGCAGGCATCGATACACTTCGAGGGCAAGCCGGGGACGATCTCATTGATGGGGGAGTCGATGGCGATTTTATCTATGGCGATCAAGGAGATGACCGTCTTTGGGGACGAGGCGGAGTGGATGAGATCTACGGCGGGGTCGGGCTCGATTATCTCAATGGCGGCGAAGAGGGAGATTTACTCTACGGCCAGGGGGATGCCGACGAGATCGATGGCGACATTGGAGATGACGAGATTGAAGGTGGGACGGGAGGCGACCTCATCTATGGTGGAAACGGATTCGATACTATCAAGGGTGGCAGTGGTATTGACGTCATCTATGGAGGATCGGGTGGCGATACGATCGATGGCGGAAATGATAACGACGAGATTTACGGGGAAGCAGGCGCCGACACGATCTCGGGTGGTGCTGGAGATGACGAAATCGATGGGGGGAATGATTCCGACACGATCTACGGATTTGAAATGGATCTACTAGCGGATTCGCTTCCTATTGGAGCGACCGATCGCGACACGCTTCGTGGTGGTCGCGGTTTTGATCGAATCGCAGGTGGACCTGACGATGACATGATCTTCGGCGAAGAAGATGCGGATGTCCTTCTCGGCAACGAAGGGGCGGATACCATCGAAGGAAACGATGGGATCGATACAATTTATGGATTTCATTTCATTACATTTTGGTCCCCCGTGAGTGGCGGTACGGATGGTCCGAATCAACTGTTCGGTAATTCGGGAGACGATGAAATTCACGGTGGACCCGATGCAGACTTCATTCGCGGCCAGAAAGGAAACGACACGATTTTTGGCGAGCAAGGTGCCGACACGATTTTCGGAGATGCCAACGACGACATAATCGACGGTGGAAGTGAAATCGATAACATCGACGGAGGTACAGGAAACGATCACATCATCGGTAACGAGGGAAGTGACTCTTTGTACGGCAACGACGGGATTGACATCGTCGAGGGGAACGATGGCGATGATAAAGTCAATGGAAACGACCAATCCGACGTACTGTATGGCGACAACGGAATGGACACGCTCCGAGGAGGCCGCGGTAATGACACGGTCCGCGGAGGAGCTGACAACGACTTTCTCTTCGGCGACGATGGGAACGATCTCCTGCTCGGAAACGACGGGGACGACACCATCGAAGGGAACGATGGCAACGATGTGATCTACGCGGGTGCCAACGTTGATACCGTAACCGGCGGAAAAGGTGACGATCGGATCTATGGTGAGCTTGGCAGGGATATTCTGCATGGCAACGAAGGAAATGACGTTGTCGAAGGTGGTGCAGGGGATGACGTGATCACCGGCGATACGGGCGATGATGCTCTCTATGGTGACAACGGCAACGATGATATCTCGGGTGGCGATGGCAACGATTTCATTGCTGGTGGTGATGGCATAACGAACTACCTTCGCGGTGATAGCGGCAACGATACTATTGTCGGCTCCGATGAAGGGACCGATGATCCCAATTTAAAGGACACGACCTTCTTCGGTGATCGCATCGAAGGAGGGGACGGCAATGATACGATCGATGGGCTTGGCGGTGCCGACATCATCGACGGTGGCCTCGGTAACGACTACCTCTATGGTGGTATGCATGGGGACTGGCTCATCGGTGGTCCGAAAGTGATTTCTGCTCCCGATCAAGATGACGATGAGATCTACGGTGGTAACGGCAATGACCAGATCGAGGGTGGAGATGGCAACGACACTGGCAACGGTGGCAATGGAATCAATATTGTCGATGGGGGAGCAGGGACAAATAGCATCCTCGCAGTCGGATCGGATCCATCGAAAACCAATTCGCAGTCCGTCGAGTCAACGGTCGCGGTCGAAACTGGAGGAAATCCATCGAACCTATTTGTGCCGTCGAAGCCCGTGTGGATTCGTCGAGACTCATCACAGTTCGATTCGCTTGCTGATGCAATAGAATCGGCAAGCGACGGAGACATTATCGAGATTGGGGCCGATCTGGAATGTGATCCGATCACCATACGAGGAAAGAAGCTGACGTTGCGGGGTGCTTCCCAAGAACGCCCAGTCCTTTCATCTGCACATCAAACCAGCAATGGCGGGAATTCAGAAGCTTATTTCATTCGCACCGAATCGGATTTGAGACTGGAAGGGATCGCGATCCATTGGACCACTTCGGCCCAAACGCCGTTCTTTGATGACAAAAAATTGAATGCAGTCGTGGGTGTTGCACCAGGAGCGCGATTGGTGATTGACCAATGTAAGGTAGTTCGGAGTGCTGGTGGCGTTTGCTTGGTCGCAGGCGGCAATCTAGAGATGCGTCGCACTTGTGTCGAAGGCGGAAGCATCGCCATAGCTTGGTTTGGTCAGCATTCGCAGGTCGAGCTTGAGGATAGCGTACTGGAAAGCAAAATGGGTATCGCCATCATCTATCCCCTTGCAAACGTGGCCGTCCACTCGCGTTCCAACCTGAAGTTAAGAAACTGCACCATTCGAGCTTCGGATGCCATTGGTGCGATGTTATCGCGACGTCCCGACGAACCGGTTAGTATTCAGATGCAAGATTCGATTTTCGATGCTGGACACGCGATTTCGCTCGTGTCGCTTGCTGTAACTGTTCGAGATCTAATCGAATCTCAACCCATTCCCTCCTTGCGTTCCTGCATCGACTGGAGCGAAGCCAGATGCCTGTACAACGACAAGTGCGATTTTTTGATTACGCGTAAAATCAAATTCGTTGAACGTGCCTATCCAACGAGTGTCTCGAGCCTTGAGCAATGGCTTGCACTTCGTTCCTCAGAAACCGATTCCATCATCGAAGAGAATGTTTCGCGAACCGCAAAGATGTCTCGCATTCCTGCGACAGGTGCGGAGGCCTTGATGGACTCTTACCAATTTCAATCCACATCGGGTATTCCATTGCCAAGCTGGACAGATCAAGTCGGCCCACGGGAGAATTCGATGCAATACAAACGTGTCAACCGTTAATCTCCGCGGCTCGGCTAATTTCCACGGCTCGGCAAAGTATGGTTGCAGGGGAACACCATGATGCAAATCGAATCCCTACTCAACGTGCCAAGACTTTTTTTAGGCGAGCGGCAGACAGAAGACTACCAGGCCAGGCCACCGTGCGGCACGCCCAAAGCGATTAGCGCGATTAGCGATGGGCGTGGGAAGTGTGTGGCACGCCCAAAGCGATTAGCGATGGGCGATGGGCGTGGGAAGTGTGTGGCACGCCCAAAGCGATTAGCGCGATTAGCGATGGGCGTGGGAAGTGTGGCAAATGTCTCTAGCGATCCACCACGCCCTTCGTACCTCAGAGCGTGCCACACTTGCCACCCGTGCCACCCGTGCCACACTTGCCACACTTGCCACACTTGCCACACTTGCCACCCAGTTTATAGGTGGATTTCAAACTGCCCCTCGCCTTACGCCTCATCAAAGTTGTCATCTGCCTGATGCGCGACTACGCGCTGAGCGGAACGAAGCCCAAATAGCCAAAAGAGTGCGGGATGTACGAAGAAATCCAGCAGTGTCGAACTGATCACACCGCCAAGGATTACTGTGGCAACCGGATAGAGAATTTCTTTTCCCGGTTGCCCGGCTGCGAGCACCAAAGGTACTAATCCGATTCCGGCTGTAAGCGCTGTCATAAGTACTGGCGCAAGTCGCTCTTGCCCAGCCCGGATGATCATCTCGTGATTCCAGTTCTCTCCCTCATGCTTGACCAGATGCAAATAGTGCTGGAGCAACAGAATCCCATTTCGCGAAGCAATGCCACCCAGCGAAATGAAGCCAACCATACTGGCAATCGTTAAATTCTGGCCGGTCAAGACGATCGCTGCGACGGAACCGATGAAAGCCATCGGAATCGCGGCCATCACTTGCAACGACAAATTCACGCTGCGGAACATGGTATACAGCGTTAAAAAGACTCCAATCAATGCGATACCGAACAACCAAGTAATGGCCTTGGAAGCACTCTGTTGGCTTTCGAATTGGCCACTAAATTCAAAGTAGTAACCGTGCGGGAGAGTCGCGCTGACAGCTTTGAGACGTGTTTGAATCTCTTCGACTACTTCTACCAGTCCGCGGTCAGCCGTATTGCATTGAATGACAATGCGTCGACGGATCTTTTCACGTTGGATTGTGTTCGGGCCGAGCGAGTCGTAAATGTTGGCAACCGCTTCCAGAGGTATTTTTCCACCATCAGGCAATTCGATGGTCAATCGGCGCAACACGTCAAGATTCTCACGCGCATCCTCCTTGAGACGAACGACTAAGTCAAATGTGCGTTGGCCTTGCATCACTTCTGAGACTATCTGGCCATTCATAGCGGTCTCGATGAATTGATTCAAATCCTCCACCGTCAGTCCCGCAGCGAGGAGCTTGTCGCGGTTGTATTCGATCTTGAGCTGCGGAATCAGTGTCTGTTGTTCAACCAATAAATCGCGTACGCCTCGAACTTCCTGCATCTCCGCTTTTACCTCTTCGGCCTTGCGACGAAGCAGATCAAGATCGTCACCATACAACTTGACGCCGATCTGTGCTTTGACTCCCGAAAGCATGTGGGAGATCAAGTGCGAGATGGGCTGTTCGACAGCGAACACGATGCCAGGAATCTCATCGAGTTCCTTTCGGATGACTTCAAGCTGTTGTTCACGTGTTCTCGAAGACTTCGGATCCAAGTCCACGATATACTCACTGGCACTGACCGGCTCGGCGTGCTCGTCCAATTCAGCCCGACCCGTGCGACGCACAAAATTCACGACGTCGCTATTGCGAATCAATGCGTCTTCGACGTTTTTATTGATTGCAAGGGAGGTTGCCAGCGATGTGCCTGGAGGCAATAAGACGTTGAGCTGAATGGCCCCTTCATTGAACGGCGGAAGAAAATCGCGGTCCATTCGGCTCACCGACCATGCCGCCACAACCACCATCAAGAGCACGACGACAATGTTCAAAACGGGGAATTGCAAACTGAACCGAACAACATAGACGACGATCCATTTCAAGAATCTGAGAAGGAAGCCATCCGACTGGTACGATACAGCTCTGGAAGATGGCAAAAGCCAATAGGAAAGTACCGGTGTGATTGTCAACGAAACCACTAACGAAGAAAGGATTGAGACGACATAGGCTACGCCTAATGGGGCAAACAGTCTCCCCTCCATACCAGACAATACAAACAGGGGGAGGAACACCAAACAAACGATGATCGTACTGAATACGATCGAGCTTCGCACTTCAAGACTCGCCGCATAGACAACAACCAGAGGCTTACGCGGCTTATCTAGGGATGCATTTTCCTTGAGTCTTCGAAAAATGTTCTCCACATCGACAATGGCGTCGTCCACGAGTTCGCCGATCGCGACCGCGAGCCCTCCCAGTGTCATTGTGTTGATGGAGAGACCAAACCAATAAAAAACGAGGACTGTCATGAGCAAGGAAAGCGGGATGGCTGTGAGCGAGATAAACGTTGTTCGGAAATTCATTAGAAACAAGAACAGGATGATCACGACGAGAATACCGCCATCGCGCAGGGCCTCCATCACGTTCTCGATGGCACGATCTATGAATTGCTTTTGGGCATACAACGACTCAATTCGAATCCCCTTGGAAAGAGACGGACGGATTTCTTGGATGGCACTTTCGATTTGCTTGGTGATACCGCGAGTGTCTGCGCCAGGTTGTTTGCTGACTGTCAGTACGACCGCAGGGCCACCGCTGAATTGGTCGCTGCTTTCTCGGACAAACGCCGCCGCGTCCCCTCTTTTTAGTTGAGGTGCCTCGACTACTTTGGCTACCATGGCGAGCGAAACAGGTCTGCCGTTGCGAACCGTCACCGCGACACGATTCAAATCCTCGATCGATTGGATCCGTCCTATCGCGCGGACTAGCCATTCGTTCGGCCCGCGTTGATCCAAATAACCACCTGTCGCATTTTCATTACTCTTCTCTACCGAGCGTTTCACATCCTCGATGGTGACACCAAATTTGATCAACGCATCCTGATCGATTAGCACTTGGAATTGTTTCCGACCACCGCCCATCGTAAAGACCTGGGCAACTCCGGGAATCGAAAGCAATCGCTGACGAACAATCCAATCCGCCTGAGTTCGCAGTTCAATTGGATTTATCGTTCCGTCTTCGCTCCACATACCGAGAACCAATATCTGTCCCATGATCGATGAGATCGGAGCCAATTGTGGTTTGGCTGTTTTTGGGAGTCGGTCCGCAACCATGGCCAATCGTTCGGTTACGATTTGTCTCGCCGTGTAGACGTTCGCACCAAATCCAAACTCGACATAAACCACGGATAGCCCAACGGACGAGGTGCTACGTACCGCTTGAACTCCGTTGCCGCCGTTCATAGCTGTCTCGATCAGAAAAGTAACTCGCGTCTCGGTCTCCTCGGGAGCCATGCCGGGGCACTCGGTCATGATCACTACACGAGGACGGTCAAGATCGGGGAACACATCTATCGGTAGACGCAGCGCCGTCCAAAGCCCATATCCTGACAACGCTATCGCGACAGCAATAATGAACAAACGCTGTCGAAGCGAAAATTGAAGGATGGCGTTGAGCATTAATGGCTATGTCCTGCGTGAGGATCTATGCCGCCTCCGGATTTACTCTTGATCGCCATTTGCATTTGATGAGCACCGCGAAGAGCAACTACGTCACCTGGAAAGAAAGCGCCATCATTCTCGACGACGACATGGGTTTGATCGCGGTGTTTTTCATGAACTGGAACGCGGTCGAAGTGATCGCCATTTTGCTGGAAAACAAAACTATCGATGCCTTCGCGAACAACGGCATCAACCGGCAATACGATCTGTTCGGTCCACTCAGCGATGGGTATTCCTAGCTCCATGCGTTGGCCAACTCGGTACTTCCATGAAATATAGCGATTCCCATCTGCACTGAGTTTGTCTTCCATCAGTTCGTTCTTCAACGCCACATAAAAATTGAGGGTACGTGTGGCCGGATCTATCTCGTTGTTGATCCAGCTCATTTGCAAATTCTCGATCTTCTCAAGTTTTCCATTTGAGTTCACAATAGCGGAGACGGACCTCCCCTCTTGCATTGCGGTCGCAACTTGAGTGACCTCCGTTTCGAATGCCTGCCCTTCCGCAAGTAGCTCAGCGTAGTCACCTAGGACACAGAGAGTCTCTCCAGCATTGACAAACTGTCCTTTTTGGACTTGGAGGTCTTGCAATACAAGCAAGTGGCGAGTGAGCCGAACTTCATTTTCTGAGTGCCCGTCAGGGGTTGGAGCGTAAACGCGTATTTCAGCGAGCAATCGGCGCTGGCTATCGATGATCGCAATTTGCTCTTCGGTCAAACCATGCAGCCGGAGCGACTCCCGCTGGGATCGAATAAGCGATTCTAGTTTGTCCCGACTATATTGACGATCTAGCAGTTGCTTGGAGGAGATGGCGCCCAAATTAACCACTCCCTCAATCCTGGCAATTTCTTTCAGCTCGATGTCGCGATCACCAAGCGATTGCAGATAGTCTTTTTGTGCCGTGACTAAATCCTCGTGAGTCAATCGCATTTCGAGGATGAGGTCTCCCGCTTCGACCGCTTCACCCGTTGCCACGTGAACATGCGTAACGATTCCAGTCATGGCGGCGCTAATGGAGGTTCGAGTTCGACCGGGTTTGTCGACAATGATTGCAGGAACGGTAATGATCTGTTGGTAGTTCTTAAGTTCGATCGCCTGCAGGTACTCTTCCGTTAGTCCAAGATTTTTTTTCGCGGACTCCGACAACTCCAGCGAGTTTGCATCGGAATGCCCGGCGTGATCTTGGCCAGCGTGATCCTCTTTGTCAGGTTCATCGTTTGACTTGTTCGTATCTGCATTCCCTCCGCCCGATGGGACCGCAGCAAACGGCCAAACGCGACCGACGTACTGACTGTGAAACCAACCGCCTGCATAAAGTGAGGCACCGGTAATAATCAAATAAGGCCAAATGCGGCTCAGATCGCTTTTCATGAGATAGCTCGATTCAATCCTAAGAAATTCGCAGCAACGCGACCAGAACAAAGGGTCAGTGGGACGAATCGCTGACCGATCGTATCCCGGTCGACGCACTTTTCTACTTCTTCTTTACCGGGGCAGCGTGGTCATGGCCGGCATGATCATGGTCGTGAGCTATTTTGACACTGTAGGACTTATTGCGAATCTTCATCGCCAGCTTTGGGTCGGATTTCGGATGGTGTAGGGCATCCATCAATTCGGGACTGACAGCACCAAAGCACGAGGAGAACCCCTTCTGATCGACGGGTTGCGGTGCCGCTTTCAACTTGATCTGCACAGGCTTACCGTTCATCAAAAGATTCACGGCAACAAACGGTGCATCAATTGCGATATACCCTTTGACTTCCTTATCTAGCAGATACACGAACATCTGCTTCTTTTCTTCGTTCAGCACGATTTCCGCGTGATATTCTTCTTTGCCGATTTCAACCAGATTGCCGTGGTGCGGGCCGAGTTCAGCATGATCATGCTCCTTGGCTGGCGCGGCAGCGCCCGGAACAGCTTGCTGTCCGAAAACCGACGCATGCAACAGAATGACGCCAGCAACAAACGTTACGACACGAGAACGCAACATAATTCAATCTCCAACAGGATTCGAAACAAAAACAATTCGTTTGCAAAAATGAAAGACTGCGAACGATTTCGAATCAAATACGAAGCTGCCCGAACCGTGTGAGAATACTGACGTTGCTTTGGGACTTCAGATGCCAAGAGGCCATGGACAATACCAATGGCTTTGACTCTACCCCGAAAGTCGTCTCGACGATTGTGCCCAAAGAAGACAAAACGACTTTCACCATGGACAGTTGTGGTGAAGACGACATCATTGCAGCGTGCAGGACATGCAAATGATGGTGATGCGGTCCGTCTTTCCCGCGATCGCAACCAGAGCCATTGTGGCACATCTCTAAGCAAAGCTCCGGTGCGCTTTGCTGTTCCTGCTGACTTGAGCAACATGCCGATGCATCGCGGCTTGCATCCGAATCACAATGCGAGTGTTCCTCAAAGGCCGATCCTGAGGTAAAGGCCGATCCTGAGGTTCCGAATTCCAAATGGACGATCGAACCGCAGCAGCAAACAAACTGCAGTTGGACGATTGAAACGAGAAGTAAGTACGAAACCCAACGATTCATTGAAGACCCTTCTTCGTTGACTGTAACAGCAATCCCGATTCTCCGGGATAGGAATCCCTTGAAGTTTTCGATTTCGCCAACAAATTGTCGACTAAGACTCGGGTTCAATCGAAGCCGACATGCTGCCGGTCGACTTCTTGCTGTAGGTGTCAACACCGAATGCTCGAATCTGGTCTCGCTTTAGTTCCGCGTGTTCAAGCGTGGTGGTCATGCAGACGGCTCGACCCGTTCGGTCGACTTCGTCTGCGATCTTTCGACCTTGGGTCGGTGATAGATAGAACAAGTTCTGCATCATCTCGATAACATACTCCCATGTATGTTCCGGATCGTCCCAGAGGATCACATGGTACCGAGGTTGCTTCTTGGCCTTCGGCGGAGTGTTTTTAGGACGCGCGACGGGCTCTGCTACTGCAGCGTTGGATTGAGACATTTTCGATCGCCTTGCGTGTTGGTTTCAGTTCGCAATGCCGTGTGAGGATTCGGTCAAGCTGGAACGGAGTGTGCCGAAATTCGATACAACAGGCACACAAAACAAATCCGCTACAACTCCGTTACATTGTAAACGTAACCCTGGTGGTCTTTGCAAGAACAAATCGTACGAAACTAATAATCCGTTATGACAGATTTTCCGACACTCGATCGATTCCTACTGAATAATCGTCAAAGTCACCTGGATCAGCTCTTCGAACTTCTCCGAATTGCAAGCATTAGCGCAGACAGCTCCAAGGGTGCCGAAATGACGCAGGCAGCGAACTGGGTGGAAGCGAAACTTGCCTCGGGCGGGCTGAAAACCAAGCAAATCCTTGGTGATGGACCGCCCCTGGTGTACGCCGAATCCGTTCCCGTTCCGGGCAAGCCTGTCGTCTTGGTTTACGGGCACTACGATGTTCAACCAGTCGATCCCCTTAATCTATGGAGTTCGCCACCTTTCGAACCCGTCCTGAAAGACGGTAATATCTATGCCCGTGGTTCGACCGACGACAAGGGGCAAATGCTAACCCACGTCCAGAGCGTCCTGGCTTGGCAGCAATGCAATCAACAACTGCCGCTCCAAGTGAAATTCCTCATTGAGGGACAAGAGGAGAATGGTAGCGCGGTGCTGGAATCAAAACTCGCCGAAATTGCCGACCAAATCGCGTGCGACGTAATCGTTATTTCCGATTCCTCCCAGTACGCCAAAGGGCAACCAGCTATCACTTATGGTCTTCGCGGTATCGCTTACTATGAACTACGAGTCCATGGCCCGAAAGCCGATTTGCATTCCGGTTCGTTTGGAGGTGCCGTTACCAATCCAGCTCTGGCCTTGGCCCGAATCCTAACGGAAATGAAGACGCCCGATGGTAGGATTCAATTGCCCGGTTTCTATGACTCGGTTGTTGAACTGGACGCGCGCGAACGCCAGATGTGGGCCAGCATGAATTTTTCTGACGATGCGTTCGCAGAACAACTGGGTGTCGACGCTCTTACCGGCGAAGAAGGTTACACCACTTTAGAAAGGCGCTGGGCGCGACCCACTTTCGATGTCCACGGTTTGTTGGGAGGCTACCAAGGCGAAGGGGGTAAGACGATCATCCCATCGTGGGCCGCGGCCAAAATCAGTTTTCGTTTGGTGCCAAATCAAGATCCAAAAATCGTCAGCCTTCAATTGCAAGAATTCATCCGCAACCACACTCCGCCAGGCGTACGCGTAGAAATCATCGACTTGCACGGTGGCCGCGGTGTGATGGCAAATCCCAACTCGAGGTTCATGAAGGGAGCCATGCAGGCGGTGCAAGAAGGCTTTGACGCCAAGCCAGTCATGATCCGCGAAGGGGGCTCGATCCCAATCGTAGCCCAAATGGTTGAGGCCACCAATGCGGACGTTCTGCTTCACGGATGGGGCTTAGATGACGATGGAGCACACAGCCCGAATGAAAAATTTTGCTTGGAGGACTACTACCGAGGTATCCGAGCCAGCAGCCGACTATGGCATTATCTGGCCATGTAGGGCATCGAGGGAAATGATGTGCTTCTACTTATGGAGCAAGCGTCGGTCGAACAGTCGTTTGGCTTTGCCCTCAGAACGGGGCAAGTCCCCGTGGGATACGCGAATCACTTCAAATCTCAGATTGAGCTGAATCGAAAGCTTTTCTGCCAGCCATTCGGCAATCTTCTCGTCGGCGTTGAGACCAGACTCATATTCCAGCAAAAGGGCATCCATGGCCCCCTTTTTGAAAACAGTCAGTCTGTACTCAGTGATGGCCGGAAACGAACGGACGATGGCATCAATGCTCGATGGAAAAATATTTACGCCGCGAACGACAATCATATCATCGGTTCTTCCCAGTACGCCTGATTCAAGCCGAACGAAACAGCTTTCGCTATCCGAGGAAAAACTTGGACGCACTAAATCTCCGGTTCGATACCGAAAGACCGGTGCCCCGACGCGCCCCAACGAAGTAAGAATCAATTCGAATAGATCGTTCCCCGGATCCAAATCGGATTGTATGTTCACGTCTCCTTGGTCCAGTTCCCAAGGCAAGAATTCGGCAATGAACTCGCTCTCGATAACATGAATGGCTTGGCCATCACTGGAGCCGAATCCCCACGGACCAACCTCCGTTGCACCTGCGTGGTCCATTACTTTCGCGCCGAAGGACGATTCGATCCTAGCCCGAATGGCTGGAACACTACCGCCTGGCTCGCCTGCCACAAACACTTGACGAATGGACGAGCCTACCAAATCGATGCCGCGCTGTACCGCATCGTCTGCCATGTGCATCGCATAGCTGGGGGTGCTGAAAAGGACGGACGGCTCGGCCGATTGAATCAAATCGATGCGAGCCGCTGTAGACATACCTCCACAAGGAATAACCATGCAGCCTCGGTTCAAGCAAGCATCATGCGCACTCCAGAATCCGATGAATGGCCCAAACGAGAAAGCCATCATGATTCGATCCTCGGACCGAATACCACATGCGTCGAGGACATACTGCCAAGTCGAAATCCACCACTGCCAGTCTTCTCCCGTATCCAGGATCACCATGGGCTTTCCACGCGTTCCGCTGGTGCGATGGTAGCGACGATACATCGACTGCGGAAAAGTATGGTGCAAGGCTATTCCGCTGGGATCATCACTCAACCAGTCGGACTTTTTGGAGGTAGGCAACCGTGACCATTCCTCGAGCGATCGGACGCTCAATTCGGAACAGCCAAATCGATCTTGATAGTATCGATTGCTGGGCACGACCTTGGCCAAAAGAGAGTTCAGTTTCTTGAGCTGGTATCGCTCAAGTTCGTTCCGGTTGCAACGTTGAATGGCGGCTCTGTCTGGACTATCGATCAAGGTGTTTCCTGGTGCGTGAAATTGGGTCCGGCGGCAACGAGACCAACATTGTAGAACATTTGTCGTCAAGGCTCTGCCTGGGCTATGCGACAAATAGCAGTTTCGATATTTCTTTCTGGTTTAGTTCGAGTCTTTTTTGTTCCGAACAACAATATCGCTAACCCATCCGTTCGGGGCTTTTCCCCGTCGGATGCGTTTTGGCGTACTACAATTGGGCGTCCCAACTTCCGATCCCCTCGGCTTTGCCCGCCGGAGGCGGGCAAAGCCGAGGGGATCGGGTCGATTCGCGAGTGCCGGCCATTAGTACGCCAAAACAAGGTTGGTGGGGGAAAAGCCCCCGACCAACCTGAATGGCCGGCCCCAACCAACCTGAAAGACCAGATCGCAGGACCGAACAAAACTCGCATCAAGGCATTTTTCGTAAACTGCTATTTGTCCTACAGCCCAGTCGGAGCCTCGCAACCAGATCCGGGCGATCAGCGAGAAGTGTCGAAAAAGGTTCCATTTCTGCAACAGACAAATTTTTGCAACTCGATGTTGGAATTGCTATGATGAGTAGTCGTTGCGATGAGTAGAACGGGTCCGAATTCTCACGAATCCCGCTACGGTCGGATAAAAGCTCATACGAACACAAAATTACACCCAAAACGGAGTCAGTCTCATGAAGTTTTCGCTAGTGGCCCTTCTTCCAGTCGGAACATTGCTTGCATTTTCTGTAGGTTGTGGAGTCGACACCACCGATGTTGTTGACCTCAACAAAGTCGTGGATGCACTGGTTGCCGTTTTGGATGAAGGGGCTGTCGCCAAGAATGCCGCCGCCAAAGAGTCAGCCGAAGCAGTCGTTTCCGCAACCGACGGCAATGCGGAGGTTAGCAGTACGGCTGAGATCCAAGCGATTGAGCCGGAAAAACAAGACCCAACCAAAGAATCCGAGTTCCTGAAGAAGTACGCTGCCAAGCTGAACGAGTTGAAGGCCATGAACTCTCCCGTCGGGGTCAGCATGACTGCTGGGGGCGAAATCATCGGTTTCCAGGATCCAAACCAAAACATGACCCAGGACATGGGTGAGTCGAAGGAGTTTACGGTGACGATGGATGTTGCCAACAACCGACTCGTCGCATCGGACAACCACGGATACCATCGGCCGCATCCGTACGGGTTCAGTCCCAGCGGCATGATGATGGGCTACATGCTGGGCTCGATGATGGGTCGCCAAAATAGATTTTACTCAGGCGCAAACGCAGCCGCCAAACCCGGCTTTTCCAATACCCCAATGAGCCCATCCAACTACCACAAGTCGGCTGTCAGCACGGTTCGAAGCAGTCGCGTTTCGAGTGGCTCCAGCTCAGCCGCTCGAGCACGCACCGGCTCCAAAGGCTTCAGTTTTGGAAAGTAGTCCTGAACTGGATGACAATACGCCTCGAACGGCTCTGACTCCACATCAAACCGCATGGCTGTTGCTGTCCGTTTTGATTGTAGCTCTATGTGGCATCGCCTACGAACTTATTATCGCTGCGGTCTCTAGTTACCTACTCGGCAATAGCGTCGCGCAGTTTTCGATTACCATCGGTCTCTTTATGTTCGCGATGGGGATCGGGTCTTATTTGACCAAGTTCATTCATGACCAGCTTGTCGAGCGGTTCATTCAAATTGAAATCGCAGTCGCATTGGTTGGTGGGATGTCTGCTGCTTTACTCTTTCTCGTCTTCCCGTACTACGCGTTATACAAACCCGTGATGTACGGACTCATCTTGCTCATCGGTACGTTGGTTGGACTGGAGATACCACTGCTGACTCGCATCCTTTCGCGATCGACCAGCTTCTCGGAATCGCTAGCACATGTTCTTAGCCTCGACTACATCGGCGCGCTCATCGGATCGGTTAGTTTCCCGCTGTTGCTACTGCCCAGTCTCGGACTCTTTCGTTCGTCGTTTGCAATCGGCCTTCTAAATATTTCGGTTGCGGCTATCGCCTTAACCATGTTTGGATCGTCGCATCCCAAGGTGCAAGGCTATTGGAAGTTCGCGATCCTGGTGATTGGAATACTGCTTACCGGGCTGTTTGCATCTGGGCTGATCACCCAATTTGCCGAAGGGCAGCTTTTCGCTGACGAAATGATCTACTCGGAGCAGACACCCTACCAGCGTATCGTTCTTACCAGTCACCCTCGCAATGGAGAAGTGCGTCTCTACCTCGATGGTCACTTGCAGTTCGCGGCCCTTGACGAGCATCGTTATCACGAATCCCTCGTTCACCCGGTCATGAGTTTGGGGAAACCGCCAAAAAAAGTGCTGGTTCTGGGAGGTGGTGACGGGCTTGCCATTCGAGAGGTTTTGAAATTCCCATCTGTCGAAGCAATCGAACTCGTTGATATCGACCCAAGCATGACCGAGCTCAGTAAACGCTTTGCAGTCATCCGAAAGCTCAACGCGGATAGCCTCTTGGACCCGCGGGTTCAAGTCATTCATGCCGATGCATTCAACTACGTTCAACAAGCGTTTGCAAGACTGAATCCAAGCCGCGAGTGGTACGATCGCATCATCATCGACCTGCCGGACCCGCACAGTGAAGTGCTCAACAAACTCTACTGCATAGAGTTCTACAAACTGATCCACCGCATTCTGAACGAGGATGGCGCGTTAGTCACGCAAAGCAGTTCCCCCATCATCACTCGAGAAGCCTTCTGGTGCATCGAAGCCACCATCGAAGCGGCCGATTTCCGCGTGATTCCCTATCGTACCCATCTCAATTCCTTCGGCGAATGGGGATTTCAAATAGCGGTCAAGACGACCAATACCATAGACCTTGGCTCGATCACGTTGGCGGATGTACCTCGAAAATACTTGTCGGATGAAATCTTTGCGGGTTCGCAGATTTTCGCTCTCGACAACGGCAAAATCCCTTCGCCGATCAATTCTCTGTTCGAACCCAAGTTGTATATGCTCTACGAATCCGGGTTGTCAAAATGAAAAAGGGGAGGTCCTCGCGAGCAACGACCGAGACAGCTCCTATCGTAGTTCCACCTGTTTGCCAGATTGAAATCCGTGGTGCTCGAACACACAATCTCAAGAACGTTGACCTCGATATTCCTCGCGGCAAGTTAACCGTCATAACCGGAGTCAGCGGTAGTGGCAAAAGTTCGCTTGCCTTCGATACGCTCTTCGCAGAAGGGCAGCGGCAATACCTGGAGAGCTTGTCGAGCTACGCGCGGCAGTTCATCGATCAAATGGAACGACCGGACGTCGATTCTATTCGAGGATTGCAGCCCGCACTATGTATCGATCAGCAGCAAGGGGTACTAAGCCCACGCAGCACCGTTGGCACCGTTACCGAAATCTACGATTACTTGCGGTTGTTGATGGCACGCATTGCCACACCAGTCTGCCACCAATGTGGTCAACCCATCGATCGACAGCCCCCAAGCCAGATCATCGATGCCATTTGCGAGTTCACCGGCGGGACCAAACTAACTCTGTTCGCCCCCATGGTGATCGGCAGAAAGGGTGGCCACGCGGATGTGTTTGAACGTATTTCCAAAGCGGGGTTGCTGCGAGTGCGAGTCGACGGTGAGCTCTACGAAATTGAATCGCTCCCCACACTTGCGGTCCGAAAAGAGCACTCCATCTCGGCGGTTGTGGATCGACTGGTTGTTCGCCAAGACAGTCGTGATCGCATCGAACAGGCGGTGGCGGTAGCGCTGCGACTGAGCAACGGTTTGGTTGAGATTTCGGCGAGCATTCCGAATGAGCCGGTCCCCCAAGAGCGTACGTTTTCAACGCGATTTGCTTGCATCGCCTGTGGAGTCAGCCTTCTCGAGATTGAGCCTCGCACTTTTAGCTTCAATAGTCCGTACGGAGCTTGCCCCAAATGCGAGGGGTTTGGGTATCTCGAAGGCGACCCGGAGAAAAAGTGCAGTGCATGTGACGGTCAGCGATTGAGAAAAGAATCTTTGGCCATTCGTCTGAGTGGTCTCTCGATCGCCGACATTACCAAGTTGCCGTTGGATTCAGTCATGAACTGGTTTGAGCGTTTGAAGCTAACGGATCGGCAAGCCAAAATCGGCCTTCCGATTCTCCGCGAGATTTCACAGAGGCTATCGTTTCTGCGCGAAGTTGGGCTCACTTATTTGACATTGGATCGGCCAGCAGAATCGTTAAGCGGTGGCGAATTGCAACGCGTTCGACTGGCGACGAGTATCGGAACGGGGCTGATAGGGGTCTGTTACGTGCTCGATGAGCCTTCGGTCGGTTTACACCCTCAAGATACAGAACGTTTGATTGCCTCACTGCGGGCGCTACAGCAACGTGGCAACACCGTGGTGGTGGTGGAACACGATGAAGAAGTCATGAGAGCCGCGGATTTGCTGGTCGATATCGGTCCCGGAGCAGGCAAGCTGGGGGGCGAAGTCATCGCGTTGGGCGCGCCTGAACAATTCTTGAAATTGGCGAGCCCGTCCTCGCCGCGGACTAGTTCGCTAACCGCACAATACCTTCAACGTACCGTTCCAATGCCATCGAGCCGGAAGCGAAACGTTGGTTCGACCCACCCGTCGTTGATTCTGACGGGCATTACTAAGCACAATTTAGAAAACGTCCGAGTTGAGTTTCCGTTAGGGCGATTCGTGGGAGTCGTTGGCGTGAGCGGCAGCGGCAAGAGCACTCTCGTTCATGATTCGCTAGCGGTGGCGGTGCGAAGATCGCTGAGCGGCGAGTCCTTGCCATCGCACATCCGAAAGATCGATGGATTGGATGGGATTGACAAACTAATCGAGATCGACCAATCTCCAATTGGTCGGTCTCCGCGCAGCATCCCAGCAACCTATTGTGGTTTTTGGGACGAGATTCGAGCCGTCTTTGCGAAAACAAAAGATGCCAAGCAACGCGGATTCAACGCAGCCCGCTTTAGTTTCAATGCTGGCTCAGGACGCTGTGAAGCGTGCGGCGGACAAGGGCGTCAAAAGCTCGAAATGAGTTTTTTAGCAGATGTCTATGTGCCCTGTCCGCAATGCCGCGGTCGGCGATTCAATCGCTCCACGCTGGCCGTGCAGTTTAAGGGAAAGTCGATTGCGGACTGTTTGGATATGTGCATATCAGAAGCGGCCGAGTTCTTCGATGCGATTCCGAAATTGAAAGTTCCGCTGCAATGCCTTGACCAAGTTGGGCTGGGCTACATCGCGTTAGGGCAGCCGTCGAATACCTTTAGCGGTGGTGAAGCACAACGGATCAAGTTGGCAAGTGAGTTAGCCAAACCAGGCACAGGCAAAACACTATACCTATTGGATGAACCGACAACAGGTCTGCATATGGACGATGTCGTCCGCCTCATCGGTGTCCTGCAAGACTTGGTAGAGAAAGGGAACACCGTCATCGTTGTCGAACATCACATGAGTTTGATTGGATGCTGCGACTGGGTAATCGATGTTGGTCCCAGGGGAGGAATCGACGGCGGCAAGATTTTGGGCATTGGGCCTCCGGAAGCGATTGCGGTAAATGGGGACTCACCGACAGGCATAGCCCTCCGACGGAAATAGCAGGTCTGCGCGTGGCATGCCCAGAGGCTGTGATTTATTAATGGCGCCTTTCGTTCTGCGAAAGTGCGCCACGTTAGGCGAGGGGTAGTTTGAATTCTAGCTATAAACTGGGTGGCACGCTCTGAGGTACCTGTGTGGCACGCTCTGAGGTACGAAGGGCGTGGTGAATCGCTAGAGTCATTTGCCACACTTCCCACGCCCATCGCTAATCGCTTTGGGCGTGCCACAAGGTCCCCATCGCTTTGGGCGTGCCACGCGGTGGCCTGGCCTGGTAGGCTTCTGTCTGCCGCTCGCCTTGACGCACTTTCGCAGAGCGAAAGGCGACATACGCTATTTGC
>Ga0105048_10006653_pt1 | contig 18635 bp, 16 predicted proteins | sample MAT05_FD_78382 | JGI IMG/M metagenome (GOLD analysis project Ga0105048, IMG submission 78382) | Freshwater microbial communities from Lake Fryxell liftoff mats and glacier meltwater in Antarctica - MAT-05 | ecosystem: Environmental > Aquatic > Freshwater > Ice > Liftoff microbial mat | place... | reverse complement strand
TGATCGTGGCGATCAGCTTGGTGTTAACGTCTGCCGGCAGGCCCTTCGGACCCGCGATACCGCGCCAGGCGGCGACGTCATAGTTGACGCCGATCGCCTGCTGCATCGTGGGTACGTCGGGGAAGATGGCCGAGCGCGTGTTGCCCATCACCGCCAGCGGTCGCGCCTTACCGGCTTCGATCAGCGCGCGAGCTTCCGGCAAGGAACAGGTCACGATGTCAACGCCACCTGCGACCAGATCCTGCATCGCCGGCGCCGCGCCGTTCGACGGCACCCAGGGCACCGAATTGGACGGCAGCTTCAATTCTTCCAGCAGGCCCGCCAGCGCGAGATGCCAGATGCCACCCTGGCCGGTGCCCGAGGCCTTCAGCTTGCCGGGGTTGGCCTTGATCGCGTCGACGACATCCTTGACCGTCTTGTACGGCGAATCGGCCCGCACCGTCATGCCGGCCGGGTCCGAGTTGACGAGTGCCAGTGGCGTGTACGACGTCGGTTTCAGGTCCGTCAGGCCCTGCCAGTGCATCATCGTGATCTCGACCGTGATCATGCCGATCGTGTAGCCATCCGCCGGGGCCTGTGCGATGGCGCTGTGGCCCACCACGCCGCTGCCGCCCGTGCGGTTGACGACGTTGACCGGCTGACCGAGTTCCTTTTCCATCATCGCGGCGAAGTAACGGGCGGTACCGTCGGTGCCGCCGCCCGCGCCCCAAGGCACGACGAAGGTGATCGGACGTTCGGGATAGGCAGCGGCCGCGATGCTGGCAACGGCGAAGACGGCGAGCGCGATGAACGCGCGCGGAATCAGTTTCATGGTTTCCTCCTGAGGCTGTAGATGATGGAAGCTTCGATCCGCGCGCACCTCGGTGGGTGTTACGCACAAGACTCATCGCGGACGTTAGCAGCGCGCCCGGAGGCGGTCAAGTGGTCGGACCAATTGCCCGTGTCCCGTCTGCCGCGCGCGGGTGATTCAGTCGATCTTCAGCATGGTGAGGATCTTGGCGATGACGAGAAAGATGATGACCAGAAACGTGGGGGCAATGCAGGCGTAGGCCACGCAGTAGCGCGCCCAGCGCGAGTCGAGCCATGCCTTCCCTGGATTGCGCGGGTCATAGAAAATCGCGACCTTGCCATCGGGATCGACGTGCGCGACGCTATTGGTCGGCGCGCCAATCGCTTCATTCAGCAGCACCCGCCGCATCCTGTCCTTGTGATCCTTGAATTCGACTTCGTAGAAATCGCACCTGCTGTTTCGCCGATGATCGTACCCCGTGGTCCCCATCGAGATGTGTGTGGCGACAATCCGGGCACGCGTGCGAACGGACCGTTGATACCGAAGCCGCACGCGGGCCGCAAGCACGATGCCCAATGCGAACAAGGCACCGAGGGACCCGAAGAAAATCGGCCAAGTCATGCGCGAAGCAGAACGCTGGGGGCACTGGCGGAACGCAGGTCGTGGTCCATCATTGCAGGCCCAGCGCAGGCAGTACGCGGCGCCGCCGCCGTAGGGGCTTCCTCAACTAGTACCCGCACCCGAACGGCAGCGCGATCGTTCAGGGAAACGTCACCGGGATGCGCTCGCCCACGAATGCCGCCAGCGTGCGTGTCAGTTCCGCCAGGTCGCGCTCGAGTCTGCGATAGCCGGCATGGGGTTCAAGCGACACCTCGTCCATGTACAGCGTGCGTTTCAATTCGATCTGCAGGCTGTGCCGGTTGTCGGCTGGACGGCCATGCCTGCGCACCAGCTCCACGCCCTTGTACGGATCATTGACCGCAACTGTGTAGCCCATGCCGCGCGCTGCATCGGCCACGCACTGCGTGAACGCCGCGTCGCACGTCGAGCCATCCCGATCGCCGAGAACGAAGTCGGCGCGTTCATGGCCCGGGTCGTCGGAAAGCGCATCGCCCACCGCGGGCATCGAATGACAATTGATGTGCCACACCCCGCCATAAGCGCGGCGGCGTGCCTGCAGCAGCGCTTCCAGTTCGGCGTGATAGGGGCGCCAGCAGAGGTCGATGCGCCCCTGCACCTCGGCCGCCGTCAACTTGCGCGCATACATCGGCACGCCGCCTCGCGCCAGCCGCCACACGAGCCCGATGCCTTGCTCCGACTTGCGCGACGGCGTCACCGGCACCGGCCAACCATCCTCGAGCAGCGCGAGATCGATGTCGTCCACGCTGCGGTTGGCGTCGATGTAGGCGCGCGGGAAGCGGGCTTCGAGCAGCGTGGCGCCGTGCGCCACCGCGTGCTGCCACAGGCGCGCCACATGCGTGTCCTCGGCCTGGCGCACCATGGAGCGCGGCGGGGCGTGATCGAAATCATCGGGATACCACTCGCCCGAATGCGGCGAATCGAGCACCAGGGGCAGCAGCACCCCCGGCGGGTCGTGACGCACGAAGGCGGTCGTCATCGTGAGTCCTGCCGCCTGACTAACGTGCATCGTTGAGGAAGCACGCCGAGAGATGTCCCGGCGCGATCTCGCGCAAAGGCGGCACGTTGCTGCGGCAGCGCTCCATTACGTGCGGGCAGCGCGGATGGAAGTGGCAACCCGGCGGCGGATCCAGCGGCGACGGGATCTCGCCCTTGATCGGCACGAACGTGCGCTTCTTCGGCTCCACCTTGCCGGCCTCGGCCAGCAGCGCCTGCGTGTACGGATGGTTCGATTGGCGGAACAATTCACCCGAGGCAGCGCTCTCCACCACGCGGCCGAGATACATCACGACGACACGGTCGGCGACGAAGCGCACCACACCCAGATCATGGCTGATGAAAAGATACGTGAGGTTGAGGGCACTCTTCAACTCGAGGAAGAGGTTCAGTACCTGGGCCTGGATGGACACATCCAGCGCCGCGACCGATTCGTCACAGACGAGGAACTCGGGCTTCACCGCCAGTGCGCGCGCGATGCCGATTCGCGCGCGCTGGCCGCCGGAGAACTGGTGCGGATAGCGACGCATCAGCGTCGGGTCGAGGCCTACGCGATTGAGCATCAGGCCGACATATTCCGTCTGCTGCTTCGGGCTGATCACGCCGTGCGCGACCGGTGCCTCGCCGACGATGTCGACCACCCGCATCCGCGGGTTGAGCGACGCGTACGGATCCTGGAAGATCATCTGCATCTTCAGTTGCTGCTTGCGTGCGGCGGCGGCATCGAGGCGCGCCAGCGAAGCGCCCCGCCAGTACCGCTCGCCATCGGACAGCGACAGCAAACCCACGGCGAGGCGTCCCAGCGTGGATTTGCCGCAACCGGATTCGCCGACCAGACCCAGCACTTCGCCGGAGGCCACAGTGAGGCTGACGCGGTCGACTGCGTGCACCACCTCCTCTTTCATGTTCGCGCCGAACTTGTTGCCGATCTTCGCCGCGAGGTCGAGCGGCTTCGAGAAGCGCTTCGACACGCCACGCAATTCGACCAATGCGTCGAGGTCCACCACCGGCAGGGGTGTTGCTGCGCTCATGCCGCCAGCGGATGAAAGCAACGTACCGTATGGCCGTGGACGCCAATCGCTACGGTCGGTGGTGACGACGCGCATTCGACGGTGGCATAGGTGCAGCGTTCTCGAAACGGGCAGCCGGGCGGCAATTCGAGCATCGACGGCGTCATGCCGGGAATCTGCTTCAACCGCTGGCCGCGTTCGTTGTTCGCGGGCACGGAATCGAGGAGACCGCGCGTGTACGGATGTGCCGGATGCGACAGCACCTCCTCGGTGGTGCCCTGCTCCACGATGCGCCCGGCGTACATCACGCAAACGCGATCGGCGAGGCCCGCCACGACCGACAGGTCATGGGTGATCCAGATCAGCGCCGTGCCGGTCTCGCGGGTCAGCTTCTGCATCTCGTAGAGGATCTGGCCCTGGATGGTGACGTCCAGCGCCGTCGTGGGCTCGTCGGCGATGATCAGGTCGGGGCTGTTCAGCATCGCGATCGCGATGGCCACGCGTTGCCGCATGCCGCCGGAGAATTGATGCGGATACGCTTCGAGGCGTTCGTCGGGCGAAGGGATGCCGACGCGCACCAGCGCTTCGCGCGCGCGCGCGCGGGCCGCGGCCTTGCCCACCGCCTCGTGCGCGAGGATGGCCTCGATCATCTGCACATCGATGCGCAGAACCGGGTTCAGCGTCATCATCGGATCCTGGAAGATCATCGCGACGCGGTTGCCCCGCATATGCCGCAACTGCTCGGCATTGAGCGCGCGCAGGTCGGTGCCATCAAGCACGATGCGGCCGTCGACGATGCGCCCCGGCGGATCGATCAGTCCCATCAGCGAATAGCCGGTCATCGACTTGCCGGAGCCCGATTCGCCCACGAGTCCCAGCACCTCGCCCCGGCCCACGGTGAACGACACGTCGTCCACGGCCTTGACCACGCCGGCCTTGGTGAAGAAGTGCGTGCGCAGACCCTCGACCGTCAACACCGCGGGGTGCGCGTCCGCCGTGGTCTCCGGACCCGGCGCCACGTCGTTCGCCAGCGTCGTCATTTCTGCAGGCGCGGGTTCAGCACGTCGCGCAGCTGGTCGGCAACGAGATTGATGCTGACGATGGTGAGCAGCAGTGCCACCCCCGGGAAGAAACTGATCCAGTACTTGCCCGATAGCAGGTACTGGTAGCCGTTGGCGATCAGCAGTCCCAGCGAGGGCTCGGTAATCGGCAGGCCGAGGCCGAGGAACGACAGCGTGGCTTCGAGCGCAATGGCCGCGGCCACCTGCACGGTAGCCACGACGATCATCGGAGGAAGGCAGTTGGGCAACAGGTGCCGGAACACGATGCGAACTGGCGAAAGCGCAAGACAACGCGCCGCCTCCATGTACTCCTTGCGCTTCTCCACCAGCGCCGCGCTGCGCACGGTGCGCGCGTAGTACGCCCATTGAATCGTCACCAGCGCGGCGATCACCTTGCCCGTCCCCTGCCCCAGCACAGCGATCAGGATCAGCGCGATCAGGATGGCGGGGAACGAAAGTTGAATGTCGACGATCCGCATGATCACCGTTTCGGTCTTGCCGCCGAAGTACGCGGCGGTCAGGCCCGCCGACAGACCGATGATCAACGCCAGCACCGTGGCGGTCGCACCCACGGCCAGCGAGATGCGCAGGCCATAGAAGATGGCGGAGAGCATGTCGCGACCCTGGTCGTCGGTGCCCAGCCAGAACGTGCCGCCGGTGGGCGACTTCGATCCCGGCGGCAACCGGCCGTCCATCACGTCGAGTTGCGACAGGTCGTACGGGTTCTGCGGCGAGATCAGCGGCGCGAATACCGCGGCCAGGACCACGAGCATCAACATGCCCAAGCCCACGACAGCCACCGGATTCGAGAGGAAGTCGGTGGCGATCCGGTGGAACGGAGATTCGGCGGCGCGCTCGGCAGGCGCGGCCGGAGTCTCGGGCAGCACGGTTCTCATCGCGGCATCATCCCTTCGAATCCGTCAGACGTACGCGCGGATCGAGCGCGGAATACAGCACGTCGACGATGAGGTTGATGAAGATGAACAGCGTGACGATCACCAGCAGGTAGCTGACGATCACGGGTCGATCCAGCAGGTTGATCGAGTCGATCAGCAGCTTGCCCATACCGGGCCAGGCGAACACGCTTTCGGTGACGATCGCGAACGCGATCACGCTGCCGAATTCGAGACCGATCACCGTCACGATGGGAATGAGGATGTTGCGCAGCACGTGCACACCGATCACGCGGCTGTTGGAGAGCCCCTTCGCGCGCGCGAACTTCACGTAGTCCTGCAGCAGCGACTCACGCGTGCCGGCGCGCGTCAGGCGGATCAACAACGCCAACTTGAAAAGCGCGAGGTTGGTGGCCGGCATGATCAGGTGCCGCAGGCCTTCCCAACTGAGGAACGACACCGGAATGAGCCCGAACAGCAGCGTCGTGGGACCTCGCCCCGTGGACGGCAGCCAGCCCAGCATCACCGAGAACACCATGATCAGCATCAGGCCCACCCAGAACGTGGGCAGCGAAAAGCCGAGGATGGAACCTGCCATGATCGTGCGGCCGGCAATCCCGTTGGGCCGCAGGCCCGCCCACAGGCCCAGTGGAATGCCCAGCACCACCGCGATCAGCATTGCGGCGATCGCCAGTTCCATCGTCGCCGGCATCCGTTGGAGGATCAGGCCCAGCGCCGAGGTGGCATGCACGAACGAGCGGCCGAGGTCGCCCGTCAATGCACCTTTGAGGAACACCAGGTACTGTTCCCACAGTGGCTTGTCGAGGCCCAGCGCCGCGATGGCGCGCTCGCGGTCGATCTGGTCAGCCTGCGGATTGATCAGGATGTCGATCGGGTTGCCGATCGCGAACACGCCAACGAACACCAACAGCGACATGATGAGCAGAACGACCACGCTCTGCATGCTGCGGCGGATGATGAAGACGAGCATGCGCCGATTCCGGCGGGTCTAGTGCAGGCGGACGCGCAACGCGAAGGCGTGGCGCGCCGCCGGCCCCGATGCGCACCCTGCATCGAGGTGCGAACGGGGCGTTGCCGTCACGACGATCAGCCCTTGACCGGCTTGAACTGGAAGGCCAGTGTGTACTCGTCGGTGCGCGGCGTGTACTGCACGTTCTTCTTCGTCGCCCAGATCGTGAACTGGAAGTGGATCGGCATGATGCCGAGATCCTGCATCGACAGGTCGGTGGCCCGTTGCAGCATGATCGAGCGGTTTTCGTCGTTGACCTGTTGCAGCGCCTGCTCGACCAGGTAGTCTACCTTCGTGTTCGAGTAGCGGCCCCAGTTGACGGCGCCCAAGCCCTTGTCGCGGTTGAACGTGGCCAGCAGCGAGCGCAGCGGCGACGATGCCTCGCCGGTCGACGCGCCCCAGCCCACCATATGGAAGCTGAATTCCTGCTTCGCCGCGCGGCCCGAATACGGCCCCATCGGCGCCGTTTCGACCTTCGCGGTGATACCGACGCGCGACAGCATCTGCGCCACAGCCTGCACGATCTTCTCGTCGTTCACGTAGCGTCCGGACGGCCCGTGGATCGTGATGTTGAAGCCGTTGGGGTAACCGGCTTCGGCCAGCAGCTTCTTCGCACCTTCGACGTCGTACACCTCGGCCTTCAGCGCCGGGTTGTGACCGAAGAACTTTTCCGACACCAGCTGGCCCGAAGGAATGGCCTGACCTTCCATCACGCGCTCGGCGATGGCCGGGCGGTTGATGGCCTTGGAGATGGCGCGACGCACGCGGACATCCTGGAGCGGATTCTTGTCGAGTGGCCTGCCATCCTTGGCGAAGACGAAGGGACTGACGCGCGACAGGTGGTCGAAATTGAAGTAGATCACGCGGTGCGAGATCTTCGACGTCAGCGTGAACTTGGGATCGGTCTTCAAGCGCGCGATGTCGGCGGTCGGCGGCTGCTCGATCGCGTCGACGTCGCCGGACAGGAGCGCTGCCATCCGTGAGGCGCCGTCCTTGATGATCCGGAAGGTCACCTTTTCGTATCCGGGCTTTTCGCCCCAATAGGCGTCGTTGCGAACAAGTTCCACCTTGTCGCCGTTGACGTAGCGCACCAGCTTGTAGCGGCCGCTGCCGATCGTGGCCTTGCCCGAGTTGAAGTCCTCGGTCGTGGCACCGGTGGCAACCTTCTTCGACACGATGTAGATGGTCGAAAGGTCATTGGGCATCAGCGGGTGCGGCGCCGCGGTCTTGAAGCGAATGGTGTACGGGTCGACGATTTCCTTGCCGACGATGACCTTGGTGTAGGCAACGAACGGGCCGGGACTGTTCGGGATCAGCGCCACGCGATCGATCGAGAACGCCACGTCCTCGGCCGTCAGCTCGCTGCCGTCATGGAACTTGATGCCCTTGCGAAGCTTGAATTCCCACGTCTTGTCGTCCAGCGGCTTCCACGACGTGGCGATGCCGGGAATCATCTGCGAATCGGGGCTCATCTGGACGAGCTTGTCGAAGATGTGCTCGGCCATGTTGTTGTTCGGGAACAGGTTGAAGAAGTGCGGATCCATCGACGTGATGTCGGCGGCAACGGCAATCTTCAATTCCTGTGCCGTGGCAGGCGCGGCGACGGTCAACGCCGACGCGATGGCGATGGCGACGGCGACGGCGAAGCGATGAAAAAGGGTAGTGACTCGCATGAAAACCTCGAACTCGAAGGTGGAAACAGGAGCGGTGGTGCTGGCGCCATGCGCCTGCCACCTGCCAGGCGGCAATCTAGCTTGGTTACCGCAGTGCGTCAAACCAGCGGCAGGATGCACCAACATTGCCCACACCGCACGATTTTTCAGCATTTCGGTGCTCAGGAGCGCTCGATACGATCCGAGGCGGGTGCGCATGGGGGACGGTGGGTACGGACGATCTCGTCCAGCGTGGCATAGAACCGGTCGTCGGTGGCGAGATCGGTGGCGGCCTGCGCCCTGGCTTCCGCCGGGTCAAAGGCCTTCCCGCTTTCGCTGAACACGCGGGCCTCGATCAGCGCACCGTGGTCGTAACGGTACTCGGCGCGCAACTGTCCATCCGGATACCACGAGCGTTTGCGGCCATGCAGCTTCCCGGCGACATAGGCCGCTTCGAGCTTGGGCCGCGCCTCGCCCCGCCTGTCGCCGGGGGAGTACCAGAGCGCCAACGTGCCCGAGAGCACATCGTCGTCGAAAGGCAGTTGGGCAATACGCGTACCGGACGAGGACCAGTAGAGAAAGCTGCCGGTGCGCTTGCCGCGGCTGAACGCGCCTACGACGCGGACCTGCCCGTTGCCACCGCGCAGTTCGTAGGCGCCATGCAGCGCGCCGTCGCGGCAGCTGCCCTCGATAGCGTAGTCCTGCGCGCCCGCGCCGGCCGCTGCCAACAAGGCCAGCAGGCAGAGCCAGCGCCGCACGATCAGCTGCGGCGCCTGGCCCACCAGGCGTCGAGCTCGCCGACGATGCCGCGCCGGAAGGCCAGCACACAGATGACGAAAATGAGACCCGTCATTACCGTCACCCATCGCCCGAAGCTCGCCAGGTAGCTTTCGAGCCCGATGATCGCGAAGGCGCCCACCACCGGCCCGAAGATGGTTCCCATGCCGCCCAGCAATACCATCAGCACCACTTCGCCGGACATCGACCAGTGCACGTCGGTCAGCGAGGCCAGCTGGAACACGATGGACTTGACCGATCCCGCCAACCCGGACAGGCCCGCCGACAGCACGAAGGCGATCAGCTTGTACTTGTCGGCGTCGTAACCCAGCGAGATCGCGCGCGGCTCGTTTTCGCGGATGGCCTTCAGCACATGGCCGAACGGCGAGTTCACGATCCGGTAGATCAGCAGGAATGCGCCGATGAAGACGGCCAGCACCACGAAGTACATGGTCAGCGTGTTCGAGAGATCGATGAAACCGAAGAGCTTGCCGCGCGGCACCGACTGGATGCCGTCTTCGCCGCCGGTCAGCGGGGATTGAAGGCAGAAGAAATAGATCATCTGCGCAATGGCCAGCGTGATCATCGCGAAATAAATGCCTTGTCGGCGAATGGCGAGCAGGCCCACGACGATGCCGAGCAGCGTGGCCACCACCGTGCCGGCGAGGATCGCGAATTCCGGCGGCCAGCCCCAGATCTTGGCGGCGTGCGCGCAAACATAACCGGCCGAGCCCAGGAACATCGCGTGGCCGAACGACAGCAGGCCGCCGAAGCCGAGCAGCAGGTTGAACGCGCAGGCGAAGAGCGCGAAGCACAGCGCCTTCATCAGGAACACCGGATACACGCCAATGAAGGGCGCGATGGCCAAGGCCGCCACCATCAGTGTGGTGGCCATCAGCATGCGGTTACGCGACGGCACTGCCGGCGCGGCGATTGTTGCGGCAGGGGCATTCATCGTCAGCGTTCCCGTCCGAAGAGCCCTTGGGGTTTGAACAGCAGCACCAGCACCATGACGACGAAGATCACCGTGTTGGAGGCCTCCGGGTAGAACACCTTGGTCAGGCCCTCGACGACGCCGAGCCCGAAGCCGGTGAGGATGGCGCCCAGGATCGAGCCCATGCCGCCGATGACCACGACCGCGAACACGACGATGATCAGGTTCGCGCCCATCTGCGGGCTGACCTGGTAGATGGGCGCAGCCATCACGCCGGCCAGCGCGGCCAGCCCCACACCAAAGCCGTAGGTGAGCGTGATCATCAGCGGAACGTTGATGCCGAAGGCCTGCACCAGCGCGGGATTTTCCGTCGCGGCGCGCAGGTACGAGCCCAACTTGGTGCGCTCGATCACGAACCACGTGCCGAGGCACACGACCAGCGAGGCCACGATCACCCACGCGCGGTACTTCGGCAGGAACATGAACCCGAGGTTGAACGAGCCAGTGAATTCCTGCGGCAGCCGGTACGGCTGGCCGGAGCTGCCGTAGAAATTGGTAAAGAGGCCCTGTACGACGAGCGCCAGGCCAAAGGTCAGCAGCAGGCCGTACAAATGATCGAGCTTGTAGAGCCGCGAGAGCATCGTGCGCTCGATGACGACACCGGTAGCGCCGATGATGAACGGCACCAGCAGCAGCGACCACCAATAGCCGACGCCCAATTTTTCAAGCAGGAACCATGCACAGAACGCACCCAGCATGTACTGCGCGCCGTGCGTGAAATTGATGATGTTGAGGAGGCCGAAGATGACGGCCAGCCCCAGGCTCAACATCGCGTAGAACGCGCCGTTGATGAGGCCGATCAGCAATTGCCCGAACAGCGCTTGCGTCGGTATTCCAAAAATCTCCATCACGCCCCGTCGCTTTCAGGAACGGGGCGCACGTCGACAGGGCGTGATGGAGTGATCATTACTTGACGAGGGGGCAATCGCCATCCTTGAGGGGACGGAAAGCTTGATCCGCAGGAATCGTGGCGCGCACCTTGTAGTAGTCCCACGGACCCTTGGACTCCGCCGGCTTCTTCACTTCCATCAGATACGCCGGGTGAACCTTGCGCCCGTCGACACGAATCGTGCCCTTGCCGAAAAGCGGATCATCGGTCGGCATTTCCTTCATCTTCGCGACGACCTTCACGCCATCGTCACTCTTGAGCGCTTCGACGGACTTCAAGTAGTGCAGAACCGATGCGTAGACGCCGGCGTGGATCATCGTCGGGTGAATGCCCTTGTTAAGCGGAGCAAAGCGCTTGGCAAATGCGCGCGTCTGGTCGTCCTTGTCCCAGTAGAAGGTATTGGTGACGATCAGACCCTGCGCCGTCGGGAGCCCCAGTGCATTCACGTCGGTCAGAAACACGAGCAACCCGGCAAGATTCTGGCCGCCCTTGACGATACCGAACTCGGCCGCCTGCTTGATCGAGTTGGTGGTATCACCGCCCGCATTAGCCAGGCCGATGATCTTGGCCTTGGACGCCTGGGCCTGCAGCAGGAACGACGAAAAATCCTGCGTATTGAGCGGCGCGCGCACCTTGCCAAGCACCTTGCCGCCGTTCTTCAACACGACAGCTTCCGTGTCGCGCTCGAGCGCATGGCCGAAGGCATAGTCGGCGGTCAGGAAGAACCAGGAGTCGCCGCCCGACTTCACGATCGCTCCGCCCGTACCATTGGCGAGCATCCAGGTGTCGTAGGTCCAATGCACGGTATTGGGCGAGCATGCCTTGCCCGTCAGGTCTGAGGACGCCGGGCCGGAAGCAAGGAACACCTTGTTCTTGTCCTTGGTGATCTGGTTCACGGCCAACGCGACGCCGGAATTGGGCGTGTCGAGGATCACGTCGACCTTGTCGACGTCATACCACTGGCGCGCAATGCCGGACCCGATATCGGGCTTGTTCTGGTGATCGGCGGAAACCACTTCCACCTTGTAGCCGCGCTTCTCGATGCCGGAATCCTCGACCGCCATCTTGGCGGCGAGGACGGAACCGGCACCGGACAGGTCGGTATAGAGACTGGACATGTCGGTCAGCACGCCCATCTTGATGAGGTTGTCCGACACTTGCGCCTGAGCCACGCCGACGGTGAAGCTGGCGGCGACAGCCAGGCCGAGGATGTTGCGTTTGAATTTACTCATGTTGCCTCCGGGTGAAATGGGACCTGCCGCATTGAGGATGCGGTCAGACCCCTAGGTAATCGTGCAATTTTTCCATGTTCGCATCGAGCTCGGCGTTGCGGATCATGTCGACGACGCGGCCATGCTCGATGACGTAATGCCGGTCGGCGACGGTGGCCGCGAACCGGAAATTCTGTTCCACCAGCAAAATCGTGAAGCCCTGCTGCTTCAGGCGCGCGATGGTGCGGCCGATCTGCTGCACGATCACCGGCGCCAGGCCCTCGGTGGGTTCGTCGAGCAGCAGCAACCGCGCTCCGGTACGCAGAATGCGGCCGATGGCCAGCATCTGCTGTTCGCCGCCCGAAAGCTTGGTGCCCTGACTGGTGCGACGTTCGAGCAGGTTGGGAAACAATTCGTAAATCTGTTCGACCGAAAGGCCGCCGGGACGAACCACCGGCGGCAGCAGCAGGTTTTCCTCGACGTTGAGCGACGAGAAGATCCCGCGCTCCTCCGGGCAATAGGCGATGCCCTGCCGCGCGATGCGATTCGACGGCATGCGGATCAGTTCGCTGTTCTCGAACAGGATCGCGCCTTCGCGTCGCGGCACGATGCCCATGATCGACTTCAGCGTGGTGGTCTTGCCGGCGCCGTTGCGGCCGAGCAACGTCACCACTTCACCGGTCCGGATCTCGAAGTCGATGCCGTGCAGAATGTGCGACTCGCCGTACCAGGCGTTCAACCCCTTTACCGCCAGCAGCGGCGACGCCGCAGCAGTGGCGGCAGGTATTGCCGCGGTCTCAAGCATGACCGGCTCCCATGTAGGCCTGCACGACGTCGGGATTCTTCGAGACCGCTTCGTAGTCGCCCTGCGCCAGAATCTCGCCTCGCGCCAACACCGTGATGTGGTCGGCCAACGTGGAGACCACCGAAAGATTGTGCTCGACCATCAGCACGGTGCGGTCCACTGCAACCTTGCCGATCAGCGTGGTAATGCGCTCGACATCTTCGTGCCCCATGCCGGCCGTCGGCTCGTCGAGAAGCAGCATCTCGGGCTCCAGCGCCAGCGTGGTCGCAATCTCCAGCGCCCGTTTGCGACCGTAGGAAAGTTCGCCCGCGGCAAACGTCGTGAATTCTGCGAGGCCGACCGCGTCGACCAATTCCGCGGCACGACCGTCCAGCGCCTTCAATGATTCGGCCGACCGCCAGAAGTCGAACGAGTGGCCGGTCTTGCGTTGCAGCGCGATCCGCACGTTCTCAAGCACCGTGAGATGTGGAAACACGGCGGAAATCTGGAACGACCGCACGAGCCCCATGCGCGCGATGGCCGCCGGACGCGAGCCGGTGATCTCGGTGCCGTTATAGAAGATCTGGCCGCGCGTGGGCGTAAGGAAATGCGTCAGCAGATTGAAGCACGTGGTCTTGCCCGCGCCATTAGGGCCGATCAACGCATGGATGGTGCCGCGACGGATGATGAGATCGACGTCCTTGACCGCGACAAAACCCTTGAACTCCTTGGTCAGCTTGCGGGTTTCGAGGATCGTGTCGTTGGCCATGCGCTAGGTGAGTGGTGGAACGAATGAGGGTTCAAGCGACGGGTCGAATGCGAAGGAATTGGCGGGTGGCGGCGGATTATGCTTTTGTCTGTGGCCTCGGCGCAACCTTCATTCGCAATGGAAGTGAATTCCTACGCGTCGCGCCATTGCGGTGCACGTTTACCGAGGAACGCGTCGATGCCTTCCGCCGCGTCGGTGTCCAGCATATTGCACGCCATCGACTCGCCGGCCAGCGCGTAGGCATCAGGCAAATCCCGCCCGATTTGCGCATAGAACGCCTGCTTGCCCATGGTGACCGCCGCCGGGCTTTTCGCCGCGATGGTGGACGCGAGCACCGCTACGGCATCGTCCAGCGCCGCCAGCGGCACCACGCGATTGACGAGGCCCCAAGCCAGCGCGGTGGGCGCGTCGATCATCGTGCCCGTCAGCAACATCTCCATCGCGCGTTTGCGCGACACATTGCGCGCGACGCCCACGCCGGGCGTGGTGCAGAAGATACCAGCATTGATGCCCGACAAGCCGAAGGTAGCGCTGTCGGCGGCCACGGCCAGGTCGCACATCGAGACCAGCTGGCATCCGGCAGCGGCCGCCGCGCCGTGCACCCGCGCGATGACCGGCTGGGGCAGGCGGGTCAGCTTCAGCATCAGTTGCGTGCAGGCGTCGAAGAGACCGCGCTGCCAGTCGTGGTCGATGTGCGCGCGCATTTCCTTGAGATCGTGACCGGCGCAGAACGCGCGGCCCGACGCGGCGATGACCACCACGCGCACGCCGGCGTCGGCCGCAATCTCATCGAGCGCCGCGTCGATCGCTGCGATCATCGCGGTGGACAGCGGATTGAATCGATCGCCGCGATTGAGCGTCAGCGTGGCGATGCGGTCACCCGTGTCGCACAACACGAAGGGCTGCAGGGCGGCGTCGAGGGGAGCATTCATGGTGGGTTCCGAAGGGCGCGCGAGCGGTCAGTTGGTCATTGTAGGCATAGTGATGGCGAGAGGTGTATGGCCAGCGCACGTCCCGGTGCCAGCGACACCGGAAAGCGCTTACTACGCTCACTTCCTAATTTCGTAGTCATATTCGCTTCCTATCCATTTTTCAATGGCGATTTTGCCTATAATCGCACTAAATTTTGACCATACCGTCATGGATTCCGACGTTCGCCCCCCCGCGCTCGCCCCGTTTCGTGCCCACATCGCCGATGCGCACCGGCCTGCGGAGGCCGCGGCCATGCGCCCGTTGCTGGCCCAGGCGGCCTTCGCACCCGGCGCGCTGGCCGCCACGCAGCACCTGGCCACGCAATTGGCGCAGGGCATCCGCGCTGCACGTACCGGCGCGGGTGGCGTCGACGCCTTGATGCTCGAGTTTTCGCTCGACTCCAACGAAGGCGTGGCGCTGATGTGCCTGGCCGAAGCCCTGCTGCGCATTCCCGATGCCGCGACGCGCGACCGGCTGATCCGCGACAAGATCGGACGCGGCGACTGGCGCGCGCATCTGGGCAGGAGCCCGTCGCTATTCGTGAATGCAGCGGCTTGGGGGCTACTCGTCACCGGCACGCTGGTCGATTCGCGCAGCGATTCAGCACTGGAGCGCGCGGTCGTCTCGATGCTGCGCAAAGGTGGCGAGCCGCTGATCCGCAAAGGCGTCGATCTCGCGATGCGCATGCTCGGCCGGCAGTTCGTCACCGGGCGCACGATCGAGGAGGCGCTCGCCAACGCGCGCGAACGCGAGGCCCGCGGCTACCGGTTCTCCTTCGACATGCTGGGCGAGGCCGCGCTGACGGCCGCCGATGCCGATCGCTACCACGCAGCCTATGTGCATGCGATTCACGCGATTGGCGCGGCCGCGGCTGGCGCGGGTGCGATCAATGGCCCCGGCATTTCGATCAAGCTCTCGGCGCTGCATCCGCGCTACACGGCGTTGCAGCGCACGCGCGTCATGCAGGAGCTGCTGCCTCGCGTCGCCGCGCTGGCTGCGCTCGCCCGCGGCTACCGGATCGGCCTCAACATCGACGCCGAGGAAGCCGACCGGCTGGAACTCTCCCTCGACATCTTCGCGGCATTGGCCGCCGACCCGGCTCTGGCCGATTGGGACGGCCTCGGCTTTGTCGTGCAGGCCTACCAGCGCCGCGCGCGCAACGTGATCGACTGGGTCGTCGCCCTGGCGCACCTCCACCAACGCCGGCTGATGGTGCGGCTCGTCAAGGGCGCGTACTGGGACACCGAGATCAAGCGTGCGCAGGTGGATGGCCTTGTTGACTATCCGGTGTTCACGCGCAAGGTACACACCGACGTCTCGTACCTCGCCTGCGCGCGCGCGATGCTGGCCGCCCCCGAAGCCATTTATCCGCAATTCGCTAGCCACAACGCGTTCACGATCGCGGCGATCCACACGCTGGCCGGCGACGCCGGCTACGAGTTTCAGTGCCTGCATGGCATGGGCGAATCGGTGTACGACCAGATCGTTGGCGCTGGCGTGCTGCACCGGCCATGCCGCATCTATGCACCGGTGGGTTCGCACGAAACGCTGCTGGCCTACCTCGTCCGGCGGCTGCTGGAAAACGGCGCCAATTCCTCGTTCGTCAACCGGATTGTCGATCCGGCCGTCGACATCGCGGATCTCGTGCACGACCATGTGGCCCGCGCGCATGTCACCGGCGGCGCCACGCACCCCCGGATCCCGCTGCCGCCGGACCTTTTCACCGACCGGCGCAATTCGCGCGGCATGGACTGCGCCGATGATGCGGTGCTGGCCACGCTGTCGCACGCCGTCAATGCGCCGCAGGCCATGCAGTTCGTGGCCCCGATTCTGGCGGTGCCGCTCCCTGCAGCGGAACGCGAAGCAATCACGATCCGCAATCCTGCCGATCACGCGGACATCGTCGGCATCGTGACGGCGGCAGGCGTCGCCGATGCCGCGTCGGCGGTGACGGCGGCGATGGCCAGTGGATGGGCGGCGATTTCCGCGGGTGAACGCGCCGGAACGCTGGAACACGCCGCCGACGCGCTGGAGACCGGGCGCCTCGACTTCATCGCGCTGCTGGTCCGCGAAGCTGGAAAAACGATGCCCAGCGCGATGGGCGAAGTGCGCGAAGCGGTGGACTTCTGCCGCTACTACGCGGAACAGGCCCGGCGCGAACTCGGCGCCAGCGAGGCGCTGGGACCGATCGTGTGCATCGCGCCGTGGAATTTTCCGCTTGCCATATTCATGGGTCAGGTCGTCGCGGCGCTTGCGGCGGGCAATCCGGTGCTGGCAAAGCCGGCCGAGCAGACGCCCTGCCTCGCCGCTGCCGTGGTGGCCCTGCTGCATCGGGCCGGAATTCCGGCGGACGCATTGCAACTGCTGCCGGGCCGCGGCGAGATCGTCGGCGCCGCGCTCGTTGCCGATCCGCGCATCGCCGGCGTGTTATTCACGGGCTCGACTGCGGTCGCGCAATCCATCAACCGCACGTTGGCGCAGCGCGACGATGCGCCGCTGCTGGTGGCGGAGACGGGTGGCCTCAACGCAATGATCGTCGATAGCTCGTCGCTGCCCGAACAGGTGGTGCAGGACGCGCTGACATCGGCCTTCGACAGCGCCGGCCAGCGGTGTTCAGCGCTGCGACTGCTGTGCGTGCAGGACGACATCGCGGACACCGTGCTGCCGATGCTGCGCGGTGCGATGGCCGAACTGGCGGTGGGCGATCCGCGCCACCTCGCAACCGACATTGGTCCCGTGATCGACGCCGAGGCGCAGGCGGCGCTGGCAGCACATGTCGAGCGGATGGGCGCTGCAGGGGCCACCATTCATCAACGCACGGTGCAAACTTCAGGCGCCGCCGGCACCTGGTTTCCGCCCACGCTGATCGAAATCTCCGCTCCCGCGCAACTGACACGCGAGGTCTTCGGGCCTGTTTTGCATGTGGTGCGCTACCGCGAGGATGAGCTGGACGAACTGGTCCACGCCATCAATGCACCAGGCTACGGCCTGACCCATGGCATCCACACACGTATCGACGAGACGGTGGCGTTCATCAGCGCGCGGGTCCGCGCCGGCAATATCTACGTCAATCGCAACATCGTCGGCGCCGTCGTCGGCGTGCAACCGTTTGGCGGCGACGGATTGTCGGGCACCGGCCCCAAGGCCGGCGGCCCGCATTACCTGCGCCGGCTGGTGCGCGGCGGCGACGCCATCACCGCAGCCGCGATGGGCTCGGCCCAGGCGTTGCCTGCCCCCACCGGCGAGACGAATACGCTGGCGCTGCTGCCGCGCGGCCGCGTTGCCTGCATCGCCACCGACTTGCCGGCACTCGAGGCGCAGGTGCAACTTGCGCTGTCGTTCGGCAACACGGTGCTGCTGCCGGCATCGCCACCAGCGCAGCGCATTGCCGCGCGTCAGGGCGGGAGGTGCGAGATCGCCGCGGATCCACTGGCGACGCTGCCCGACGCCGTGCTGTTCGATGGCTCCGCCAGCGATGCCCGCGCGATCCGCCTGCGCCTCGCCGCGCAGGACGGCCCGCTGGTGCCGCTGATCGTGGCACGAAACGGCGTCTACGACACGGCGCGGCTCGTCTGCGAGCGCACGCTGACGATCAACACCACTGCTTCCGGTGGCAACGCTTCATTGCTGTCCCTCACCGAGACCACGCTTTGAAAAAACTCGACGCCATCGATGTCGCGATCCTCGACGCGCTGCAACGCGACGGCCGGCTTCCCAACGTCGCGCTGGCGAAGGCAGTGGGGCTGAGCCCCACGCCCTGCGCCGAACGGGTCAAGGCATTGGAAGCCGCCGGCATCATCGACGGCTACCACGTGCATGTCAGCGCCGAAGCGCTGGGGCTCGGACTCCTCGTCTTCATCGAGATCACGATCGACCGCACGTCCGAGGACGCGTTCGGCCAGTTCCGCACCGCGATGCTGGCGATCGCCGAAGTGGAGGAATGCCACATGGTGGCCGGCGGCTTCGATTACCTGCTGAAGGTGCGCGTGCCCGACATGGCCGCCTACCGGCGTTTCCTGGGCGACGTGCTCTCCAAGGTGCCCGGCATTCGCGAGACGCACACGTACGCGGTGATGGAATGCGTCAAGGACGCACGCGGCATCGACCTGGCGCATTTGCGCAGGGGGTCAGGCTCGAATTGATCAACAAAGGCAACAAAGGGGCCAGG
>Ga0105048_10006652_pt1 | contig 18638 bp, 14 predicted proteins | sample MAT05_FD_78382 | JGI IMG/M metagenome (GOLD analysis project Ga0105048, IMG submission 78382) | Freshwater microbial communities from Lake Fryxell liftoff mats and glacier meltwater in Antarctica - MAT-05 | ecosystem: Environmental > Aquatic > Freshwater > Ice > Liftoff microbial mat | place... | reverse complement strand
TACCCGACCAGCCAGTTGCGCATCCACCGCTTTGTTGCCCTGGAGCCGGGCCCGCGCCTGATCGTGCTGGGCGCGGTGCACGGCAACGAGGTGGCGGGAAGCCGCGGTATTGAGCGCGTGGTGGCTGAATTTGACAGCGGTGCGCTGCAGCTCGCCCGTGGCACGGTCACTTTTGTGCCGGTAGCCAACCCGCTGGCCTACGAAAACGTGCAGCGCAATGGGGAGCGCAACCTGAACCGCAACCTGCGCCCTACCGACACACCGCAAGACTACGAGGATTACATCGCAAACATCCTGTGCCCCTTGCTGGCAAAGCACCAGGTGCTATTGGATTTGCACACCTTTCAGGCGGCGTCCGAGCCGTTTGCCATGCTCGGCCCACTGAATAACACGGGTGATCTGGAACCGTTTGCCCATGCCGCACAAGAGCAGGCGCTGGCGCTACGCCTTGGCGTGCGCCGCGTGGTGGAAGGCTGGTTATCAACCTATGCGATCGGTGTGCAGCAGCGCCTGGCGCGCACGCCACCCCAAAGCCGCGCTGGCTTGCTCAGCACGGACCCCAGCTACGGCGTCGGCACCACCGAATATATGCGCAGCCAGGGTGGCTATGCCATCACGCTCGAATGCGGTCAGCACAACGAGCCCGCTGCGCCCGGTGTGGCCTACCGCGCCATTCGCAACACACTGGCGCACTTGGGCTTGGTGAATGCGCCAGCGCCAGAGCCCTGCCAGAACCCCGAGCTGCTCAAACTGCTGCAGGTGGTCGACCGCTTCCACCCGGAGGATGCGTTTGTCAAAGTCTGGTCAAGTTTTGATGCGATTCGTGCGGGTGAACCCATCGCCACACGTCATGACGGCACCCCGGTACTGGCCGAGCATGATGGTTACATCGTTTTCCCGAACACCAACGCCACGCCTGGCAATGAGTGGTTTTACCTGGCAGGGGTGAGTTCGCGCAGCGGGTTGGTCTGAGCGTTTTCAAGTCAAATCGACTTCCAGCCCTTTCGTCGTTTCTGGACTCAGGCGCCCCGCGCCATGGCCATGACTTGGCCCATGTCCAGCGTGGCAGCTTTTTGCTGGATTTGCGGCAGGTAGCGGGTTTGCATCTGCTGTGCGGGGCCCAGTAGCTCTTGGTAGGTTTGGCGCAGAAGCGCTGTGTTCATGACCCGGCCCGCGCGGTAATACCCTTTGGCCAGATGCCCCAGCGCGTAGGTGGTGGCAAACGACATGGCCATGCCGGTGGCGGCACCGCCCACTTTGCCAATAGTGCGCCCGGCCAGCTTGCCCAGCAAGCCGCCCAGCAACTTGCGGCCAAATTGCTCCAGGTACTGCGAGGTCAGCCCCACGCCGGCAGCGGCAATAAATTCCTTGATGTGGCCCTGGTCCAGCTCCACACCATGGGCCTTGCCCAAGCCGTAGACCATTCTGATTTGCAAAGGGATGATGGCCATCGACGCCCAGGACTGCGGCAGCAACTCCAGCGCACCGTTGAGCAAGGCGTAGTTGAGGATGGATTTGTCCAGCTCGGCCTCCGTCACCGACGATGGCAGTGGCACGTTCAAAGGTGCGGCGGGTGCCTCAGCAAGCGGTGTCGGGCTGTCTGGCTTGGCAGCGGCCACGGGGCTGGATAGGGTGTCGTTCAGCGTGAGCACGGTGTTGGCCTCGCGCTCAAAGGCTTCGGTGCTGGCGGGCTCAAGGTTTAGCAAGCCCTTGAGGTCTTGCAAAAAACGGCGTTCGGGTTCGCTCTGGCGGCCATCGGCGTCGCAGACGCAAACCGCCATTTCATAAGCCAGTTGGCGCAAACCCGTGCTGTTGAGCGCCGTGGCGGCCGTGTCCAGTTTCACGCGCTGGAGCAGCACGTCCTGGTAGAGACCACCCAACTCGGGCGCATGGGCTTGGGTTGCCAGCGTGTCGGCAATGCGCCTGACTTCCTCGCGCTCGCGGTCATGTTTGTCGCCGTCGGCAAAGGCGGCGTATAGGGCAATAGTCAAAATGGATTTTTGGTCTTGAGGGGTCATGGTGGTGGGGGCTTTGGGGGGTAAGGGTGCGGCCATCCAGCGGTGACCATCGTCACAGAAGGTAACGGTGAAAAACACATCGCACAAGTCGATTTTTTGGTAATTTATGTTCGGGTTTACTGAAGTGATGGCTGGCGGGCTGTTGCCCGCGCGCGCAGCAGCGAAAGAAAAACGCATCGTCACAAGAAGCTTCTCTGGCAAAAAAAATCAACGCAACACTCGCGCATCCTCGACATAATGAACCGCGAGACGCATTGCACAGTCAGTTCGTCTAGGGTTGAGCAAAATGGCTGTACCGCGCGTGTTTTGACCTGTCATGGCGGTCATGCGCTAGCCGTACTTTCTTTTCAAGCCGGCAGGAGAAATCATGCAGACAAGCAAAATAGAGCCTTGGGCAAACCCCGCACGGGTATTGGCAGCGTCCAAATCTTGCAACCCTTCGAACGATGCGGCCCGTGGCCCCCGGGCCGGGCGATCTCTGCTGGGTTTTGGCGTGGTCAGGTGGTGCCATCAAGCTTTGGCCCTTGCGTTGCTGCTCTGGGCCATTCAACCGCAAGCATTTGCACAGATATTGGTGCCAAGCGGGCAGCTTGACTGTGTGCGTGTCAAATCTGGTATCCATCAACTCGCAACCACGGTGATGGCGTCAAAACCTGAATCCGCGCCAGGTCCACTGGTGGTATTGCCCCATACATGGGTGTTTCCAACCACGGCCGAACAACCTATAGCGCCCGCTTTACAAACGCGGGTCAACAGCACCGCCGAATTTCTGGAAGCGCTAGACGGTACAGCGGACACCATCGTGTTGGCTTACCAAGGCCAATTCAACTTCGATTACCAGCTGTGCAAAGAACCTGGAAACGCCATTCTTGTCATGTGCCCAAAGCACATAGAGACGTATGGCACCGACAAAAACGTCGGCGCACTGATCAACCGCAGTGTGAAGATCATTGGTGAGCGTGGCCCGCTGTGCGAGCGACCCGTGGTTCATCTGAAGCGAAACGACGACAGCGCCGCATTGTGGGTGGTGCGCGGCGGCAACGTCGAGATTCGAGGCATTCATTTTCGTGGCCCCGCGCAGACTAAAACGAACCGCTCGAGCAGCCAGCCAGGTTACAGCGCCATTTTGGCCATCCGCCCGGCACACCCTAAGGAAAGGTTGTCTATCATCGACAACGAGTTTGACGAATGGACCATGGCGGGTGTGGAAGTTCAAGGCGAGCACGATGTGCGCTCCTATGCCCAATATCAGGCGGACTGGCCGCAGCCTACAGAAGCGGACGGGGACTTCCTTCGCATCGAGAGAAATTATTTTCATCACATCGCGCGTGAAGGCACTGGGTATGGCGTCGGGGTCGCTGGCGGGGTTCACGTCTGGATTTTGGGCAACCTGTTCGCCTTCAACCGGCACCATGTTGCTTCCAGCGGCTTTGCCTTTGCAGGGTATACCGCCAAGTTCAACTACCTGATGGAAGGTGCCTACGAGGACGGCAGCAGCCTGTTAGGTCACTACAACCAGCATTTTGACGTGCACGGCACAGCTCCCAACGACAAAGGTGAAACTTCCGGCTATGGCGAGACCGCAGGTGACCGATTTCTCATCGCGAACAACACCATCCGTGGCGCCCAAACTTACAGCGTGATCAATACGAGGCCCGCATTCATGTTGCGTGGAAGGGCCAATTCATGGGCACGCTTTGACAACAACGTCCTGCTGCATGCCGACGCGGGCGATGCCATTACGGTGAAAGCCTCAAAGAACAATCCTAGACCGTTTGCGCCCTACAACCTGAGCCAAAGAGGCAACCAATACCGCACCGACAATGTCAACCGGCTCATGACCGGAGATTTTGATGGTGATGGCCGCGCCGACCTGATGCTGACCAATGGCACGGCTTGGTGGATATCGCGCAACTTTGAGAAGCCTTGGGCCTTTCTGCACGCTTCGTCCAAACTGTCGCACGAGTTGGTGGTGGCGGATGTCGATGGTGACCACATTGACGATGTGACCTTCAAGGAAGGCGCGAGCCTCAAGTACTTGCCTCGCGGCAGCGGCAACCCGACCTTGCTGGCAACCTTACCCGCAGATGCCACCGATGTGTCCATGGACGCCCTCGTGGTCCATGGCAAGAGGCTTTGCTTGATCAACCGCCAACAGAAAGTCTATTGCCGCAAAGGTAACGGCTGGGCTGGTTTTGGCGACAAGCGCGGCCGCGATATGGCCATCGACGGCAGTGAAGCCGTTTGGCTCACCACGGCGTCCGGAGAAATTTACCGGCATGTAGACAGCAAGGTAGACATCTTCTGGCAAAAGATGCCTGGCAGCGACGGCGTGCGGATTGCCGCCGGCGGCGACCAGGTTTGGCTGGTCAACACGGCCGGTTTGATCTACCAATGGCGCAATTTGAGGTGGGTGCAAATGCCCGGCAGCAGCGGCAAAGAGATCCATGTCACGCAAGACGGAAAGGTGGTTACCCTCACCAACACCGCAGGCCTGTTTTACCGATGGAACGGCACCCGGTGGGACCGTTTGCGAGGCGACTTCTAAAGCCCATGCGGCGCTTGTGATTGAGATACCGGGCGCCGTGGGTGGTGCGAACCTGCATCATCTGCGTGCCAACACCCAAACAAGCAATGTGACAAGTGTGGCCATTGAAATCACCACCACGTCAACGGCAAATCTTGGTGTGATCAGGTGCCTTGCGCTTGTTTGGAGTTGGATGTCTGCACGGTTGCAGTGGCGCCAACATCTGCTGTGGGATGTTGTTGGGAAGCAGCATTGACTGACTGTGTTGAAACCATTCTGAGCCTGGCTGCAGTTGACAAAGCTGTTGAATTCAGCCTTTGACTTGGTGACACGGCAGCGCAATGCTCTTGCGCTGCCGTGTCAAGAAACTTTACAGCACCGACAAAGAATAACTACACTGCACTCAAAAATTGCATGCCGCATTTTGAATTTGACATATAAATCAACGCTGATGCGCGCGTTCGTCAAACAGCAGCTCGTTTGGTACAAAAATTGCCCAACCCATGCTTTTCCAAGGAGTTCTCATGAACCGATCTCGCATCTTGTCATTCGCCGCATCTATAGGCCTCTCACTTGTCTCTTGCGCTGCAATGGCCGTGCCGGTCACGTGGTCGCTCACCGACATAACATTCGACGATGGGGGCTCTGCCAGCGGATCGTTTGTCTAAGATGCGGATATTGCAAAGTTCCTGTCTTGGTCCATCAACACGACCGCTGGAACAAAAATTGCCCGCGTATGAATACAGCAGTGCACTCAACCCTCGCGCACCGTTTGGTGCCATTAGTTATGCCACGGTGGTCCAGTTCCGGGACTTTGACAGCTACCCTGCCGGCGGCGTAGGCTATTTAACCTACCCGTACCTGCGTCTGGCATTTGATTCGGCGCTGACAAACGCGGGCGGAACGATCAATCTCCGCTTAGGCGGCCAACTCGGGTCGTATGAATGCTTCGATTGCAGCCCCTTTCGGCTTGCAAATGCCGGGACCGTTACTGGTGAAGTGAGCCAAGTGCCTGAGCCTGATTCGTTGGTGTTGCTTGGCTTGGGTCTGTTTGGTTTGGCTGCATCGCAAAGTCGACGCAAAAATTCAAAGTAACTGAAACCGATCGACACATTGCTCTATTATTGATAGCTGTTGACCTAGGCCAATTATGGGCTAGCAGCTATTTCTATTTGGAGTGCTGGCATGAACATCATCACCACGGCGTATCTCGAGTCGTTTTGGTCACGCTCCATGATGGAGGTGAACTTTCTGGTTTTCATGAACCTGCTGGGTGCGCTGCTTCTGGGCCTGCTGGTGGGCTATGAGAGGTCCTACCATGGCCGAGCAGCTGGCATGCGCACTTACGGCATTGTGTGTATGGCCTCGGCGGCGCTGACTGTGTTTGCCGGCTACCCCGGCTTCTGGTTTGGTGGAAGCGGGCACAGCATGACACAGGTAGACCCCACGCGGGTGATCCAGGGCATCGTCACCGGGGTTGGTTTTCTGGGCGCCGGCGTGATCATGAAAGAGGGCCTGAACATCAGCGGCTTGACCACTGCAGCATTGATCTGGGCGGCTTGCGCCATCGGGGTGCTGGTGGGAATTGGCTTCTTTGGGGCTGCCATGTTGCTGTCGGTGCTGTCAGCGTCTCTGATGATGTGGGGGCCCAAGCTGGAAGCTCGCTTGCCCTCTCGCCGCGCCATGGGGTCAAGCTGGAGTTCGCCAGGGATTTTGAGCCCGATGAGGCCACGCTCAAAAGCATCGTGGCCGATTGGGGCTATATGGTGGCAGAGGGCTCTCTCATCATCACCAGCAATGCCAGTGTGGTCGGCTGGAGTTTTGTCATGGTGGCCCTGAAGAGTCGCCCGGAGCCCAATTCGCTGTTCGCGTTGTCGCGCCATCTGCGTGGCATTGACGGTGTCAGCGGTCTGCAAATCAGCCACGCACGCAATTGACGCACGCCAAACGCGTATCCGGCCTGGCCCATTGCCAGCACTTCGGCGGCTCCAGGAGCGTCGTTGTCTTGTTTTGACGCCACTTTTAGGTGTGATACTTGACTGCATGCGGTTGGCTTAACTGGTCTTGGATACCAACGCATTTTTGTGAGCTTTTGCAAGGCCTGTTTCGACGCATGGAGAACGCATGAAAACTTATCCCACTTCCTTTTCCGCCGCAATGACGGTGATGGTTCCCCTTCTTCTGGGTGCATCCACTGTCTACGCCCAAAGCACCAAGCCCGGTCTGTGGGAGATCACCAACAAAATGGGGGGCAATGCCCAAATGGATTCGGCCATGGCGCAGGCGCAAAAGCAAATGGCCGGCCTTCCGCCCGATCAGCGAAAAATGATGGAAGAGATGATGGGCAAGCAAGGCATCAGCATGCCCAACGCCAACGCCAGCGCGGGTGGCGGGATGGCCATGAAAATCTGCATCACGCCAGAAATGGCGGCCCGCAGCGAAATGCCCAATCAGCAAGACGGCGACTGCACCACGACCATCACCTCGCGAACAGGCAACAGCATGAAGGCCAAGTTCGTCTGTACCGATCCGCCCACCACGGGCGAGGGCACCTATACCTTCAGCGGCGACACGGCCTACACCGTTGACATGAAGATGAGCACCACGCAAAACGGTAAACCTGAAAGCATGACCATGAAAGGTGGTGGCAAGTGGCTGTCGGGCAACTGCGGCTCGGTCAAGCCCATCGCAGCGCCCATGACGAAGGGCAAGTGAGCCGCTGTCAGGGCTTGCCCCACCGATACCTCCACCGTGATTTTTCTAACTTCTATTTAGATAGCAGCTTGCGCTGGATTGGTAAGGGCTAGAGGCCGATTTGATGATAAATCAAAGGGCAGCCGTGGCTTCGGGTATGGCAGTCGGTTCCAAGGGCAAACGGGATCCCAGCACAGCCGGGCGACTAGGTTCTGCGTGGCATCAGCACGGTGTAGTCGAAGTCGAGCAGGACGCTGGGGTCGAAGCTTCCGTCATCGAGCTTGCCGGGAAAGTCGGCACAGGCGCGGTCTTTTGTTGCTACCGTGCGCAGCCGCAGCGCACCGACATCTTTACGCCCAGGCAGTTGCATCGTTGCCAACACTTCCGACCAGGCATACACCGTGTCACCGGCAAAGGCGGGTGACACATGCCGGCCGGCATTGATGGCAACCAGGCAAAGGCTGTTGGCCAGACCGTTGAACGACAGAGACCGGGCCAGACTGATGATGACACCGCCATAGACAATGCGCCGCCCAAAACGCCCACTTTTCTCGGCGTGCTGGTTGAAATGCACCCGCGCCGTATTTTGGTAAAGCCGGGTGGCGAGCATGTGGTCGCTTTCTTCGATGGTCATGCCGTCAACATGGTCAATGCGTTCACCCACTTGGTAGTCATCCCACAGGTCGCTGCTACCAGCGAGCGCGCAGTCGTAACGGTCAAACGACATACCAGGCGGCACCAGCAAGTCCTCTGCCGCCACTGCCGAAGGAAGTTCAGGCACCACGGTGGTTGGGGCTGGTGCGGCTTCGTCGCGTTTGCGCACCATCACCCAACGGCAGTAGTCAAGCACGCTTTCGCCACGCTGGTTGAAGCCCTGCGAGCGCACATAGACCACGCCGGTTTTACCGTCGCGGTTTTCTTTCAGGCCAATGACGGTCGATTCGGAATTAACCGTATCGCCTGGATACACCGGCTGACCAAAGCGGCCAGCCGCATACCCCAGGTTGGCAATCGCGTTGAGCGAGATGTCGGGCACGGTTTTGCCAAACACCATGTTGAAAGCCAGCAGGCTATCGACCGGTGCCCGCGGCAAGCCCAGCTTTTGCGCAAAGCTGTCAGCCGAGTTGCCGGCAAAGCGTGAACCGGTCAGCGCCGTGTAGAGCGCCACATCGCCCTCAGTAATGGTTCGGGGAGTGGCGTGGATGAGGGTCTGGCCCATCCGGAAGTCTTCAAAGTAGTTGCCCAACCGGGTTTTTCCGCTCACGCTGGCTTCTCCTTGGGTGTCGGTCAGACTGGCTTACCAGCCGTAAGCGGCGGCCAGTTCGGGGTCGCGCCGGGCCACCAGACGCGCCAGATCGACGATCACCTTGGCTTGTTTCCAGGTGGCGTCGTCCTGCATCTTGCCGTCGATGGTGGCAACCCCGCTGCCGTCGGGCATGGCGTCGAGAATGCGTTTGGCAAACAGCACTTCTTTCACGTCGGGACTGAACACGCGTTTGGCAATGGCGATCTGGTTCGGTGCCAGCGACCAGGCGCCACTGCACCCCATCAGAAAGGCGTTGCGAAACTGCGCTTCGCAGGCGGCTTCGTCCTTGAGGTCGCCAAACGGCCCATAAAACGACTTGATGCCGTTGGCCACCGCCGCGTCGACCATGCGTGCCACGGTGTAATGCCAGAGGTCTTGCTGGAAAAAGTCACGCGTGGCTTTGCCTTCCTCGGCATCGGCCAGCACGCCATAGCCCGGATGGCCGCCGCCAACGCGGGTGGTCTTCATGCCACGCGAAGCGGCCAGGTCAGCGGGACCCAGGCTCAAGCCGTGCATGCGCGGGCTGGCCCCGCTGATGGCTTCGACGTTGGTCACGCCTTGTGCGGTTTCGAGCAGGGCGTGCAGCAATATCGGTTTGCGAATCGCGTATTTGGCTTCAAGCAGTGATACGTACTGGTCAACGAAGTGAATGTCCCAAGGCCCCTCGACCTTCGGGATCATGATGACATCAAGTTTGTTGCCGACGTGCTTGATGATCTGTTCGAGGTCATCGAGCAGCCAGGGGCTGTTCAACGCATTGACGCGCACCCACATCGCCGTGTCACCAAAGTCGTGGTTCGAGAGCAGCTCGATAAACCCGGCGCGCGCCGCATCTTTTGATTCAATGGGAATGGCGTCTTCCAGGTTGCCGCACATGACATCACACTGTTTCGCGGTCTCGGGTGCTTTGGCGCGGATTTTGTCGATATGCGGCGGGAAGAAATGGATCATGCGTTCAGGCCGCACCGGCAATTCACGCAGCGGTTGTGGCGCACCGATGGCAAGCGGTTTGTAGAAATGGATAGGTAGTTTCATGGCATCTCCTTAAATTGAAAAAACACGAACGAATTTGCTGAAGACCGTATTTGCAGTGGATGGTAGCGTTGTTGGCGTAACCCAGAATCAAGCTGGCCCGGCCACCACGCCGGCATCGTGCAAGCGGCCGACTTCGGCTTCGCTCAGGCCCAGAAGATCAAGCAGAATCTGATCGGTGTGTTGACCCAATTGGGGTGCTGGCAAGGCCGGCAGGCGCGCCATGGCGGAGAAGTCCAGCGGCGAAGTTGGCATCAGGTACGGACCAATACCGGGTTGTTCAGTGAGGTTGAACATCGGGTTGGCCAGCGAACAGTCCGGGTCATGCGCCAGCGTTTCACGCAGGCTGCGGTAGGGCCCCCAAGTCACGCGGTGGGCATCGAGAATGTGCGCCGCCTCGACCAGCGTACGCGCAAAAAACCAGGGTTCCAGCAGTGCGGCAATTTGCTGGCGCGCACGAAAACGATTGCCCTCATCCTCAAGGTCAAGGCCGAGCCGCACACCCAGTGCGACCATCGCCTGCTGCAGGCCGGTGGCTTTGGTCAGGCTGTGCCATTGCGCCGTGGTCAGGCCCACCACCATCATGTACTTGCCGTCGAGGGTTTCAAAGTCGCGACCAAAAGCACCGTAGAGATAGTTGCCTTGGCGCGGCCGGTCCTGGTCATTCACCATGACCTCTGCAAGCATGCCGAAATTGGCCACCATCGCCAGCGCTACATCTTTCAGCGCCAACCGCACCAGTTGCCCTTCACCGCTGCGCCGGCGGTGCCGCTCCGCCGCCAGCAGGCCCAGCGCGATCATGTGACCGCTGATGAAATCCCAGGCGGGAAACACATGGTTAACCGGATCCGAGCTACCCTGCGGCCCCGTCAAAAAGGGCAAGCCCACCTGCGGATTGACGGTGTAGTCAACCGATGAACCGCCATCGCGCTGACCGGTGAAGTTGAGCATGATCAGGTCTTGCCGCTGCGCCTTGAGTCGCTCGTAATCAAGCCAGCCACGCGCCGGAAAGTTGGTGCTGAAGATACCCGCATCGTCGCCCGGCGCGCAGATCAACTGCGTCAGCAATTCTTGCCCGCGTGGCTGGCGGAAATCGACCGCGATGGAGCGCTTGCCCTTGTTCAGACCTGCCCAAAACAGGCTGTGTTTGCCGTCGGTGGTCAGCGGCCAGCGGTGGTGATCCAGACCGCCGCCAATCGGGTCAAAGCGGATCACGTCGGCACCGAGCTGTGCCAGCGTCATGCCGCCCAGTGGTGCCGCAACAAAAGCCGAGCCTTCAACAATACGCAAGCCTTTGAGAATACCTTGGATCATTCAGCGCCTCCGTTCAGATCACGCCCTTGGCGCGGAGTTGGTCAATTTCGTCCTGCGGCAAGCCGAGCAGGCCAGCCAGCACTTCATCGGTGTGTTGGCCCAGGCTTGGGCCGAGGTGCTCAATGCGACCCGGGGTTTTGGAGAGGCGTGGCAACACCGACGGCACCATGATGGTTTCACCGATGTCGGGCGCATCCATTGCCACCAGATTGCGCCGGGCATGGAACTGCCGGTCGCCAAAAACATCGGCAATGTTGTTGAGCGGCCCGGCCGGTGCGCCGGCGGCAAAACAGCGCGCCAGCAGCTCATCACGGTGCAGCGAGCCGCACCAGTCGCGCACGATTTCGTTGACATCGTGGCGGTTTTTCATGCGCGTTTTTTGTTCGCCATAGACGTGGGTGGCGGCCAGTTCGGGGCGGCCCATGGCGATGGCCAAACGTTCGAACAGCTTGTCGGTGACGCACGAAATCGCCACCCATTTGCCGTTGTCCTTGCTCGGGAAGTGGCCGTGCGGGCAGGCGAAGTCGTTGTGGCGCGGGCCGTGCCGCTCGCGCACCTTGCCAAACATGCCATAGGCCGGCACCAGCTCTTCAGTGCAGCGAAACACTGACTCGTACAGCGCGGCGTCAATGTATTGGCCTTTGCCGGTGCGGTCGCGGTAGCGCAAGGCCATCAGGATGCCGATGCAGCCGTACAGGCCAGTCAGGTAGTCGCCAATGGTGGTTGAACCCGGCGTTACCGGCGTGCCGCGCGGCATACCCGACAAAAAGGCAATGCCGCCGACGGCGTGCGCGACCCGGGCAAAACCGGGTCGGTCTTTGTAGGGGCCAGTCTGGCCGTAACCGGTCACGCGCAGCATGATCAGGCGCGGGTTGATGGCGTGCAATACGTCCCAGCCCAGACCCCATTTCTCAAGGGTGCCGGGGCGAAAGTTCTCGCACAGCACGTCGGACTTGGCAATCAGCTGCTTGAACAATTCTTTGCCTTCGTCCAAGTGCAGGTCGAGCGTGACAGACTTCTTGTTGCGTGCCTCACTGAGCCAGGCCAGCGTGTCCTTGCGCGCGGTTGGGGTGCCAAAATAACGCATCGGGTCGCCACCGATGGGGTTTTCGACCTTGATGACATCGGCACCGAATTCACCCAGAATGCAAGCGCTGTAGGGCGCTGCGATCACGGTGGCGGCATCGATGACGCGGATACCAGCCAGCGGTAGCGGCGTTTCAGTCTTGTCGGTGGTCATGCGGAAGTTCTCACGGTGGTTTGGCTCAGAGTGCAGCGTCACGAGGCGCTGGCCATCGCCTCAGATGATTTTGCGTTGCCTCAGACTTTTAATTTCCTGCGCCGGAATGCCGAGCAATTCGCGCATCACTTCGTAGGTGGCGTTGCCCAGCGGCGGCCCGAGATTGGCGATGCGCCCCGGCGTTTCAGACAAAGTTGGTACCACCCCCGGTACCACCACCTCGCCAATACCTTCTTCCTGGATGCGTGTCAGATTGCCGCGCGCCTGAAAATGTTCGTCGGCAAAGATGTCGGCGATGCTGTTGACCTTGCCAATCGGCACTTCACCATCGACGCAGCGCCGCATCACCTCATCGCGCGTCTGCGCACCCACCCATTCGGTGACGATGCGGTTGACCTCGTCGCGCGCTGCCAGCCGTTTGCGTTGGTTACCGTATCGGCCGACGCCAGACAACTCGGGCTGCCCCATCACTTCGGCGAAGCGCTGGAACATCTTGTCGGTGGTGCAGGCAATCGCCACCCACTTGTCGTCAACGGTGCGGAAATGCCCGTGCGGCACCGCCACAAAGCTCCCCGAGCCTTCGCGCTGGCGCACCTTGCCAAACAGACCGTAGGCGGCGGCGATTTCGTCCATCTGGCGAAACACAGCCTCATAAATGCCGATGTCGATGATCTGGCCTTCGCCGGTCAACTCGCGGTGGCGCAGCGCGATCAAAATGCCGATAGCCCCATACAGGCTCGACAGGTAATCGCCCAGCGGTGCGGTGCCAGGCAGCACCGGTGTCTCGTTAGGAAAGCCGCACAGGTACGACAATCCGGCAAAGCCGTGTGCGATGTGGGCAAAGCCGGAGCGTCGGCGATACGGCCCGGTCTGGCCGTAGCCCGACACGCGCAACATCACCAACGCCGGGTTGGCTTTGCTCAGCACATCCCAGCCGAGTCCCCACTCTTCCATGGTGCCGGGGCGAAAGTTCTCGATCAGCACGTCAGACTTGGCAACCAGTTTCAGGAACAGCTCAACGCCCTCTTGCTGGCGCAGGTCCAAAGTGACAGATTTTTTGTTACGACCCTCACTTAGCCAGGCCAGCGTAGCGTCGTGACGTTTGGACTCGGTGCCAAAACGCCGCATCGGGTCGCCGGCAATCGGGTGTTCAACCTTCAGCACTTCAGCACCAAATTCGCCGAGCATCGACGCCGCATACGGACCGGCCAGAAAGGTGCCAACATCAATCACGCGCAGGCCGCTCATCGGCAACGGGTTGGGCGTGTCGGACTCATCGGACGCGTCCCGCTGGGTACCGGCAGGGGTTGGTGTATCCGAGGCCAGGCCATCGTGCGCGAAATCTGCGCCAGATGGCGACGCGGCAGATGGCTGATTCATGGCATCTCCTGGTGGCAAAAAACAAAAAATGTCGGGCAGTCCCGAATGCGACAGATGTCTCCGACTTGGTCGGCGGATTCTAGGGGCAAATGCGGCCGTGAGAAATGTCCCCGGACGGCGAGCCGAGTTTGATCGCCCGTTGTCGTTATGCTTTACTCGACATCCCATGAAAAACAACCCCGAATGGAGCGACGCATGACAGACCCAAGCCCGGATTACACGCCATGGATTGGCCGGCAAGAAGTGACCGAAGACGAACTCGGCCTGGCACCGGCACTGGCTGCAGCGGCAATGCTCGACGATGACCTGACGCCGCTGGCCCAAGGCCAGCCGCTGCCGGCGATGTGGCACTGGTTTTATTTTCTGCCCAGGGCGGCCCAGGCACTGCTAGGCCCCGACGGCCATCCGCAACGCGGTGGTTTCATGCCGCCGATTCCCTACCCGCGGCGCATGTTCGCCGGTGCGCGTTTGCGTTTTGAACGCCCGTTGCTGCTCGGGCAACCGGCCCGGCGCGTCACCGAAATTTGCGATATCAAGCAAAAAACCGGACGCTCCGGCTCGCTGGCCTTTGTTTCGCTGCGGTGCCGCTTCTACCAAAACGAGCAGCTCTGCATCGAAGAAGAACAAGACATCGTTTATCGCGAACCAGGCTCGGCGGTTGCCGCCCCTGCCTTGCTGGCGTGGTCGCCCCTGCCAGCGGATGCCTGGTCGCGCATCGTCACGCCCGACCCGACCCTGCTGTTTCGGTTTTCGGCGCTGACTTTCAACGCCCATCGCATCCACTACGACCGGCCCTACGCCACCCAACAAGAAGGCTACCCCGGACTGGTGGTGCATGGCCCACTGACCGCCTTGCTGCTGATGGAGCTGGTGCGCCAGCAGGCGGCGCAGCCGGTAAGTCGATTTGAGTTTCGTGGATTGGCACCGTTGTTTGATTTGGCACCGTTTCGACTGGTCGCCCACGCTGAAGGCGCGCGGGTGTCGTTGCAAGCGCAAGGGCCAGACGGCAGTGCTGCGATGAGCGCTAGCGCCGAACTGCTATGCAACGATTGAGCTTGGGGTCGAGTGCTTGGCGCAGCGGATTTGTCTGATTTTATATGTCAAATTAAGCTCCAGCCCTTATGGTTAAAGAGCTAATAGCTATGATTATTGATGAATCAAGTGGCAGGCCACGCCCGCAGCACGCCCAGCGCCAGCGGCAGGCTGAGCATGCCCAGCAGCGTGGACACCGTCACCAGTGCCGCCACATAGGCGCCGTCATAACCCATACGCGCTGCTAGCACGTAGCAGCTCGACGCGGTCGGCAAGGCCGAGAACATCAGCAAAATCGTTGTTTGCACCGGGTTCAGGCCGAAGACCTGCGTCAGCGCCAGCGCCAGCAGCGGCATCAGCAGGTGCTTGATGGCGAGCAGCGCCACACCCAGCAGCTTGGCATGGTTCAGCGCGCCGAGTTGCATGCCAGCGCCCGCAGCCATCAGCCCGAGTGCCAATGAGGCACCACCAATGCGGCTCACGCTGGGCTCCAGCCAGCCGGGAATTGAGAAGCCCGCCAGATTGGCGATGAGCCCGCTGGCGGTGGCAATGATGAGCGGGTTGCGCACCAGTTCACGCATAAAACCACGCTGGCCGTGGCGCGCCATCGGCCAGACGGCGCCAATGTTCATCAACGGCACAATCACACCGATCAGCAGCGCCATCACTGCCAAGCCCTGCGCACCCGCCAGCTTGTCGGCCAGCGCCAGCCCGATGAAGGAGTTGAAGCGAAACGCCACCTGCGCGCTGCCTGCATGCTGGCGCGCCGCGAAGTGCCCCTTGAAGCCCGGCCAATGCGGCACCGAATACGCCAGCGCAATGCCGCCCAGCCCCAGCGCCCAGCCGGCGCCCACCAAGTTGCTGGCGGCGCCGATGTCCAGCGGGCTTTTCAGAATCGACTGAAACAGCAGCACCGGAAAGAACAAAAAGTACACCAGTTGCTCTACCTGCGCCCACACCGGCCGGTTCAGGGGCGTGAAGCGGCACACCAGGTAGCCGATCAAAATCAGCGAAAAGTCGGGGAAAAGGAGTTGGGCAAAGTTCACCCAGCGAGAATATCAGGCCATGTCACCCAAGCCGATGCCTACAAACCCACTGCCCACCCCACCGCCCGACCCGCTGATCGACACGTTTGTCGACGCGCTGTGGCTGGAAGATGGCTTGTCAAAAAACACCCTGGCCGCTTACCGCCGCGATCTGACGCTGTTTGGTCATTGGCTGGCCCTGCAGCATCGCGCGCTGCTGCAGGTGACGCAGGACGACATCAACGGCTATTTTGCCGCCCGGCACGTGCAGACCCAGGCCACCACCGCCAACCGGCGTCTGACCGTATTCAAGCGCTTTTTTCGCTGGGCGCTGCGCGAGCATCACCTGCAGCAAGATCCGACGCTGAAAATACTCTCGGCCAAACAGCGCCTGCGTTTGCCCAAAACGCTGACTGAATTTCAGGTGGAAGCGCTGCTGGCGGCGCCCGATGTCAGCACCGCCCAGGGCGTGCGTGACCGCACCATGCTGGAGCTGATGTACGCCAGCGGCCTGCGGGTGAGTGAGCTGGTCAGCCTCAAAGTCTTCAACATCAGCCTGAATGACAACGTGCTGCGCGTCTTTGGCAAAGGCAACAAGGAGCGCCTGGTGCCGTTTGGCGAGGTGGCCGCGCTGTGGCTCACGCGTTATCTGGCTCAGCCGCGCGCTGAATTGCTCGCCGGGCATCAGACCGATGACCTGTTTGTCACCCACAAAGGCCCAACGCCGGGCACCGCCATGAGCCGGGTGATGTTCTGGATGCTGGTGAAAAAATACGCGCTAGCGGCAGGCATAAATTCGCCCATGTCACCACACACCCTGCGCCACGCGTTTGCCACGCATTTGCTCAACCATGGCGCAGATTTGCGTGCGGTACAGATGCTGCTGGGCCACGCCGATATTTCCACCACCACGATTTACACCCATGTGGCGCGGGAGCGGCTCAAGGTGTTGCACGCCGCGCACCACCCCAGGGGCTGAGGTCAGCCGTTCAGGCGGTGATGTTTTCGGCCCAGACCAGCGCTTGCAGATGCGCCATGTTGACCTGGTCCCCGGTCAGTTGCAGGGCGGTGGCGGCTTCGGCAAAAAGCCGGTCGTCGGCGTTTTCGCAGGCCAGTGTGAGCTGCAGGAAAGGCGCCAGCACGCCGGTGCCGCGCAGCAGGGCGTCAGTCACTGACTGCGGCAGCGAGATGGACTCCAGAGACTCAGCCAGTGGCAGGCCCAGCATGGTGTCTAACAGCGAGAAGATGCCCACCACAAAAGCGTTGTCGCACTCCTCGGGTGAGAGCAACTCAAGCGCCAGCAGTTCCATCAGCCGCCCGCGCACCACGGCGGCATGGCCCACAGCGGGGGAGGCGCCTGCTGCGCCGGAGGTGGTCATCAGCAGCGCCGCCCAGCGAAATAGCTTTTTCAGGCCCAGCAGCATCACCGCGTGCCGAAACGAAGTGATCTCACAACTCAGCCCAAAACCGGCCGAGTTGATGAAGCGCAGCAGGTTGAAAGACAGGGTGGGGTCGTGCTTGAAAACCTCTTCAATCTCATTGGTGCTGGCCTGCTTGCGCACCAGGTTGATCAGGTGAATGATGGCCGCTTGCGCCGGGCGAATGGTCTGACCCTTGACCAGCACCGGGCGGGCAAACCAGTAACCCTGAAACAGCGTGGCACCCGCCAGCCGAGCGGCTTCAAAGTCTTCCTGGGTTTCAATTTTTTCAGCGACGAGTTGAATGGTGGGTTGCTCTGCCAGCGCAGTGGCGATGGCCTTGAGCTCAACTGCCGACACCAGGGTGACATCGGCCTTGACGAACGACGCCAGGGGCAACCAGTTGGCGTAGGCCTCGGCCATCACCGACTCGTCAAACGCCAGCCTGAAGCCACGTTTGTGCACGCTGATCATGGTCTGCAGAAACGCCTCGATGTCTTCCGGCTCGGACTGGGCCGCGGGCATGGGCGGAATCTCCAGTACCACCCGGTCGGGCTCGATGAGTTCCAGGTGACCGGCTGCCAGCGTCTGATGGGTGCAGTTGATGAAAATGGTCTTGGTGGTGTTGCGCATCTCGCTGTCGGCGTTGGACAGCAGGTTGAACAGCAGCGCGGCATCGCTGGCCGCTGTGAAGGCGTTGCTTTCCAGAGATCTGTCAAACAGCTCATAACCAAACACATGGCGTTTGGCATCCAGAATGGGTTGTCGGGCAATTGCCATGGTAGAGCTCGGGGTTAGATCGGGTCGTTGGAGTGACGTTGACATGTGGAGCCTTCAGGGAAATGGGGCGCTTCAGGCAATGGCAGGTGTACCACACAACGCGGCCAGCTCGGTATCGGTAAAGCCAGCAGCCCGCCGTGCGGCTAAGTTAAATGGCCCCTTGAGCACCGGTGCCGAGTGTTTTCGGGCCAGCTCGGCGTAGGTGCTGACCGGGTCCAGGCCGCGCTGGCTGCAAAGCGCCGCGTACCAGCGGTTGCCGGTGGCCACATGGCCAATTTCGTCGCTCAGGATGATGTCGAGGATGGCCGCACCCGATTTGTCGCCCACCGACATCAGCTTTGTGCGGATGGCCGGCGTGGCGTCCAGCCCGCGTGCCTCCAGGGTGCGCGGCACCAACGCCAGCCGCGCCAGCAAGTCAGCTTGGGTTCGGAAAGCCATGTCCCACAAGCCATCGTGCGCGGGAAAGTCACCATAGGCGTGGCCCAGGGTGCGCAGGTGGTCTTGCAGCAGCTGAAAGTGCAGGGCTTCTTCCGCCGCCACTTGCCACCAGCCGCGGTAAAACGCCTCGGGCATGTCGGCAAAGCGCCAGACAACATCCAGCGCCAGGTTGATGGCGTTGGCTTCGATATGCGTCAGCGCATGGATCAGGCTGGCATGGCCCTGCGGCGTGCCCACTGAGCGGTGTTTCAGGGCGGCAGGCAGCACCAGCTTGGGGCGCTCGGGCCGACCGGGAACGCCCACAGGCTCTGACAGCCGCTGGGCCGTGTTAACCACCAGATCATTGGCGGGTAGCGCCCTGACAGCGTCTGCCTTTTGCTGCGTGTTACCCAGCAACAGCAGTTGCAGTGCATGTGCGCGCAAAGATGTCTGTG